>Ga0209636_10000220_pt1 | contig 50440 bp, 52 predicted proteins | sample DeeMarSWOR152_54_FD_187464 | JGI IMG/M metagenome (GOLD analysis project Ga0209636, IMG submission 187464) | Marine sediment microbial communities from White Oak River estuary, North Carolina - WOR-1-52-54 (SPAdes) (version 2) | ecosystem: Environmental > Aquatic > Marine > Intertidal zone >...
ACTGCTGGACAAAAACCCCACCCCCACAGACGATGAGATACGAGAGGCCCTTGGAGGGAACCTGTGCAGGTGTGGGACCTATCCCCAGCACCCCAAGGCGATCGCTGAGGCGGCTAAGAAACTATAAGAATCTACAGGAGGATTAGGAAGATGGCCCAAGAAGTAAGAGAAATGCCAAGTAATCCCATGGAACATGACAAGTATATACCTGAGGCATTTGATGTACTGGGAAAGCGCGGTGTACGCCGTATAGATGGGTACAGGAAGGCAAGTGGAAAGGCAATGTATACAAGGGATATAATCCTGCCAGGTATGCTGTACGCGAGATTCCTCACATCTCCCTTTCCAAATGCAAAAATCACGAGCATGGACACAAGCAAGGCAGAGGCATTACCAGGAGTAAGGGCAGTACTCAGATACGACGATCCAGAGATAAAGGGAAAAAGGGCTATAAGTACCTATGGGGGGGAAGAGGATATTCTTGCTGGCTATGCCTTCTTCCAGGGACAACAGGTAGGGGCTGTGGTGGCCGCAGATACCGAGGATATCGCCAATGAAGCGCTGAAACTAATAGATGTGCAATGGGAGGAACGCCCATTTGTCCTGGACCAAGAGGAGGCGATGAAGCCAGATGCTCCCATATCAAGACCTGAGTGGATGCCTGAAACTAACGAACTGCCAAAACCTTCGTGGGCACCTGAGGCCTTTACATTAGGCGATATAGAGAAGGGCTTCAAGGAGGCCGATAAGGTAATTGAGTTCAAGGCCAGAAGGCGGTATCACGGCTGCGCGGACGCAGAGTTGCTCAATGGTATCACCAAGTGGGAAGGAGAATACGCAGAGCTCTGGTTGCATCATCAACACCCATGGGAACACAAATGGACCATGCATAAATGGTTTGATATGCCTATGAGCCATGTCAAGATCAATTCCCCTTATAACGGGGCAATGTTTGGGGGATGGAACTGGATAATGTACAGTATGATTCCTCAATGCGTTAGTGCAATCCTGGCCAGGAGGACTGGCAGGCCTGTGAAATGGGTATTTAACAGAAGGGACTGCTTTTACATGGGACAGATGGATGATATGGTCTCTTATTTCAAGGTAGGGTTCAAAAACGATGGAACAATCACGGCAGTAAAGGTCAGAACTGTCTATGCCAACCTCTTAACCGAGGCCGCCAACCACCTACTTGAGAACACTCGAATCCCCAACCTACATTCCGAGGGTACTGCATTGCAGGTGAACAGAGGACCCGTGATGGCGCTTCGATGCGAACAGGCTCCACCAGCCTTCGGCCTGATCCACCTATTTAACCATGTGGCCGGTGAACTGGGCATGGATCCCACTGAAGTTGCGCTGAAAAATGATGGTGTCGACGGGAAGGATATGAGCTACCTTGCTGAATTCAAGCGTGGGCATGGATTTCCAGTTAGGGACAGCCTCAGGGAGTGTATAAAGGCGGGTAAAAAGGCAATGGATTGGGATAAAAAGTGGCATCCCCCTGGCACGAAAAAGCTCCCCAACGGCAGGATGCACGGCATGCACTTTATCTGGGATCATGAATGGGATGATAACCGGGGAGCAGGTACTGCCGGTGTGCTCATTCAGCAAGATGGCTCGGTTAGTATCATTGCGTTGCGCGCTGATATAGGGGTTAATGCCGAGACTACTTACTGTGAGGTTGTGGCCGAGGAACTGGGGATGCGCGTTGAAGATGTTTTCTACAGGCAACAGGATGGTGATCATTTTGCGCTCATGACCCCTGATGGTTCCTGTAATCTGACTACAAATTCATATGTCCTGGTAAAGGCCGCCAGGAGAGTAAAACAGAAACTCCTCGAATTAGCCACAAGCACTGTCCATCTAATAAAGGATGACCCTGGGCTACCTGGAGAGATTCCACCTGCGTTCCCGGGGATGAAACCTGAGGATCTGGATGTCAAGGACAGCGAGATCTATGTCAAGGCGGACCCATCAAATAAAAAGACCGTGGCAGACGTCGTTAAGGATGTGGGAGGGAGTATAAGCTTTGGATTGGAGTACGCTGGGGTACAAAACACAACCCATGAGCCTGTCTATGCCTGGGCCTGGCATCGTCAAGGAAGGTACGGAACGGAGCCTGGACGACACCGCCTGTGTAGGCAAGGACATTTCGTGGAGGTAGAGGTGGATACCGAGACCGGACAGATTGAGGTAACAAAGGTGGTTAATGTCAATGATGTTGGCAAGGCTCTGTCTCCTGAGACGTGTGAGGGTCAGCAGTACGGTGGCACCTATATGGGCGTGGGCAGGAATCGAACCGAGCAATATATCTGGGATCCAGTGACAGGGGTGCTGCTTAACGGCAGCCTTCTGGAGTACAAATTTGCTACGATAAACGATGTTGGGCCCATAGACACCATCCTTGTGGAGACCGGCATGGGATATGGCCCTTATGGGACGGTTGGCATTGGTGAAGACATTGGCACCGTCACATCATTTCTCCTTGAGGGGGCCGTGTACAATGCGATAGGTAAATGGGTCGATGATGGTCCCATTACCCCTGACAAGGTCCTTAAGGCACTGGGAAAGGCATAGGAGGAAGGCAATGAAGAGATTTGCACATGTGAATGCATCTACAATAGATGAGGCGGTGGTAGTTCTGAGACGCTATGGGAGTAAGGCAGCAATCATCGCTGGGGGCACTGACCTTCTTGGCAAGATGAAGGATGAGATACTGCCCACCTATCCCGAGGCCCTTGTGAATATCAAGACCATCCCGGGCCTTGATTTCATCAAAGCGCACGACGGCATGCTCACCATCGGTGCCCTCACCAGGCTTGAGGACATCGCCACCAACCCCACAGTCAAGGACAGATACAGCGCACTGGCACAGGCAGCCCAGAGAACCGCCTCCACCCACCTCAGGGAGATGGGCACCATTGCGGGCAACCTCTGTCAGGATATCAGGTGCTGGTACTACCGCAATCCCCACAACCGCTTCCCCTGCCTCAGGAAGGGTGGGGGAAGGTGCTACGCCATTGACGGGGACAATAGATACCACTCCATATTTGGTGGCAGTGTCGAGGGGGGCTGCTATGCCGTACACCCCAGTGATACCGCACCAGCACTGATAGCCCTGGATGCCAAGGTAAAGACCTCAAAGAGGCTGATCAATGCAGAAGAGTTCTTCCAGGTGGAGGTGGTCAAGACCACGGTGCTGGATGAGGATGAGATCGTCACCGAGATCCAGATACCCACCCCGGCTGGAAAGAGCGCCTTTATCAAGTTTGCCCTCAGGAAGTCCATAGACTTTCCCATTGTGAACTGTGCCGCCATGCTGGCGAGCGCAAAGGGAAAGGTAACCGCTGCGAGGGTGTGCCTCAATGCGGTCTATGTCAAGCCCTACCGGGCAACTCAGGCAGAGGAGGCCATGGTAGGCAAGGCAATAAATGAGGCCAATGCTGAGGCAGCCGGCAGTGCTGCGGTCTCTGATGCAAAGCCCCTCACCCATAACACCTATATGGTTCAAATCGCCAAGACCATGGTCAAGAGGGCCATTCTTAACACTGCAACGCATTGATGATCGGGGAAGGCACAGATCAATAGCTGGAGCTTCTCCATAAATCTCTGACAGCTTTGATGGGCTAAAGGCCCACGTCATAGCTGAGCACGAGACATAACCGTTGCCGCAACCTTAAGGGCTGATCACACTCACTGTCAATGGACAGGCATATGAGCTTGAGGTTGAGCCGAACCCGAGCCTCTGCTACCTCATCCACCACAAGATGGCGCTCACCGGGGCGATAGCTGAGGCAGCCAAGAAACTTTGAGGAGGATGGCTACAATGGCAAAGAGAATGCCAAGAGAATACCGTAAATTACAGAGGGAAGGGAAATATCAGATTGGGGCAGATGTCCCAACGATTACCTTTAATGAGATAGGAAAGCGCGGTATACGCCGCTTAGATGGCTATGAGAAGGCTAGTGGGGAGGCAATTTATACCAGGGATGTACAGCTTCCAGGGGTGCTGTATGCACGAGTACTTATGTCGCCCTACGCCCGGGCAAGAATTAAGAGGATGGATACGAGCAAGGCCGAGGCGCTTCCAGGTGTAAGGGCCGTAGTTAGATACGATGACCTAGAAGTAAAGGATAGGATGCTTAATGGGAGTTATTTCGGTCCTGAGTGGGTAGATGCAGAGGTAGCGGGCTGGGCCCTAAAACCAATACATCCTGTGCTTGGTGACGTGGCATGTTATGAGGGGCAACCGGTTGGGGCCACAGTGGCTGCGGATAGCGAGGATATAGCCAACGAAGCATTGAGGCTCATAGATGTGGAATGGGAGGAGTTGCCATTTCTCTTAGACCAAGAGGAGGCGTTGGAGCCAGATGCTCCCATACTTCGCCCTGGGGCTGAGAATAATCTGTTAGAGGACCCCAGACAGGTGATTAAAAAAGGCAATGTGAAGAGGGGCTTCAGGGAAGCTGATCGGATAATTGAGTTCAGGGCCAGGCGGAACGCACATCTGTGGGTGGGAGCAGAGCTACCCAGCGTTGTGGTTAGATGGAGGGGGGAGAATCTAGAGATGTGGGTACACGAGCAACAGCCCTATCATGCAAAAATGCTAATATCTGAATGGTTAAAGGTACCCATGGACAAGATTACTGTCCATGCACTATACCAGGGATGTGCATTTGGCGGGCGGGGGAATCCTGCTAATAGCTCCGAGAACGGGATGAATATACTGGCTGCACTGTTGGCCAGGAGAACTGGAAGGCCGATGAAGTTACTGTATAACAGAAGGGAGGATTTCTTTGGCGAATCAGGTGATATGATGGTCAGCTACTTTAAGGTAGGGGCCAAAAAGGATGGAACAATTACTGCAGTACAAATGAAAAATATGTTTGCCGTGTATATGTGTACACCTGGTATTGAACACTTTATTGAGAACACCAGAATCCCTAATCTGTCATGCGAGGCCTTGATAGTAGACGTGAATAAGGGGCCCGCTTGGTGGTGTCGATGTGAGCAGCTCCCAAACGCTATGTGTTTAACTCTGGTGTTCGATCGTGTAGCTGTCGAGCTAGGATTGGACCCAACGGCGGTTGCCTTGAAAAACGATGGCTATGATGGGCACGATACCACACACCTTTCGGAATATAAGCGTAAGCATGGATTTCCAGATAGGGATAGCCTTAGAGAGTGCATAGAAGAAGGCAAGAAGGCCATAGGCTGGGATGAGAAGTATCACCCACCAGGCACCAGGAGGCTTCCCAATCGAAGGATGCACGGCATGGCCTTTACATGGACTCATGAGTGGGATGATGTACGGGGAACAGGTTCTGCGGCTGTGATGATTGAAAACGATGGAACAGTCAGTATTATAGGACAACAGTCTGATATGGGAGTCAACCCCTGGACTGCTTATTGCCAGATTGTTGCGGATGAATTGGGGGTACGGTACGAGGATGTTAATACTAAACCCTTTACCCTTGACCATGGTTTTGCGCTGATGTCACCCGATGGTTCCTGTAATCTGGTCTCTAATGGAATTATAGTCAAAAAGGCTGCTCAGAGGGCCAGAAAGATGCTTCTCGAGCTATCTGCGCAGAAATTTGAGGGGGTAAAGGCTGAGGAACTGGATATCAAGGATGGTATAGTCTATGTGAAAGCGGCCCCTGAAAAAAGAAAGACAATAAAGGAAGTTGTAGCCAAGGCCATGCCGATGTTCGACTCTTGTGTATTTTGGACAGAGCCACCTGTTTTAGCCTGGACCTGGCATACGCAAGGACTGTGGGGCGAGGCCGTGAGTACGGGGCGACCCCGGTTGTGTCGGCAGGCGCATTTCATGGAGGTAGAGGTGGATACCGAGACTGGAGAGGTGGAGGTAACAAAGGTAGTTAATGTTAATGACATTGGCAAGGCCATATCTCCTGAGACAGTAGAGGGTCAAATGTACGGTGGCACCTATATGGGTGTGGGCAGGGGCCTTACCGAGGAGATGGTCTGGGACAAAGTGACCGGAGTAATGCTTAATGGCAATCTTCTGGACTACAAGATTGCCACAATAGATGACTGCGGACCAGTCGATACCATTATTAGAGAAACAGGTATGGGACATGGCCCTTATGGTACATGCGGGATTGGCGAGGACGTTGCCACTGAAATACCTGCGCTCATCGGGCCCGCTGTGCACAATGCGATAGGCATATGGATCGATGATTTTCCCATCACCCCGGACAAGGTCCTTAAGGCACTGGAAAAGGCGTAGGAGGTCAGAACAATCCGGCTCTATCAAGGTGCTGTTTTTTGTGTCATGCCATATTTTGTTTACATCCTCTATAGAGCTCTCGCGCACGAGACAGGAGATCACGGGTTGTGAGATATGAGATATGGGATGCGGGTTCAATCCTGTGATATTGTAAAGATGTGGCTTTGGATCAGGTCTAATTCCTCTTTGTTAGGTGGGTAGGGATAGTTCCACTGTTTTTCCCCTGGAAGGCAATTACCAAAGGGCCTGTTACAGGCAACCTGTTCATCATCATCCAGGCACCCACTGGTCATAAATGGGATACCAAGCCTGATGATTTCCGCTATATCCTCTTTTGGCACGCCAAAATCTATAATATGACCACCCTTGTCGAAGGCTATGGTTGATGCCGAGACAGATCTTTCCTCTATTAGATATCGTGAAAGCTGCACTCTCAGATAGGATGACCACGGTGGCTGTTTTCTGGTCTCCAATCTGGAGCCGGGTTCGGCAAAAAATGAAAAGAGATGGTTTACGGCCCCTGTATTCCATGACCTTTCCATAATGGAAACCATCTCCTGTTCAGTCTCACCCATGCCCACCATAAGATGGGTTCCTGCATTACGTTCGCCAAAGATCTCGAGACCATGGGCCAGGGTTTGCCAGTATTTCTCCCACCTATGAGGCCCTGCCACCCCATTTCCCCGATACATATCAAAAAGCTCCGGGGTAGCCAGATCAATGGCTACACCAATCTTATCTGCCCCATTTTCCTTCATGGCCTTAAGATCATCAACCTTCAACACAGTAGGGCTAATAAGAATAGAGATCGGGATCTTGGTATGCTTTTTGAGTCGTTCGGTCATAGCGATTGCATCCCTTGGACACCTGCCGTTGGTGATCATGGAAATGCAGGTCCGTCTGACATATTCAGGGCCATTATTGATGGCCTCAATAATGGCATCCATAGAGAACAGAGGCCATTGGACCATTATAAATGTTTTCTGGTCATAGGAGCCTGTCCTTGTTTTAGCCAGGCCACAGTAAGCACAACTGGCTGCACATCCCTCGGGGTAGTGAACAAGAAGATTTGCGCATCTATTTTTCGCCCCTCTGTAAAGGCGGCCTTTGGTAAGTCCGAGGGATATAGCCGTTGCGCTACTTATCCGTGCGTAATCAGGGCTCTTTTTTTCTTCCCTTTGAACCATCTCTTCTTTTTTGTTACGTTGTTACCAGATTTCCCTTGGCCCTTACAATTGCCTCTGTCAGGGTAGGAACATCAACCCCATAGATCATGTCTTCTGTCCAGATCTCCGAGAGGTGTTCTTCAATGTTTTCTCTTTTGGCTGATGTCCATTTGAGGGCTGACTCCAGGAGATTGATGTCTTTTGTGGTGGAAAAAAAGTCCCCGGTGATAATAATATGCTCGATAGTGCTGCCCGCAAGAGATAGGTATATCTCGAGCAACCCACCTGGTGTTTTCAACTGACCCATGCCCGCACTTGACCTGGGATGCTTATGGGAAAAGATCCAATTCGGGTTGGTGTACCTTTTGTTGACAGAGTCCTTTATGCTCTCTTTTTCCCATCTGTCAGGTTCATCCTCTTCAATGGAAACACCGAATTTCTGGCTCAAGGCGTTTTCTATAGCCTCTATTACAGGCTCCATGTCGATATCATGACCCAATTGCTCTCTAATGGTGGTTATCCTCTGGCTGAAGCAGCTGTAGCCCTTGTCATACAGTTTTAAGGGTGGTTGATTCATAATGTCCAGCATCAAGGGGATATCAAAGTCAACCAGCAGACTCGCATGAAATAAGATCGCCTTTTCTGTCTCTAGGGTTGCAGAAAGACCTGCTATCTTTCTACCGTCTACCTCGATGTCGTTCTTGGGCCTGAATCCGGCCTTTATGCCCAGATCCTGCAATGCTCTTATCAAGACAGCGCTCAGGGATTCAAATATTCCTGCAATTCCTTTGCCCAGCCCAGGTTGGTCGATGTTAATACCAAGGCCAAAGGCAACCACCTTTGGGCCCATTATCACTGTTCCACCACCTGTGCTCCTGCGGTTATATTCAATTCCTCTATCCCTGCACCTGTCAAGCCTCAGGGCAGCCTCTATATCCTGGTATTTACCAACAATAGCCGAGGGCCTAAATACATAAAGGTGAAGGATTGGTGGCGAGCCGTGCCGGGATAAAGAAAGAGGGAGGGCATCGTCAATAGATAAACCCAAGGCTGTTGAAACGGGATTTACGGTATCTTTAAAGAGCCTCCATGCGTACATTAGGCCTTTGCCCTTTCTTCCTCGGCCCGCTTTATCTCTTGATCAATAAAAGGAACAAGAGAGTCCCCATGCATAAGATTGCCAAGCTCGTTTTCCAGGTCGGTCGCCTCGATAACCAAAATCCATCCCTCTCCGTATGGATCGTGATTGATGAGGCTGGTATCATCCTCTAATTCTTCATTTGTCTCAACAATCTCTCCAGACACAGGCGCGCACAGTTTTCCGATCCATTTCCTTGATTGAATCTTACCGCAGACCTCTCCCTGCGCAACCTCGTCTCCCTCATCAGGGAGGTCCACAAACACGATATCGCCCGCCTCCTTTTGAAACATATCGTCCATGCCCACGGTAACCCTGCTACCCTCGACCCTGGCCCAGCTGTGCTCTTCATGATAGTAAAGCTCATCAGGCATGTCATAACCTTTTATAATAGCCATGTCCTACCTCCCTAAAAAATTTTTCCCTGAGCATTAAATACGACCTACCCATCTATTAAATGAATATCCATAATACAATAAAAAGTGACGATTACTTAAATCTCTCCAGGATTGCTCGTGCGTGAAGAGGAAGACCCTCTGCCTCCGCTAAGGTAACCACTGTCTCTTTTAATAGTGAAAGCCCATCCTTGCTCAAATACTGAAACGTTGGCTTCTTCAAAAAGTCATCGGTCGATAAACCTGAAAACATCCGTGCCGTCTGACCTGTGGGCAGAACATGGTTTGTCCCCGAGGCATAATCACCTACCGGTATGGGTGAAAATGGTCCCAGAAAAATAGAGCCTGCATTTTTGATTTTCTTGAGGGTAACAAAGGGCTCTTCAGTCATTATCTCGAGGTGTTCTGGTGCATACTCATTGACAAAATCAATGGCCTGTTCCATATCCCTTGCAATCAGAATATAGGAATGTCTGCTGAGGGATGAATGGAGGATCTCCTCGCGAGGAAGTTGGGGCATTGCGTTGTTTATATTATCAGAGACCTTCAAAGCGAGTTCATCTGAAGTTGTCACAAGAACAGCGGCTGCATCTGGATCGTGCTCTGCCTGGGATAAGAGGTCCACTGTGATGAGATCCGCATTTCCTGTTTTGTCGGCAAGGATCATTCCCTCGCTCGGCCCGGCAGGGGAGTCTATATCTACCTCTCCAAAGACCATAGTCTTTGCGGCGGTAACATATTTGTTTCCAGGCCCGACTATTTTATCTACCTTGGGAATAGTCTTGGTGCCATAGGCCATCGAGGCAATTCCCCACGGTCCGCCCACTTTAAAAATCTTTGTTGCGCCAGCCATATCTGCGGCTACAAGGGTAGAAGGATTTATGACCATGCCTTCATCTGGAGGGGTGCAGGCAACAATTTCCTTCACTCCGGCTACCTTGGCAGGTAAGATTGTCATCAAGATAGAGCTTGGATAGGCGGCCCTTCTGCCAGGTATGTATGCACCGAGTCTTTCTAAGGGTGTGCTCATTCGTCCAGCCAAGATTCCCTCGGCAATTTCAATTATCCACATCTCTCTTTCCATCTGCGACCTATGGAACTTGAGTATGTTCTCGGAGGCGAACCTGAGGGCATCAATTACCTTTGAATCAACTCCTTTGTATGCCTCTTCCACCTCTTCCTTTCTCACCTCCAGATCCTTGAGGGTTAGGTTGGGTTTGTATTTTTTGTAATGATTGAGTGCTACCTGATCACCATTATCTCTGACATCCAGCACAATTTCCCTTACCTCCTCACAGATTGAGCTGATGTCTTCGCTGGATCTTTTCATGATGATCCGATATTGCTCAGGTCTTACATTATCTATCCTCTGTGGTTTTAGCATCATCTTTGAATCTCCTGATATTTTTAGGTTAGCTTCTAACTCCACTCACACATCCCATATCCCAGATCCCATTTCAATTGATTTTTTTGTCTCAACACCAAGAAAATTCCTTTGGTGCGCACAGTGTAAAAGATTATACTATATAGGAGTGAGTCTGCTCATTTTCGGGCTGTCCAGTGGCACAATAAAACAACATTTTTCCCTCTTAGTTGAGAATGAACAATGCTGAGTGGTGATAGCATAAAAAGCATCTCTCAAGAACCAGGGGTTTATCTCTTTAAAGATAGCTCTGGAAAACCAATCTATATTGGCAAGGCCAAAAACCTGAATAAACGCATCCATTCTTATTTCATTAAGGGCAGGAATCATCCCTATAAATTATCTCTCATTCTCATGAATGCCCATAGAATAGAGCATATCATAACTGCCACGGAAAAAGAGGCCTTGATACTTGAGGGAAATCTAATAAAGAAATATCGGCCCAGGTACAACGTAATTTTAAAGGATGATGCCAACTATCCCCTCCTTAAGCTGGATATCAATAACAGGTATCCTCGCTTGGTTATTGTAAGAAGGATAAAAAATGATGGGGCTCTCTATTTCGGCCCTTTCACATCCGCTTCAGCAGTACGTTCTACCCTCCGCTTGATAGGCCCCGTTTTTCCCCTAAGAAAGTGTAAAACAAAGGAAATTCCTAAGAGATCAAGGCCCTGTCTAAATTATCAATTAGGCAGATGTTTAGCGCCATGTTGTCTGGACGTAAGCGTAGAGGATTATCAGGAGATGGTAGATCAGGTCAAGTTATTTCTCGATGGGCGAAACAAGGAATTGATCTCACAACTAAAGGAGATAATGCACGAGGCTTCAAGAGGGCTAAATTTTGAAAAGGCTGCCAGGGTGAGAGATCAGATGAGGGCTGTAGAAAAGACAGTGGAACGCCAGACAGTGGTCTCCACTGAAATGAAGGATCAGGATGCTATCGGCATATCTCGCTCTGGTAAAGAGGCGAGGGTTGTGATTCTCTCTGTGCGTGGTGGTTCCATGGTTGGAAGCAGAGCCTATTCTATACATTGTGAATGGGAAAACAAAAGCGAGGCACTCGAGGCCTTCCTGAAACAATACTACAGAGATAAGGAATTTGTACCTCCTGATATAATGCTGTCGGATGTGATAGATGATAAAGAGTTGATTTCCGAATGGCTGACAGAGATGGCTGGAAAAAGGGTGTGTATCTCAGTTCCGTCCAGGGGAGACAAGAAGAGGCTTGTCAATATGGCCGCGGTAAATGCTGAGAATATGCTATTAGAACGACAAAAAAGGGAGCACTCTGGCATCCTTGAGGAAGCGAAATCCATATTACATCTAAGAAGGAGGCCAGTACAAATAGAGGCAATAGATGTATCCAATCTGAAAGGTGATCTTGCTGTAGGCTCTTTAGTTACCTTTGTTGAAGGGGTACCAAGAAAATCTGACTATCGCAATTACAGGATAAAAGGGGTAGAGGGGGTAGACGATTATGCAATGATCGCAGAGGTGATTAAAAGAAGACTAAAAAAGGGCACACCACCGGACCTTTTTGTCATAGATGGGGGAAAGGGCCATCTCTCCGTAGCACTGAAAACAATAGAAGCCATTGGCCTTGAGAACCCACCAGCTGCTATATCTATAGCAAAGGCTGATCAGGTAAAGCCAGGGGCCATAGATAGGATATATCTTCCAAACAGAAAAAACCCCCTGATCCTTAGCCGCAGTCATCCAGTACTCACTCTCCTTATGCGTCTCAGGGACGAGACGCACAGGAGGGCTGTCAGTTATTACCGAAAAAGGAAAAAGAAAAAGCTCACAGGATCTGAGCTCGACATGATCCCTGGCGTGGGGCCAAAAAGAAAACGGGCATTGCTCAAATACCTGGGTGATCTTCAATCTATAGCCAGGGCAGAAATTGGAGATTTAAATGGGGTCCCAGGAATGAATAAGGTAGCAGCAAAGAATATCTTTGATCACTTCCACAGAAACCCCTTGGATTAAATATTAAAATAATAGGGGTTTCTCGCGCGCTCTCCCGCTAGCGGGGTCGCTCGAGCTCCCAGACCCGCCTGCCTCGCCTGAGTCCCGCAGAGCGGGACAATGGCGGGCAGGGTTCTCAGAGATAAAGAGTTTGGCCTGATTTCCCCCTCAGCAATCCAGATGAATACGCTGAGAACTCAGCGAGAGATAATATGTTGCAGAATTGTAACATTATCAAAAATAAAGTTGCAACCAAGATACATTGATTTCATTATTAATTTAGGAGAATTTTTTGTGATAAGCGAATATTTCTATAAATATTACTATGTTATCCTATTTTCCAACAATGGCCATAAGCTGGCACAGGAAATGCATACAGTTATTTTAAGGAAGATTTGATAAACAATTAGAAGGAGGTTAACGGTATGAGAATAGCGGTTAGTTCAACAGGAATGGATCTCGACTCCGAGGTGGATCCAAGATTCGGTAGGTGTGCGTATTTCTTGATTGTTAACCCAGATGATATGACTTTTGAGGCAATTGAAAATGAGAGTATGTCTCTGGGCGGAGGAGCAGGCATTCAGTCAGGCCAATTTATCGCTTCCAAAGGGGCCAAGGTAGTGATAACAGGAAACGTTGGCCCCAATGCTAGTAGAACCCTGAATGCAGCGGGTATCGATGTGATTGTTGGTGTTAGTGGTCCAATCAGGGAGGCGATTGAGAGATACAAGAGGGGCGAACTAGCAGCCAGTGATCAGGCTAATGTTCCGGATCACTATGGAATGGGCATGGGCGGAGGCCAAAGTGCCTCTCCTGGTGGAGGCATGGGCATGGGCAGAGGAATGGGAATGGGCAGAGGCATGGGCATGGGCCGTGGCATGGGAAGAGGCATGGGTCGCGGCATGGGCATGGGTATGCAAGGAGGATATGGCCCGAATCAAGCAACACCTCCCTCACCCCCTGATCAGGATGTAAAAGCACTCAAGGAGGAGGCAAAGGCCCTACGGGATCAGCTTAATTCGATTCTATCCCGGATAAAGGATCTGGAAAAATAGATTCCTCCATTACCAAGAGACATGAAGGCAAGAATGAAAATCGCCATACCAACGTGGAATGGTAGGGTGTCACCCGTTTTTGATACCGCATCAAGATTGTTAGTAGTGGAGGTGGGAGAAGAGGGTGAATGTTCCAGATTTGAGACAGATATCACTGAAAATTTTCTTCCCAGCAAAATTATGAGGCTTACAGGGCTGGGAGTAGATACTCTCATCTGTGGAGCTATATCAAGACCACTTGCCTACATGATCACAACTGCCGGGATTACGTTGATTCCCTGGATATCTGGCCAGGTCGAGGGGGTATTACAGGCATTTTTAAGGGGAACTTTATTTGATATGCAATTTATTATGCCCGGTTGTGCCAGCCTTTGGGGCAAAGGCCCTGCTGGACAGCATGGTCGGGGTAGAGGTAGAAGAAGAAGAGGTACTCACTTTCCATAACAAAAAGATAAGAAAGGAGGTGAACGATATGCCAGGATTTGATGGAACCGGACCCAGAGGAATGGGCCCTATGACCGGAGGCGGCAGGGGATTCTGTAACCCCTATTATGCTGGGGCAGGAGCCCCCTTTGGAGGGGCATACCCTTATAGCACTCCTTACAGTACAGGGTATACACCACCTTACGGAGCCGGTTACTCTCCTCCATATGCAGCCTATCCTTATGGTTCCTTTGGCTTTGGCCGAGGATTTGGCGGAGGCAGAGGATTTGGCGGAGGCCGAGGATTTGGCTGGGGTAGAGGCATGGGAAGAAGATGGTGGTAAACTCAACAATTGGGCCCTGGGAGCAGTCTTGGAATATTTGCCAAGATTGCTCCCATGTCATCGCCGTGTACACTGTGAAAGGAGGCACACTTTATTCCTTGCGGAAGAGGAGTTTGAATGCAAGGTAGCCGTATTTTAGGCCTTCTGGTATATGGATGGGATACAGGTATGGTTATCCTTATTTGTAAAAAAATAATTTAAGAAAAGGAGACGGATATGTATTACGGATATTACCCATATGCAGGATCGCCTTCTCCCTGGGGGCCGCCCATGGGAATGGGTTACCCTATGGCAGGGGGCTTTCACTATCCCTACGGAGGGATGTCACAAATGCCCTATTACCCACCTCCAGGAGGATATGGAACGCCAGAAATGTTGCCCTTTGGTCAACCTAATTATCCACCTCCGGGAGGATTTGGAGCGCCAGGGATGTCACCTTTTGGCCCACCTATGGCCCCAGATCAGGAGATAAGCTATTTAAGGGACCAAGCCCAAATGCTAAAGCAGCAGATGGACCAGATCGATGCCAGGATCAAAGAGTTAGAGAAGGCGGTTAAGTAGATACCTTTTAAGATGAAAAGACCTGTTGAGCAGATAAAAAACTTGACATTTCTTAAGAAAAGAGAGAAACGATTCTACGATTGACCCTTTAGGGCATAGCAAATTGAAGACGAGTTGAGATATGTGCAAGCAAGTTGACTGAAATGTGAGAAAAAAGGGATAAGGGTTGAAAATAGGATTAGAGTGTATTCCCTGCTTTGCCAGGCAGGCCTTTGAGGCTGTGAGCCTGGTTACCGATGATCAAAAGATTAGGGAAAGGATAGTAAGACAGGTCCTTTTCAGGCTGGCCAATGTATCTTTTGATAATACCCCTCCCTCCATAGGGAGAGATATTCACCGGGTTGTTCGGCTCCTGAGTGGTAATAGTGATCCCTATCTTGAGATTAAAAAAGATTCAAACACATTAGCTCTGAAGCTGATGCCATCCCTTAAGGAGCTTATAAGGAGTTCAGCAGATCCTTTCGAAACTGCGGTGAGGTTGGCTATAGCAGGCAATATCATAGATTGCGGGCAGGGAGATCATGTAGGTGAGGAGAAGATACAAAAGACGGTTTCCCAATGTCTTGATCAGCCGGTTAGCAAAGATAATATCAATGAGCTAAAAGAGGAAATCGGGAAGGCATCAAATATACTTTACCTGGGAGATAATGCAGGTGAGGTCTTCTTTGATAGGTTGCTTATCGAGGAGTTACAAGGGCGTCCTATAACATTTGTTGTGAGAGGTGCTCCAACTATAAATGATGCACTGACAGAGGATGCCAGAATGGCAGGCCTCGATAAACTGGTAAGGGTGGTGGATAATGGATCAGATGTGCCTGGAACGATCCTGGAGGAATGTTCACCAGAATTTAAAAGGCAATTTATGGAGGCTGACCTGGTAATTGTCAAGGGCCAGGGAAATTACGAAACCCTAAGCGATGAACACAAAAAGATCTTTTTTCTTTTAAAGGTAAAATGTCCTGTCATTGCAGAGCATATCGGATGTCAGGAAGGGGATATGGTTATTATTAATAGAGGTTAGATATGGAATTTCGGATTTTAGAATGAGGAGGAAAAGATACCATAATGCAACAAGACGAGGAGATGAAACGCAAAAAGGCCATGATGGAGGCCCAGGATGCAGAGATAAGAGAAAAACTCAAGGGGTTCAAAAACAAGTTTTTGGTAATGAGTGGGAAAGGCGGTGTTGGTAAAAGCACTATCGCTGCCTATCTTGCAGTTGGTCTCGCCAAGAGAGATTATCAGGTTGGCTTAATGGATGTGGATTTACACGGTCCCAGTATTCCAAGACTCCTTGGCCTAAAGGGGAATATACAATCATCGGCTGAAAGTAAAAAGGGGATTCCCATCGGCTATTTGCCAAACATGCAGGTCATGTCAATAGAGCCCCTCCTTGGAGACAAGGATACAGCAACTATCTGGAGGGGTCCCCTAAAGATAGGAGTTATTAAGCAGTTTATCTCTGACATCGAGTGGAGTAATTCGGATTATCTCATAATTGATTGTCCTCCTGGCACAGGAGATGAACCCTTAACGATTGCGCAAGTCATACCAGACACCAAGGCTATTATTGTCACCACACCCCAGGAGATCTCCCTGGCTGATGTTCGAAAATCAATAAATTTTTGCCATCAGGTCAATATGGCAGTCCTTGGTTTGATTGAAAACATGAGTGGCTTAAGGTGTCCTTATTGTGGGAAGACTATTGACTTATTTAAGACAGATGGTGGAGCGGTCACTGCCAAAAAGGCAGGCCTAGAATTATTGGGCAGCCTACCTTTAGAGCCAGATATTGTCCTGGAGGGTGATAATGGTAGTATTGCGTGGATGGATAAAGAGGATATGCCCTATACAAAGAGTTTTAACCAGATTGTAGATAAGGTTGCTGATCTTACGAAAAAATGATTATAAGCATTGCAAGCGAAAAAAGAGGAACAGGTAAAGCAACTATAGCTACGAACCTGGCTGTGGCCCTGGCTCCTGACGTGAAACTCTTGGACTGTGATGTAGAGGAGCCGAATGACCATATCTTTATCCGGCCGGAGATTACCCACACCGAAAGGGTAAGCCTAAAAGTTCCCCAGGTGGATATGAGTAAGTCTTCCCTGTGCGGGCGATGCCAGGAGATCTGCCAGTTCCAGGCCATTGTGGTGGTAGGCAAAACAGCCTTAACCTTTCACGAGTTGTGTCACAGTTGTGGCGGATGCGTGGAGGTCTCCCCAGAAGATGCCATAGATTTCCCTATTAAGACGTGTGGTGAGTTATTCATATCATCCCAGGAAGTAGTATGTTCGTGTAGCTTTCGCCCTTCGTTTAGATCAGTGTTACTAGCCTATTCTTGAGTAAGACCGCTAAAAGAGTTGAGCTACCATTTTTACTGGGTTTGTTTGTTAACAGGAAAAATAATTTTTGAACCAAAAAAGGAGACTGAACAATGCCTATTTACGAATATAGGTGTAAGCAATGCGGGAAGGTATCAGAGATATTGGTCGGGGTAGGTCCCGATAACAATAGCCTTGCCTGTCAACACTGCGGAAGTCATGATTTACAGAAGATCTTATCGGTCTCCTCATTCACCTTTTCAGATAGCAGTCGAGCTCCTGGCACTACATGCTGCGGTAGGGACGAGCGCTGCGATACACCTCCCTGCACAACCGGAGATATATGCAGAAGAGATCAATAAAGGAGGAAAATCGAGAAATGTCAGAGGAGTTTGATAAGGCGATGGAAGAGTTACAGACATCCATTATCGCAGATGCCCGCAAGGTGTATTCAGAGGAGGTAATCAACAGGTGGCTTAAGCCCAAATATGTGGGAGAGATGGAAAATCCCCAGGGATACGGGAAGGTTACAGGGCCATGTGGAGATACCGTGAATATTTTTCTGAGGATTGACAATGACAAGATCATTGATGCGAGGTTTCTTACCGATGGGTGTGGGACCACTATTGCCGCAGGCTCTATGGCCTGTGAGCTTGCGATAGGGAAAACCGTTAGGGAGGCATTTAAGATCACCAAGGAGGTAATCTTAGGGCAATTGGGCGGCCTGCCAGAGGAGAGTACCCACTGTGCTCTTTTGGCATCCAATACCCTGAGAGAAGCCTTGACTGACTACCTTTCATCCAGGAATGAGCCCTGGAGAAAGCTCTACAAAAAGCATTGAGCATATGGAAGGGTACAGGGTTCAGTATAAAAATTCTACCTTTTCCAGGAAAAGGATAGAGCTTGATGGCAAATACTTCAATCACTGCCAGTTCGAGGATTGTATTATTGTCCTGGAGAAAGGTGATACCGATATTTCCGGGAGTAGTTTTGAGAACTGTAAGTTGTTGCTAAAAGGTAATGCCTATACGGTTGGGAAAATTATAAAGCTATTTACCGGCAAAAGCCCCTTAAAGGTGCTGGATTTTGATGAACCATTGTTTGAGAATGCAAATCAATAGTGGATTTCCCGGAAGGAAGTATCGGTAATAAAGCATGAACTTAAATTAGGTAAGGAGGCGAGATGGTAGTAGAGGTTACGGATGAGAATTTTGAGGGAGAAGTCTTGAGATCTGATACTCCTACAGAGGTAGATTTCTGGGCCCCTTGGTGTGGTCCCTGTCATATGGTTTCACCTATATACGATAAGCTTTCAGAGGAATATGAAAATTTTAAATTTTGTAAGATTAATGTGGATGAGAATCCCAAGACAGCAATGGAATACCATATTGTGAGCATCCCTATGCAGATGTTTTTCAGCGAGGGTGAGAAGGTTGATGAGATCCTCGGCGCAGTTCCTGAGCATGTGATTCGATCAAAGGTTGAGGAAATTCTCAAGAGATTCCCCACGGATGAAAAGGGAAGGCTCAAAGTTATCCTGGGCTCTTGGATCGACCATAACAAAAACCATGGTGAGAGATTTAGGAAATGGGAGCAGAAAGCAAAGGATACAGGAGATGTTGCAGATTATAGTCAAATAGTAAAGGCAATAAGACAGCTGGGAGAGGCAAATGAGCAATTATCTGCGGCACTAACAAAATTACAGGATAAGTGATAAATCCAGTTAGCTAAATATCAGATCTTTAAGGGTATAGATTGACTGAGCCATTCCTCTTTTTATTTAAGGAATGGCCATTTTTTATTCAAAAGCCAGTTAAGGAATCTTACCCTTCAGCGCGGAGTATTGATAACCGTCTTGGTGTTATTTATTGCTGGATTAAGTTTTAATCAATTGGGTCCCTCACAATGGAATTGGATAAAGATAACATTCCTAATAGGTTCCTTGTTAGCCGTTTTTATCGTTGCCACAGTTCCCGAACATTTTCTTGAAGAACACCTGTGGAAACATATCGCAAAGGTTCATATCCCACGGGTATTTCTGTGGACATTTGGCGCTCTGCTGCTCATGCATGTTTTTATAGATTATCTGGCACTTGGAAGTTGGATAAAGGCGAGTTACCTGACCGTTATGGTAATTGCATGCCTCATAGGGCTTATTCCGGAGTCTGGCCCACATATGATATTTGTAACCCTGTTTGCAGAACGGGCAATCCCCTTTGGGGTTCTTCTGGCTAGTTCCGTTGTTCAGGATGGTCATGGGATGCCCCCCCTTGGCCGAATCAAAGAGGGGTTTTATTTCTGTAAAGATTGTAAATCTTGCCGTCGAACTATTGGTAGGATTGGTTTGTTATGTGGCTGGGTTCTAGATGTTGATGGCGTGGAGCAGAAACACAATATGAGGATTACCCCCCTAATGAGACCCGTAAACCTTCTAAGAACCGCATAAAACCCAACTGCCGTATCTTGCAATAGTATATCTATTGACACGCGGAGGGCTTTACCCTAAACTGCCTTCACCAAAAAGGGAATTCCGCCAACTCAACCCGATAGCAACCGATCGAGGTCTCGCCGGCCTCGATGTAGTCAAAAAATCAGCATTTACACCATGATGATGCATAGATATGTGGAAGCGGAAACATTTATGTATGCTTGGAGGTAACTATGTCGGAATGGAAGAGAACATCTTGTGCAGTTTGCTACCATAACTGCGGCCTGGAGATACAAACCGCCGGGCATCGGATTACCAAGGTTCGGCCGGACAAGAACCACCCGAGAACAAAGGGGTATATCTGCCGAAAAGGGATGAAAATAGCCCACTACCAGGATCATAAAGAACGTTTAACCCATCCCCTCAAAAGAAGGGGGGATGGGTTTGTGAAAATATCCTGGGATCAGGCCATATCCGAGATCGCGGAAAGGCTGAGGGGTGCCATAGATCAATACGGGCCGCGCGCCCTGGCCTACATGGGTGGTGGCGGCCAAGGCTGCCATATGGAAGCGGGTTTTGGCCGCACTCTTTTAACGGCCCTGGGCTCACAGTACCATTATTCCGCTTTGGCCCAGGAATTGACCGGGCTGTTTTGGATTAACGGCCGGGCCTATGGCCGCCAGAACGTGCATTTGGGGCCGGATCTGGACCGGGCGGAGAATTTTCTGGTGATCGGGTGGAATGGGTACGTGAGTAATGCTGGCGTGAACCGGGCACGGAAACGGATTGATGAATTCGCAAAAGACCCGAGCAAACAACTTATCGTTGTGGACCCCTTATTGAGTGAGACAGCCAAAAGAGCCAATAAACACCTACAGTTACGAATCGGCACCGCCGCCCTCTTCTTGAGATCCTTAGTTGCCATTATTCTTCAACAAGGCTGGGAAAACAAGACCTACATCGCCGATCACTGCGAGGGCTTTGAGAGGATCGTGCCCTGGTTCAAAGATTTTGATGTGGCATCGGCGCTAAAGATATGCGGTCTGGACTATGAGGAGGTCAAGGGGGTGGCGCAGACATATGCCACCCGGCCGACAGCCATGAGGACGGATTTGGGGTTACTGATGGATCGGCAGAGCACTATGAATTCATATCTGGAAATGATCCTTATGGCCGTGTCCGGCCGTATCGGCACGCCGGGCGGCAACGTATTCACCGGAGACCTCATGCCGATGGGGCCTCATTCCGATGAGCGAGACCCTAAAACCTGGCGAACGGTGGAGACGGATATCCCGGCCATTATGGGATACTTTCCCCCGAATGTGATCCCGGAAGAGATCCTCTCCCAGAAAGATGATCGTTTGAGGGCCATGATAGTCAGCGGGGCAAATCCGCTCAGGTCCTACGCAGATACCCTGGCCTATGAGCAGGCCTTTAAGCAGCTGGAGCTGTTGGTCACCATTGACATTCTAATGTCCGAGACCGCACGGATCAGTCATTACGTGCTTCCGGCCAAATCGGCCTTTGAGAAATGGGATGCCACCTTCTTTAGCCTCTGCTTTCCGGAAATATACTTTCAACTCCGACACCCAAGCTGTGAGAGTCAGGGCGAACCCCTGGAGGAGGGGGAAATATATACCCGTTTGGCCGAGACCCTGGGGCTCCTGCAGGAGATCCCGCAGTCCCTGTTTCAGGCCGCACAGGGGGATAGAAAAGACTATGCCACTGAGCTTATGAATTTGCTAGGCCAGGATAAGAAGGCCGCCAGGTTGTTACCCTTTATCGTGGCCAAGACATTAGGGAAAGGCCTGAACTCAGCCCATCTGGCCGCGGTCTGGGGCCTGGTGATTATGTACCCCCAACACGCCGCAGATGACTTAACAAGGGCCGGTTATAAGGTGAGCCCCTTTTTGGGAGATACCCTCTTTGAAAAACTGCTTGACCATCCGGAGGGAATCTTGATCGGCAGGTTGGATCCGGACAATAACCTACACAAGCTGAGAACATCGGATAAAAGAATACACCTTTACATAGAAGAAATGGCTGACTGGATGAAGGAGATCGAGCCGGAAAGGGAAAAGGCCGCAATAGAGAATGAGGCCTTTCCCCTGGTACTGGTGGCCGGAAGGCATTTCCCCTATACTGCCAATAGCATTATGCGGGATCCTGCATGGAACGACCGTAAGACTGTATGTACGTTGCTTATGAGCAAACAAGATGCCCAGGGCCTGGGCGTTAAGGATGGAGAGGAGGTATGGGTGACTACTGAGGCATCCAGGGTCAGGATACCGGTGGAGGTTTCTGACATAGCTACACCTGGCACGGTGACCATACCGCACGGATTTGGCATGGATTATAACGGCCAAGTCTATGGAGTCAACGTCAACCGCCTCACCAAAAATACCCACAGGGACAGGCTGGCTGCTACGCCACTGCACCGTTATGTGCCGTGCCGGGTGGAGGCGGTCTAGGAACAAAAATGAAGGCGATTAACAAGATAGATGCCGGGACGTCCGAAAAGATGGTTTGTGGAAGATCCATAGAGGTTTTTTTTAACGAGGTAGAGCGCTTCCATGGTTTTGTATCCCCCGGCCTTGTGCTGGGTGGCTTCATGGTAGATTGGGTGCAGGAATTGATTGGGCTGGATGTGGAAGCGGATGCCATTGTGGAGACCCGCCACTGCCTCCCAGATGCCGTCCAGCTATTAACCCCGTGTACTATTGGTAACGGCTGGATGAAGATCTTGGACTGGGATAAGTTTGCCCTGAGCCTTTACGACAGGAGGACGCTGACTGGATACCGTGTCTGGCTTGATTTGAACAAGGCACGTTTGTTTCCCAAGATCTATGATTGGTATATGCAACAGGTTTCAAAGAGGGATCTTCTTCTGGAGGTTTTACTTGAGACTATTCTCCATGCCCAGAGATCCGTCTTGTCTTGTCGTGCAATACGTGTGACACGATTCTATGAGCGCAGAAAAAAGGGAAGGATCACGGTCTGTTCCGGGTGTAGGGAGGCGTATCCAAGTGCTCAAGGCGATCAATGCGCGGCATGCCAGGGAGAGGGCTACTACGAGTTGCAGGGTTAAGGGTGGTTGTGATTAGCTGACCCTCAGGCCTTGCCTGGCAATTTTCTCATGTAAAAAACCTTCCCCTGATATTTCAGCTCTATTAAGGAGCCCTTTTTTATCAGATTGGTTATTACTCGCCAATCCGCACCAGCCTTTTTCAGATACGCCCTCACCGCCTCTTGTCTCATTGGATGAACTGAGGTGATGCCAAGTAAGTCCTCTTCAATATTACCACTGAAGCCAAACTCATTTCCCTCATAGCCGGTTAGATATTCTACATTGGCTAAATGCTCTTTAAAGACCTGGTAAGACACATTGAGGATCTGATCACTTGCAGGTAGTATCCCTTTTACTGCTGTTGGCCTGGTAGGGATAGAGATATAGGATTTTACCGGTTTTAGTAAAACCAAAAAATCGGCTATCCTCTTGATCTCCTCATACCTATCATTCATTCCCTTGATAAGCATGGTCTCTGTAATTATCTCACCTTTAAATAGGGCCCCAAATTCGAGCATCCCATCCAGGATTGCCTTAAGATCCAGTGAGTTGTGTGGTCTATTGGTTCTCAGCCAGGTTTTCCTGCTCACGGCATCAACCTTTAATGAAACCAGATCTGCCCTTTGTAGATCTTCTCTCACGTCTTGAAGATATAGCAGAGATCCATTGGTGATAACGGCAATCTTTATATCCAATGGCCTTATAAGCTCAATATTTTTGCCAAGGTTGATATCCAGGGTTGGCTCACCATCAGGGACAAAGCTTAAATAATCTATGTTCGTGTCCCCCTTTCTTAGCTCATACACCTTTTCCTTAACCTCCCTTGCCAAATCATCTATCCTATAGAATGCCTGTCGTTCATGGCACAACTCTATTGTCTTCCCGATCTGGCAATAGACGCAGGAGTAGGTACAAACCTTGGGAGGGATATTATTTATCCCCAGGCTGTGACCCAATCGTCTTGATGGAACTGGTCCGAATGCCCTCATGATCTATCCTCTGAAGCTCCGGTTTGTATCTATGTTAAATAGCAGGAGAAAATAAATCTTGTCAATGTTTACAATATATTCTCATCAATTGAAATGTCTTTTTACTTGATTCATGTTTCCCGACTGATAAACTAGTTAAGCATCTCAGAATTCCTGTCACCTATTGATACCATGGGGCTTCGAAGATTGGGGCGAAGCCCCTAAGTTCGGTGGGCTATTGAAGGTGTTGTCATGAAGGCTTTAGCCCTGTTTTCTGGTGGCCTTGATAGTATTCTGGCTGTTAAGTTTATAGAGGCTCAGGGGATTGATGTCGGTGGCATCTTTTTTGAGACCCCCTTTTTTCCCTCCCAGAAGGCTATCCAGTCAGCTCAATATATTGGACTTCCCCTTAAGGTTGTAGATATCACGGATAGTTTCCTTAAGATAGTGCTAAGCCCAAGGCATGGCTATGGAAAGGGTTTGAACCCATGTATCGACTGTCATGCGCTTATGTTCAAAATAGCTGGCGAGATGCTGGAAAAGGAAGGAGCAGGTTTTATCATAAGTGGAGAGGTATTGGGTCAGCGTCCCATGTCGCAGAATCTAAGATCCCTTTCCATTATTTCTCATGATTCGGGTTTTAAGGATCTTATCCTCAGGCCCCTTTCATCAAAGAGGTTGCCGGAAACCCTTCCTGAAAAACAAGGCTGGGTGGTGAGAGAAAGACTATTGGGGCTTTCAGGACGTTCCCGCCAGCCACAGATGGAGTTGGCCAAGAAATTTGGGCTAGAAGAGTATCCGGCTCCTGCAGGAGGATGTCTGCTGACAGAAGAGGTATTTTCCCGCCGCCTAAAAGATCTGATATCCTTTAGCCCAGGATTTTCAGTGCGAGATATAGAGCTTCTTAAAATGGGGAGGCATTTCAGGATTGGAGAAAAGACCAAGATCGTGGTGGGGCGAAATCAAAGAGAAAATGAGATGATTAGTTCCTTAAGAAGCCAGGGAGATATAATCTTCACAGTTGGATCATTTCCCGGCCCCACTGTTTTGGCAACAGGAGACCTATCACCAGAAGAGATAAGGATAGCTGCCTCAATAACTGTGTCTTACAGTGATGCCGCGGTTGACCAATCAGCTGCAGTCGGGTTAACAAGAGACTCCAAGCACTGGACACTTTTAGCGAGGGGGAAGCGAAAGAGGGATTTCCATCACTTCATGATATGAGGGAGCGTCTGTAGTCCGTTGCCAGTAGTCAATTGTCGATTGTCAGCATCTTTGTTTAAATGGAGTTGAATTGATTGGTTTATCGATTTATTTCAACGGACAACTCACAACGATCAACTACCACCATCAAAATCTTAGCCCTATCTCCTTAATACCTTTTGGAAAAACGATTTTTTTCGGATCTCTTCTATTTTTTTATGTTTCTCTGCAATCCCTTTTTCTCTTGCTTCTATAGAAAGCACGGTCTTATCTATGAGCTCCTTGATTTTGCTTTCCTCCACAGAGAGGTCTAACAATTGGATTTTACCCTCTCTGGTCAGATTCTTCTTTTCAAGGGATTTGATCTTTTCCCTTATTTCCTTATGCTCCCTTTTTTGCCTCCCGAGTGTATCTCTTTCTTCTTCTAGAGAGGCACGCTCATTGCGTATGCTCTTAAGCAGGACATCTTCCGATTCCATGGTGAGAAAAAGACACACAAAAGAGAAAATAGCCACCAATATCACTGCGAGAATAACCCTTCCTGTATTTGAAATTAAGGGAGAAAGATCTAAAAGGAATGATTTTATCCTTCCTCCATGGCCTGCAATTCTATCGGTAAGGGTATATCTGGAAACCTTTCCGCTAAGAGCATCCCGGATATCTTTCACAGTACCTTTTAACTCGAGCGTCCTTATGGTTAATTCATTGCCCAGTTCTCCTTTTCGACATTTAGCCTCTACATCGGCGTTATCCTCTTTAATTATTCTGGCGATATCTCTAATTTTGGCCAATGAGCTATCCGGTTTCAGGGCTTTAGGAAATCTCCCTGGAAACTCTTTCTTGAGGGAGGCGATATCATTTTCTAATCTTGCGAGATTGGTCTCTATCCCCATTGAAAGTCTCTTAAGTATCCTCCCTTCACATACCACTTCAGTGGCTCCAGTTAGCATAGTGGCAATATCCTGGATAGCCTTAATTTTCTTTTCAATATCCTGTGACTCAACATCTGGCATGGTGTACCTTGTTTAAGTCTTGATCAAAAAAGAGATCTTTATCAATGACCGCCCCATCCGGGATAGACACCTTGCTTGAGGAAGGACCAATAATATTTACATCCCCCTTTATAACAATCCCCCTACCAAAGTGCACATTTCCCTCAATCCTAAGTGATCTGCAACCGACCAGGGAGGGGGTACCGTAGGCAAACCGTTCCTTCAGCTGGTCAATACTTTTATAGTACCTGTTGTCGAGATCTATCTTTATAGGCCCAAATCTTCTATCCGGATTTTGGATAATCCTGCTGTCTTCATTCATTAGGTAGCAATCAGACCAGAGGGCAAGGAGGTCCTGGCACTCTTTGACAGGAGCAAATCTTGTCCTTGGCACTCTTATAGCAGTGGCCCTTTCAAAAACAGAGATAGCCGATCCCATTGCCGTCTCAATTTGATAGACCTCTGGCGAAGAGTTATCCCTTGGATCAATTCTCTTGGGATTAATAATCACAGGAAGCTCAAGGATGTTACCAGCCTTTTTGAGCTCTTCTTTAAGAAACAAAAGATTAACCCATATGTTGTTGGTGTTAAAGTATCTGTACACGGTTATGTCCTGGAACTCCTCGATTTCTTCCTCCGGACACTGGGCTATCTCCCTGATGATAAGACCATTGGTGCGCCGCAGGCGGGCTAAGTGCCCACCTTTGGTGTCTGCCTCTGTTCTGTCTGCAACCTCCAGCATAAATGGGAAATTGTTGGAGGCAAGGTAACCGAGTATCGCCTCATCCAGTATACCCCCAAGATTATCAGAGTTGGATATAAAGGCATATTTATAGCCCTTACCAAGTAACCCATCAAGCATACCCGAGGTAATCAATGCCAAATAAATATCTCCGTGGCCGGGAGGATTCCACTCACAATCTGGGTCTGCGGGCCAATTCCCAGGACCCAAGTCTTCTTTCAGAATCTTTGGAAATTTGTGCTGTAAAAAGGATGGAGGAATATCAGAGGTGAGATCAGGATATCTATGAAGAAATCTTTTGCTATCCTCGTCTGTTTTAAAGCTGTTCATAAGCACAAGAGGGATGTCCACTCCATATTTCTTCCTACGGCTCAGAATCTGTCTCGCAATGATATCAAGAAAATTTAGCCCATCCTTTACCTCGATAAGTGATTTAGCCTTTGATAGGCCCATACCCGTTCCCAAGCCGCCATTCAACTTAACTATCACCGTTTCTTTAGTTGCCTGGCATCCTTCTTCGGTGAACCTATCCAACATCTCGAAATCCGCTATATCGTCTTTTTCAATCGGGACAATATCCTCCCTTGACAGCAATCCCCTTTCTCCTCTTATAAGCCTGTCGTAGTAAAACCTAAAGGTACTGATAATAAGAGGAGGAAGCCCCTCATCCGCCATCTTTTTTGCAAATGGGAGAAATTTTTCCTCTAGTTCTGCCCCTTGAAGCTCGCCCTGCATATATCCTTTTTCCAATAGAGTTTCCTATAAAGTTATAGGAAATGACAGATAAGATCAACAATAAATAATACCAGAAGACAGGGATTAGAAAGTGATTGAGTTGGAATTCTGAATTTATGGATAAAAGCGATGTTGAGTAGAGCAAACAAATGCAATCTTTGAGCGAAACAATTTTCCTCTTATTTTGTCATTCTTTCTATTATGATTGGCAAAAAAGCAAGTAGTTGCTCCGGTCTTATTATTTTTGGGCAATTTCACACACCTCGCCTTTACCGTATAGAGAAATCCTGCTCACAAGATTTACATCTTTAAAAAAGCCCAATAGTTATTCTTATCTGAGAAGAATAATTACTTTGACAACTATTTATCCTTTATATATACCTTTATTAGTATAGCAATTGGTTAAGCAAGGGAGAGATCAGCACATAGACCGTGAGAGAGGAATCTAAATTGTTAGATCAGTTTGATCCCTATGTGAGTAGGATAAACGAAGAGCTTGGTAAGGTACTTGACTCTGACGTGCCTCTGATAAGAGAGGTAGGGACTTATGGCTTGCTTGGTGGAGGTAAGAGGCTGAGGCCACTATTCTTTATCTTGTCCTGTCAGCTTTGTAATTACCACGAGAGTGACATATATACCCTTTCTGCCATTTTTGAGTGCCTTCATGCGGCAAGCCTTTTGCATGATGATGTCCTTGATAATGCTTCTATCAGAAGGGGAGGATCATCAGCGAATAAGATCTGGGGAAACTCTGCGGCAGTCTTGGTAGGTGATTTTCTCTTTTCCAAATCTTCCAGGATGCTGGTTGAGAAGAAGCATATTGAATTCCTGAAGATCCTCGCAGATACTGCTATCAGGATGACCGAGGGTCAGATTTTGGAGCTTGTGAACACCCATAACTGGAACATAACGATAAGGGAATATATTGGCATAATTACCTCCAAAACAGCTGCTCTTATATCGGCTGCCTGTGCAAGTGCCGGCATAGTAGCCGGGGCAAAGCAAGCCGATATCCAATCGCTAAAAAACTTTGGTCTCAATATGGGAATTGCCTTTCAGATTGTGGATGATGTCTTTGACTATACCTCTACGGTAGAGAAGGCTGGTAAACCGATAGGCAAGGACCTAAGAGAGGGTAAGATTACCCTTCCACTGATATATACCCTCACCTATCTGAAGAAAGGGGAAAGAGAAAGGCTGGAGCATTTGTTCAAAAATGGAAAGGCCTTAGACAAGGATTATTTGAGGATAATAGAGCTCGTACAGGACAATGGCGCTATCAATAGATGTCGCAAAGATGCACAAGATTATGCTAATCTTGCTGAAACTCACCTCAGTCTCTTTCCTGACTCGCCAATAAGAGAATCCCTCTTGGAGTTAAATCAATTTATCGTCAACAGAAGCTCCTAGCACGCCATTTCACTAAAATATTTACGTATACTAGAATCCAAATGTCAAATGAAGGCCAAAGCCCAAAGCTCAAAATACCTTTCAATCTGTTATGGTTCCGGGGGTTTTCGCTCAAAAACAACAGGTTTTCCTCAAAACCCAGGGAGCTCCAGGATCATAAAATCTTGAAGGCTACCTCTCCAGAGGGAATGGAATCATCGGGCACAATATCCTTTATCATGGCCCCTGTTACAGTTTCTATATGCCTAATTCCACTCCTTTTATGGCCCATGATTAAGGGTATCTCCTGTGTTGGGGCAAGTAGCATAATATTCTTTGCCTCCCCTATGTGTGGGAGGTATCGCCTTACCCTTTCAAGATGAATAGCAGAACGAACCAAAAATCCTAAGGATGGGTGCCATGGTCCGGCAATTATCTCGCCTTTTCTAAGGAGAGATGGTGAAGACATGAGCCCGATTCTGATAACAGGAATCCCGCAATCTTCCAGTCTTATGCAGGCCTCTTTGCAAAGAGTAATCGTCTCTGTAAGTCCCATTGGGGAATATTTTCCTTGTTTATACCATTGTGCGAGCTTTGTACCCCTAATAACGAGTGTCGGGTAAAGCCTGGCCATATCAGGTTTCAGGCCAATAACCTTGTCAATGGTGCCCATGAATACCTCTTTGGAGTCCCCTGGTAGACCAGACATAAGTTGTATCCCAACTTTAAACCCCCTTTTTTTGAGTATCCTTACCGCATTAATGGTATCAAGTGATGTATGCCCCCGATTGGAAAGGAGCAGGACCTTATTATCCATGGATTGTACCCCAAGCTCCACAATTGAAACTCCAAAGGACTCAAGGATATCGAGCTTTTCTTCGCTGAGGGAGTCTGGTCTTGTAGAGAGTCGAATCGATTGTATGATACCTTTTTCCACATAAGGCCTGATAGCACCCAGCATCTTTGTCATGGAAGCAGCTGGCAGAGATGTGAAGGTGCCGCCGTAAAAGGCGACCTCTTTCGGCTCCTGGTTAAGGAAGTATTTTGATTTTTTGGCTAACTCAATCGTGTTTCTTATATCATCTGGGTTAGTGAGACGCTTTGAGAGATTGGTTATGGTTTCTTGCTGACAAAATACACACCTATGTGGGCAACCCTGGTGTGGAATAAATATGGGTATGATAAGATGTTTTTTTATTTTTTTAGACAAGCCAAGGCCTCCCTTGCTGCGCTTTGTTCCGCTTCCTTTTTACTCTTTCCTTTGCCTCTCCCTAATATATCTCCCTTTAGGGATACTGCTACATAGAAGGTCTTGTTATGGTCTGGGCCAGTTTCTTTTTCGAGTCTGTATTCCGGAGTTGACTGAAAGGCTTCCTGAGTATACTCTTGCAGTTCTGTTTTGAAATCATTAAATGACTCACCAAGGCCTATCTTCTCCAATAATGGGCTAAAGAGTTTTGCTATTACCCTGAGCACATTGGTGAAACCGCCATCAAGATAAATTGCTCCTATAAGGGCCTCAAGGGCATCTGTGAGAATAGAGGGTTTATTTCTGCCATTTGTTTGTTCCTCTCCCTTTCCCAGGAAGAGGTAATCTCCTAATTCTAACTCACGGGCGATATGGCAGAGGCCGTTTTCACTCACCAGTGAAGCCCGGTATTTGGATAGAACCCCTTCTTTCATTTCTGGAAAGGATTCCATAAGCAAATGGCTAATTGCAAGGTTAATAACCGCATCGCCAAGAAACTCCAGTCTTTGATTGTCAAATACTCCTAGATTATTCTTTTCGTACACATAAGAAGGGTGCCTGAAGGCCTGAGTCAGCAGTTCCTGGTTTTTGAAGGAGTAATCAAGTACTGTAGTTAAGTTATTGGGATTTTTTGGTAATTCTCGTTTGTTCATAATGATAGCATACTAAAATCAACACTGTTTATAGTCAAGGCAATCAATAGTTACCCTGCAGATAGATACAAACACCTTTACCGGGGTAAGGTGATTAGCCAAAGGTAGTGATGATGCACTTAGAAAACAACCTTTGCAGGGGGTTTTAGAAGTGAAGCCAAAACGATACCCACAAACGTTGCAAGGATAGACATCCCTATCGCGTAACCGTAAGAATGTGTAATATCAAAAATATATCCCCCTACATATGGCCCGATAGCTCCTCCTATTCCAACGATGATCATTGAAAAGCCAAAGATAGCACCTGTTGCTCTTGAGCCGAAATAGTCAGCTGGGAAGGCTGCTATTACGCCTGCCCACCCCCCAAAGCTAATTCCAAAGAGGGGGGCAAAGACATAAAACATCCACATCTCTGTAGAAAACAAAAGCCAGATTAACATAATGAGCTGGAAGATGTAGGAAGTGAGAAGGATTAACTTTCTACCTAATCTGTCTGAAAGGAAACCTGCGCCAATTCTGCCAATTAAACTTCCACCCCCGATTAAACCGGCAAGAAAGCCAGCCACGGTCAGGGGGATCTCTCTGTCGGTAAGAAGCGGCACAATGTGAACCATTATTGCCCATAGAGCAAGGGCTATAAAGAGCCAACTCAGGCTAAAAATCCAGAATGCCCTTGTTCTTAACGCCTCACCAAAGGAGAAACCCTTGCTTGGTTCCCCTTCGCCTTCTACCCCAAGGCTCTTACTTGGGGCCCGCTTAATTAATACCGTAATAGGGATAAAAATAGCAAAGGCCATAACTCCTACGCAGAGGTAAGCTGTCCTCCAGCCACAGGATGAAATGAGCCAGGCAGCCAGAGGAGACAAGACGAGAGAACCTACCCCTAATCCTGCTGCGGTTAACCCTATAGCAAGCCCTCTTTTGAGGGTAAACCATCGAGAAACCGTAGCCATCATCGGGGCATATACAGCAGCAATTCCCAAGCCAAAAAGGAGGGCATAATAGAGATAGAACTCCCAAATCGAGGTAATACGACTCATTAACACCATTGAAGAAGCCAAACACAACCCACCCATGGCGGCAGTTACTCTTGGGCCGAACCTATCAGTAAGCCATCCAGTAACCGGGGCGAAAACATCATGACTGATGGCATAGACACTAAATGCAGCGGCTGTCATTGCTCGGCTCCAGCCGAATTCAGAAGCCAGGGGCTTAAAAAAAACACTGAAGGCATATACAAGCCCGAAGGCAATCAGATTTGCCAGAAAAGCCATCGCTACTACTAGCCAACCGTAGTAAGAGAGACTTGATTCTTGGTGTAGATTGTTCGTTAACATAGCCTGATTCACCTATCCCCAAGCCGGGAGGGCATCTTTAGTCCTTGCGCCAGCCCTATAATCTTTCTTCACTATCCACCTGGACCCCAAAATCTCTTTACGCTGAGAGGCACCTCTGCCGTTGAGGTGTTCGGCATACTAAAATCAATACCCTGTAAAGTCAAGACCACTAAGAGGGATATTTGCACCTTGCCTGCCCTGGGCAAGAAGATTAATCAGGAGAATAGGACCAGGGTAGTTTTCAAATTCATGGAAAAATGTAAATGAAAATATTTGACCTTTAACTGTTGTTTGGTATATAAAAAATTCTTTTAATAAGGGTAATAGCAATGAATCTAAAAAAAGATAAGAAGGTTATCCTCGATCAGAAGGATATAGAGCAAGCCCTGAAAGGAATTGCGGGGCAGATAATTTCTAGGCATAAATTCTTAAAAGATATTGTTTTAGTTGGTATCAGGACCGGAGGGGCTTTTTTGGCGTTTCGCCTGCGTAATGAGATTTCCGGGGAAGATGAGGAAAAACCACCAACGGGTGTGCTGGATATTAATCTGTATCGGGATGACTGGACGAGGATAGGCCCCAACCCAAAATTGGGAAGCACAGAGATCCCCTTTTCCATAGATGATAAAATAATTATTTTAGTTGATGATGTCCTTTTTACGGGCAGGACGATAAGGGCAGCTATGGATGCATTGATAGATTTCGGTAGGCCAAAAAAGATTGAGCTGGCTGTCCTGGTAGACAGAGGAGAGGAACAAAGAGAACTACCTATAAAGGCGAACTATGTGGCAAAGGAATGGCAGACATCAGGTAATGATACAATCAATGTCTATTTTAAGGAACAGGGGTTCCGTGATGAGGTTGTAGTGGAACAAAAAGAGGGGGATTTATAGCAGGGGGCTTTTCATGCTTTCAACAATATCTATTAATACCAGGGATCACTCGGAGATGATAGACATTACCCCAAGGGTGGAAGATGAGTTGGAAAGATCAGGACTGAAAGACGGGGTGTGCTTCCTCTTTGTGCCACATACTACAGCAGGGATAACCATAAATGAAAACGCTGATCCAAGTGTAGTAGCAGATATCCAGGCAACGTTTAACAAAATTGTTCCCTGGGAAGGCTCTTACAGGCATCTGGAAGGAAATTCCGCCGCACACATCAAAGGTAGTCTGATAGGAAATTCGGTAATTGTTTTGGTTGAATCCGGGCATCTAAGATTGGGTACATGGCAGGGAATTTTCTTTTGTGAGTTTGATGGACCCAGATCGAGAAAGGTACATATAAAATTTCAATAAATAATGTGAGGTTTTTCCTTGACACTTATATATTGGTTTGTTAAATAGCCTGCTTGAAAATTAGGCCGGGATTTAATCCAAGTAAACCCTGTCAGATTTCACATGGGGCATTAGACGCCGGGCTCACCCCGTTGAACAGATGTTTCAACTCAAGCCACCCTCTATAGCGAAGATATTTAACGGGGCACGCAGGGCATTCTAACAGGGTAAATGTGTAAATGGGCCAAAAAAACTTTAACTAAGGAGGATTAAGTATGTATAAGGTAGAGGTTGATGAAGAGAAGTGCGTTGGGTGCGAAGAATGTGTTGATGTTTGTCCGTCAGATGTTTTTGAAATACAGGATGAAAAAAGTGTGCCCGTTAATGCAGAGGAGTGCATCGGATGTGAGAGCTGTGTGGAGGTCTGTGAATCTGAGGCTATTACGGTAACGGAAGTTGAGGATTAAATTCCAAGGTTTCCAATAAATGCCGCTCTTTAGTATTTGTGAAAGAGCGGCATTCTTATCTTTACCCTGTGAGGGGTTTACATTTTCTTTTCGTGGCAGTCGTTACATTTCTTTGTGGGCCCGGTGTTTTTACCGGCCTTTTCCAATTCCTTGTGACAACCCTGACAGTTTTTATGGTAGGCAAGCATCAGTTTCTTTACGTTCCCTTCTGATTTTATGGGATCGTGACATGCTGAGCATTTTTGGACGGGGTCTCCCTCTTTATAGACATTCTTTCCCTCTTTATACACATGATGACACTCTGTGCAGGCCGTCTTGTAATCTACGTTATGTTTTTTATGCGTAAATTTGACAGGCCCTTTTTTGTAGGTTGTGAATGCATCCGACTTGATATTGATTTCATCCGGGCTATCTGTTGCGATCAGGGTGCCTGCAACTGCAAACAAGGCTATTGAGAGGATAACTCCGATTACAATGAAGATCTGTTTTTTCATTAGCCTCTATCCCTCCTTTCATTTTTTAATAAGTATAGATAACTAATATTAGGTATGCAAGATTAAATCTCTGTAGACCGCATTTTTTTGTATTACCCCTGCTTCATGCACCTATTGCCTCTACTGCAGTGGATGCACCAGTGACCGTATCACCGCCAGCAAAGGCCCCTCTAGGAGTGAATAGAAATGCCAGATCCTCTGGGCCTGGATTTTTACTTCTCTATAACTTTTATACCTGGAGGAGGGGAAAAAGAAAAGAGCCCTTTTCTAAATCGATCTTTTTCTTTCCAGTTACTGAGAAGGAATCTGGTCAGTCCACCGATATTATTATAGATCTCCACCCGCGTTATAGCAAAATCTTTCTTACGTATAATCACTTCCAGGTGGTCAATCTCTTGCCATGGTGGTTCCGGCTTAAGGACAAGATGATAGTTATCGGTTTGAGGTGTTGCCTTAAGGCTGATTTGAAAACTATCTTCTGTATCTCTTAGGCCTTTAAGAACATCACTGAGAAGGCGCAATTCCTGACCAAACTCTTTGGTAGAATATTTGTAGCCCTCCTTCTTGACAGGGAGATACCACCACAGTGTCTGTCCATCTGTGAGGAGTAATTCCTCTTGGGGGGAGGTCTGTTCAAGGCGTAGCGAGTGGGGAGGTTTGAAATAGAGCCTTCCCCTGGCCAGATCATGCCTATCTGCTACTGCCAACATAGCCATCGCCTTACTAATGGCCTCTCTGGTATATTCAGCACTCAATCCTTTGGCATTTCCATACCTACCACTGATGCCTCCAAGAACTGTTGACAGTTTATCGTCAGGTAATGCCTCTGTTGAGAGAATAGCGCCAATGAGAAAAAGAAGGGGGGGAATTATAAGGCAGGATTTTGGATTCAGAATCGTTCCCTCCCTCTCAAAACCTCTCGAGGCCTGCTCCCGTCAGAGGGCCCAACAATTCCTTGCTTTTCCATAGCCTCAATCATCCTGGCAGCCCTGTTATACCCAACCCTGAGCTTTCTCTGAACAAACGAAATTGATGCCTGGCCTGTTTGCAAAACTAATTCGACTGCATCTTGATATTTTTCATCTTTATCCCCTTCTACCTCTTCTGCCTCTTCCTCTGTGCTTATTTCAGCAGCAATCGAGCTGTCATAGTCAGGTTTCATATGCTTTTTTAGAAAAGAGGTAACCCTTTTGACCTCCTCTTCTGAGACATATGCGCCATGGATTCTGGTAAGTCTACCCACACCAGGCGGTAAAAACAACATATCCCCATCTCCTAAAAGATGTTCGGCCCCCATAGTGTCAAGGATCGTCCTCGAGTCCACTCTGGATGATACCTGAAAAGAAATCCTTGTGGGGAAATTGGCCTTAATAATGCCTGTTAGAACATCCACTGATGGTCTCTGGGTGGCAATTATCAGATGAATCCCTGCAGCCCTTGCCATCTGTGCCAGTCTTGTCAGAGACTCTTCCACCTCCCTGCTTGAGACCATCATAAGATCTGCCAGCTCATCAATTATGATAACAATATAGGGAAGATGCTCGTCTATCTTTTTGCTCATATCAGGCTCAACTATACCTTTGTCTTTTCTGACCTTCCGGTTGTAGGCATCTATATTCCTTACACCTTTGTCAGAGAGAAGTGTGTATCGCCTCTCCATCTCATCAACAGCCCATCTGAGGGCCTTGGTTGCCTCTTTTGGATAGGTTACTACCGGATGTAAAAGATGGGGAATGTCTTGATAAGGCGCAAGCTCTATTCTTTTTGGATCAATCATGACAAAACGGACCATTTCTGGAGAGGCCTTGAACAGAACACTGTTTATCATGGCATTGATAGATACGCTTTTCCCTGTTCCTGTAGCACCCGCAACTAAGAGATGCGGCATTTTAGTTAGATCTGTGATTACTGGTTGCCCTATTATGTCCATCCCTAAGGCAATTGTGAGTTTATAGGAAGAATCCAAAAAAAGCTGGCTCGACAAGATTTCTTTTAAGGTAACAAGGCTTCTTTTATTGTTCGGTATCTCTATACCTATAGCTGATTTTCCCGGTATAGGTGCTACGATCCTGATGTTTGATGCTCTCAGATTGAGAGCAAGGTCATCTGCCAAAGATGCCACCTTGCTTATCTTCACACCTGGTGCTGGCTTGAATTCATACATCGTTATTACCGGACCTGGTATTATCTCCACCACCTCGCCTTCAACACCAAAATCTCTTAGCTTTCCTTCAACCCGGAGTGCATTCATTCTCAAGCTTTCTTTTTGGATTTCCTTATCCAATGATTTCGGGATTTCATCCAAAAGATCTAAAGGCGGGAGTTTGAAATCACCAGCTGTACTCATAAAGGGAAAAAACTCTTGTGTTGGTTTAGCCGGTTTCCGTAAAGGGGTTTCGACAATAGTCATTTGCCTCTCCCTTGCCTTATCAACCTTTTTTGCTGTCTTTTTTCTTAGTTTTGCTCTTCGTCTTCGCTCCGTGTGCTTGAGCCACTTTTCCTTTACATAGAGGGCAATATTAGAAAACAGTGACCAGATCGTCTCAAAAAGGCTCTCAAAGGAAAATCGGGTGATGACCATAAAGGAGATGATAAAGATGGTGAGGAAAAGTACAAATGCCCCGAAATAATTGAATATCTTTTTACCCAAACCAGCAATATGCAGTCCAACCAATCCTCCGCCAATCATTGTGCCTCGATAAGGTATGCCGCCAGGAATGTAAAGGGACAGTAAAGCAGAAGAAGATAGTACCAGGAGAACGAGGCTTATAGATATCCAGATTACCCGGGAAGGGAACCTTCCCCTGAAAAAAGAGAAGGATAGGTAAAGGAGGATGGCTATGAGCCAGAATGATGAAAAACCCAGGAGCGGAAAGAGGCCACCGGACACATGGGCGCCAATAGGCCCGAATAGGTTTTTTGCCTGCTCTATAGTCCGTGCCCTTTCCCAGAAAAGAGGATCTTGGGCATGGTATGAAAAAAGACTCCCTCCAAAGATAAGGGTCAAAAGTAAAAAAATCACTCCCCATATCTCCGTTTTTATGGGATTCTTAGATGGTGCCTTAGACATTTTCTCCCTTTATTTCTGCTCTATGATACCCCTCTCCACAAAAGGCTGTAAATAAAGCCAGTGGCTCTTTTAATCATCCTGGTAATCTCTTATTTATAGAGGAGCAATTGAAGGGGCCTTGTTCCTCGCCATGAACAATTTTTCTTTATGGGGAGCCCAATCCTACATAGGCAATTCAGCATCCCTTAGAAATGGGCACGCAGCATCCCTTTCTGAAAGAATCGGCGCTCTAATAGGCCAGTCAATGGCAAGGTCTGGATCATCCCATCTTATTGCCCGCTCATAATCTGGTTCATAGAAATCGGCGCATTTGTAGAAAAATTCTACCTTATCAGTTAAGACGCAAAAACCATGTGCGAAATTTGGAGGAATGTAAACGGCCTTCTTGTTGTCTGCAGATAGTGTTATCCCGAACCATTTGCCAAAATTTGGCGAAGACCTCCTGATGTCCACACTTACATCGAATACCTCTCCATATAAAACCCTGATTAGCTTACCCTGTGGCCTCTTTATCTGGTAATGGAGGCCCCTCAGGGTCCCTCGTGTAGACACAGATTGGTTGTCTTGAACAAACCTTATATTAATACCTCCATCGGTGAACTTCTGTTGATGATAGGTCTCCATGAAGTATCCCCTTTTGTCGGGAAAGACATCTGGTTCTATTATGATAACCTCTGGAAGAGTAGGAGATGGGGTAAACTTCATTGATCCCTCCCTAAGGCTCTTTGCTTCCTGACCTCTCGTCTAATACCTCCAGAAGGTACTGGCAATAAGCACTTTCTTTCATACTCATGGCAAGCTCCTCTACCTGACTTGCTGATATGTATCCCATCCGGTATGCAATCTCTTCAAGACATGCTATCTTCAATCCCTGTCTTTGTTCAATGGCATGGATAAAGTTGATGGCCTGTATCATGGATTCATGGGTGCCAGTATCCAGCCATGCAATGCCCCGGCCTAATTTTTCAACCTTTAGTTGATTCTTTTTGAGATAGGTCATATTGACATCAGTAATCTCAAGTTCCCCTCTTGGCGATGGCGTAAGCTCAGATGCAATAGAACAAACCTGATCATCATAGAAGTAGAGGCCGGTAACGGCGTAGTTTGACTTGGGAATCTTCGGCTTTTCCTCAATGCTGACCGCCTTTCCCATGCTATCAAACTCTACTACCCCGTATCTTTCAGGGTCACGTACCCAATAACCAAATATTGTAGCACCCCTTTCGTTGTTTGCTGTTCTCTTGAGGGAATCCAAAAAGCCGTGTCCATAAAAGATGTTGTCTCCCAAGATGAGGCATGAGAGATGGTCATTTATAAATTCTTTTCCTATAATAAAGGCCTGAGCCAATCCCTCTGGCCTTGGCTGTATTGCATAGGTGAAAGAAAGTCCAAACTGCTGGCCATCCCCCAACAACCTCTTGAAGTTAGGAATATCCTTGGGAGTAGAGATAATCAAGATTTCCCTAATACCTGCGAGCATAAGAACAGACAGTGGGTAATAGATCATCGGTTTATCACAAATGGGAAGAAGTTGTTTGCTGACCGATACAGTAATAGGGTAAAGACGAGATCCATAGCCACCTGCTAAAACAATCCCTTTGGTAGTCTTTTTCTCAGTCATTTAATTAGTTCCTGTAATCCTAAGGTGCTCAGAGTTTTGTCTTTTGTCCACTGTTGGCCTGGAGCGAGCAACGAGCACAAAGCCAAGAGCCAGTGAGAACAAGCACTGAAGGTTGACGGCAGATACCTGAACGCTTACAAATACTCCTGATATTTTCCGGTTTCAATATCTTCTACCCAGGCCATATTGTTGAGATACCACTCAATGGTTTCTTCAATTCCTTTCTCAAAGGTAACTGAAGGTTGCCAGTGAAGTTCATTTCTTATTTTGGAGGCATCAATTGCATATCTTCGGTCATGCCCCAGTCTATCAGAGACATACTCTATGAGCTCTGTCCTTGGTTTTCTGTCCATCAGTCCGAGTCTTTTATCGAGATAATCGCATATCATGGTAACAACGTCTATATTCTGTCTTTCGCAATGTGCCCCGATGTTATATTTCTCACCGGGGAGGCCCCTTTCAAGCGTGGCCAAGATGGCCGAGCAGTTGTCTACCACATACAGCCAATCCCTCACATTTTTACCGTCTCCGTATACAGGGAGCCTTTTTCCTCTTATGGCATTATTGATAACCAGGGGGATAAGCTTTTCAGGAAACTGATAGGGACCATAGTTATTGGAGGAATTTGTAATAATCGTTGGTATAGAATAGGTTCTGTAATAGGCATATACGAGATGATCTGAGGCCGCTTTGCTGGCTGAATAAGGGCTGGAAGGATTGTAGGGGGTTATTTCTGTGAAGCAACCTTTATCATCAAGAGACCCATAGACCTCATCGGTGGAGATATGGAGGAAACGTTTCTTGGATAGATCTGAGCCAGGATCAGGCCAGGATTTTTTTGCCCCTTCAAGAAGGGTAAAGGTCCCCAAGATGTTTGTGTGTAAGAATTCTGCTGGCTCCTCGATGCTTCTATCCACATGTGATTCAGCGGCAAAATTTACCACCCAGTCGATATCAGTCTGGCTAAAGGTATCCTCAATAATCTCCTTGTCACATATATCGCCTTTGATAAACCGGTACCGAGACGGTGCATATTCCTTGACCACATCAGAGAGGTTGGCAACGTTTCCCGCATAGGTAAGCTTATCTATGTTGATAACCTTGGCTTCCTTGCGGTTTTTGAGCGTATACCTGATAAAATTGCTGCCAATAAAACCACAGCCACCTGTTACCAGTATCTCCATCATGTATCCTGTCTGTTAGGTAAGCCTACAACGTCATTTGTGGAGTAATGTTCTAAATATAGCATACCTTTTTTAGAAAAACCACAACATATTGCATAAAATTAAGTAAACTACGCAGTAGCCTTAACCTCTATTATTCTATCGAAGATGTCGAAGGCAGCGGACACGGCTGGATTGTCATCCGGTAAATTAATGGTTGGATTGCCCTTCATATCAAAATCGTAAAGGAGATCATCTCTTGGAATCGTACCTGCCAGATTCAGTCCGTGTTTAACTATTGCCTCTTGCAAGGAATCAGCTAACCCATCTCGTGCCTGGTTTATTATTAAAAACCTCTCTACAACCCTTACCTTCAACTCATCAACTAGACTACTAATCCGGCCGGCAGTTTCAATCCCCCTTATGGAAGGATCAGAAATAACAAGAAGAACGTCAACATTGTCTGTTGTCAAGCGGCTTATATGTTCCATACCCGCTTCATTATCCATAACCATGTAAGGATAATTGTCTATAAGATTTCCTAAATACATAGTTAATAGACTGTTAGCGGCGCAGTAACATCCTGGCCCTTCTGGCCTACCCATGGAGATAAGGTCGAAACCTTCTCCCTCAACTATTGCCTGTGCCAACCTCATCTCCATAAACATCTGTTTGGTCATTCCCTGTTGAACCACCCCCTCTTTCATCTCCTCCCGAGCTGTGCCTAATGTTGCTCTTAGTGGTACACCAAGAACCTCATTAAGGTTGGTGTTTGAATCAGCATCAACAGCCAGTACAGGGGCTTTACCTTTTTCAACGAGATACTTAATCAAGAATCCCGCAACAGTGGTTTTACCTGTCCCCCCTTTGCCAGCCATAGCCACTGAATAGGGCATTTTTTCTCCTTTCTACTGCAAAAAAGATGGTTTTTTATGGTAATATACATATTTTAAACAATGAGCCTGCCACTGTCAATTTTCCCCTTATTCTTGCCTTGACATTTTTTCTTATTACGGTAAGTTAACCCTACAACGTCATTGTGTGGTTTGTCTCCAAAAATAGTATATTTGTCTTTGACAGGGCCACAATAGATCGCCTAATTTAAGAAGTTAGGCAGTAGGGTTAGTTATCACTCAGTCTGGGTTGGCCTTACCCCGACATGGCTTATGGCAGAATCATAACGGTTTATTATCATTAGATAATTGAGGAGATCATATGACAAAAAAAGTTGATCAAGTCAGAAATATAGGGTTGATAGGTCATAGTGGTTGTGGAAAAACATCACTGGCAGAGGCCATTCTATATAATGGCAAATCCACAAACCGATTGGGAAGAGTAGATGATGGTTCCTCCATCATGGATTTTGAACCGGAAGAGATTAAAAGAAAGGTGAGCCTCGGCACAGCCTTTCATGCCTATAACTGGAAAAATAGCAGATTCAATCTTATAGATACGCCGGGCGAAAATGATTTCCTTTCTGATACCAAGATATGTCTTCAGGCAGCCGAAGGGACTGTTGTTGTTGTTGATGCTGTTGACGGTGTCAAGGTAGGCACTGAAAAGGTCTGGGCCTTTTCCGAGGGATATAATTTACCTCGGGTGATATTTATTAACAAACTGGACAGGGAGAGAGCTGATTTTTATAAGGTTTTGGAGGAAGTTGAAAGGATATTTTCTATGAGTGCAACCCCCATATATCTTCCAATTGGGGCAGAAAGTGACTTTAACGGCCTGGTAAACCTCATAACGTTAAGGGCCCATCTGTATAGAAATGATGCTACAGGTTCCTTTAAAGATGGAGATATCCCAGATTCAATGGCCGGGATAGTAGATAAATGGCGTGAGAAAATAATGGAAAATATTGTCGAGGCCAATGATGATGTTATGGAAAAATATCTTGATGGACAGGAACTCACCCCAAAGGAGATAGAAGACACCTTTATAGAGGGTGTGAAATCTGGCATTGTAGTGCCTGTCATTCCTGGATCTGCCATTGCTAATATAGGTGTAAAACAACTTTTGGACATTATCGATCTATCGTTACCTTTTCCTGTTGAAAGAGGAAAGGTTAGAGGTCATAGGGTGGGTAGTGAAGACAAGGTGGAATTTGATGCTGTGAATGAGGCCCCGTTCTCAGCGCTTGTCTTTAAGACCTTGGCAGACCCTTTTGCAGGGAAACTCAATCTTTTTAAGGTTATGTCTGGAAAGATAGATTCAGAATCTACCATCTTTAATTCAACAAAAAAGGTCAAAGAAAAGTTAGGGCAGTTATTATTAATCGAAGGTAAAAAGCAAACACCAATTAAGGTAGCTGCTGCAGGCGATATAGCGGCTGTGGCTAAGCTAAGAGAGACCACAACCGGCGATACCTTTTGTAAGGAGGACGACCCAATTGTGTTCACTCCAGCCGAGCCTTTTTCACCAACCATTTCTTTTGCCATAGAGGCCAGAGAGAGAGAGAATGAGGATAAGGTTTACTCTTCTCTTGCGAGATTGATGGAGGAAGATCCTACCCTGAAGGTAGATAGAGATCAATCAACCTCAGAAATTATCCTATCGGGCACAGGCCAGATTCACCTGGAGAATACCAGGGATAAATTAAAGAGAAAATTCGGAGTCGAAATAAATCTCAAGACGCCCAAGGTTCCTTATAGGGAGACAGTCAAGAATACGAGAGAAAAGATAATCTATAGGCATAAAAAACAGACTGGAGGGCGAGGCCAGTTTGCCGAGGTACATTTTGATGTCTTCCCCCTAAAAAGAGGGGAGGGGTTTGTGTTTGATGAGGCCTTGACTGGAATGAATGTACCCAGGAATTTTGTTCCAGCCGTTGAGAAGGGAATAATAGAGGCTATGAGGAGCGGGGTTCTGGCAGGATATCCGGTTGTGGATTTAAAGATACGGTTTTTTGACGGAAAATCTCATGAGGTTGATTCGTCTGAAATGGCCTTTAAGATTGCAGCTTCCATGTGTTTTAAAAAGGCTGTCCAGGAAGCCACGCCTATTCTTTTGGAGCCGATTATGAGCATGGAGATCATTGTCCCAGAAGATGTTATGGGAGATGTAATAGGTGATCTTAATGGCAGGAGGGGAAGGGTATTAGGTATGGATAGTGAAGGAAAATACCAGATTATAAAGGCTGAGGTTCCTATGTCTGAGGTTCTGAAATATTCCTTTGATCTGACATCCATGACAGGTGGCAGGGGTAATTTCAGGATGAAACAGTCCCATTATGAAGAGGTTCCACCTCAACTGGCAGACAAGATAATAGCTGTCAGCAAGGAAGAGGGAAAATAGAGATAGCCTACCATGATAAAGGCCGGGATATTGACTATTAGTGATAGGGGATTTAGGGGGCAGAGAGAGGATAGATCTGGCCCCTTAGTTGCTGAAATATTGACCAAGGCTGGTTACGTGGTTGAGAAGCAGGGTGTTGTCCCTGATGACCATGAAAAGATTGTGGAGTGTTTAGTTGAGTGGGTCGACAGAGATGGTCTCAGGCTGATTGTGACAACAGGAGGCACTGGAGTAAGCCCAACAGATGCAACACCTGAGGCTATGCTCAGGGTAATCAAATATCAGATACCTGGTATGGCCGAGGCCATGAGGGCTGCAAGCCTAAGAAAGACTCCCCATGCCATGCTTTCCCGGGCAATGGTTGGGGTAAGGGGGAGTACTCTGATTATAAATTTACCAGGAAGCCCTGATGGTGCAAAGGAAAACTTGGCTGCGATTTTACCGGCTCTAAACCATGCGCTGGCCAAAATTGCAGGTGATCAAAGCGATTGCGGGCAACAATAGAGGCCCCAGTTACAATACGGGATACCCAAAACAGTTGAGACTTTTTGCTACTTGCTTTGGAAGCTGGGTGTAACGAGAATCTCTACCTCTGCGGCAAAGGTCTTGCTGGTTATGGTTATGATACAGAATCGATTCTCTTTCAGAAAAAACATTATGTTCTTTGGCGATTTGAAGGAGCTCAGGAAACGCCAACCGTCCTCAGGCATTTTGGTGGTAAAGAAGCTGATGAGAGAATCCGGGTCTACGTTGCCAGAAAAGGTAAGCAATCCAATCGTGAGTTCGGTTGTTTGAAAGGCAAAGGAATTCTCCCTTTTGATCTCCAGTTCCTTTGGGACAGGCACATCGTTGAAATCATGATAGAGAGACACTGCTGTTTCCCCAGCTTCTTCAATTAGTTGGGATTCTGCGGGAGGGACAGCCCTTTTGGATAGGCTCTCTGTGACACATCCAGTGATGAAGATAAAGATAGGCATATATAGAAAGATTGCCATCAACACTCTATTCCACTTCACCTCTCTCATCCCGACACCTCCTTTTTTTTATTCTATATAACATAGCGCCAGAGAGAAATCTATTCGATATTCACTTTTCGGCTTTTCTTCTTTAAATAGAGACCCCAGAGGTAATTTCTTCTTGACTCAAGATATCCCCATACCTATACTTCCAGCGACTCGAGGGACAAGATCAAGTAATAATTTGAGATATTTTGTAATGACTAGAAGGATTATTAAGGAGTGTGGGGCGAAATGGACTACGAGGTGCATACATGAGACATAAAAGCATGATTCTATTCCTCCTGGTTTTTTTTTCTCTTTCCTTTCCAGTGCTTGCAGCTGAAGATCCTCATCAAGGGGCTCACGGTTTCATCAACTTGGGTGAGATTCTCTCACTTTACAGTACCATACCATTTATCGGGATATTGCTTTCAATTGCCTTACTGCCTCTTTTTGCCCCGGGATTCTGGCACCATCACTTTGGAAAGGTCTCGGCCTTTTGGGCTATGGCTATAGTCATCCCTCTTTTAGTTGCCTATAAAGGAGCAGCCCTTCACAGTTTTCTTCATATTTTGATAGCAGATTACATCCCCTTTATTATACTCCTCTGGGGTCTCTTTACGATCTCTGGAGGTATATTGCTCAGGGGGAGTCTGAGGGGAACACCTGTAGTAAATACCATTATGATTATGGTAGGAACCATTTTGGCTTCCTGGATGGGAACAACCGGGGCGGCCATGTTACTCATAAGGCCATTCTTAAGGGCCAATAATTATCGAAAAAACAGGGCATTCATGGTGGTTTTTTTCATATTTCTGGTGGCAAATATTGGTGGAGCACTCACACCAGTAGGAGATCCCCCACTTTTCCTTGGATTCTTGCATGGTGTTCCTTTTTTCTGGACCTTTCACATCTTGCCCCATATGCTATTGACTGTTTTGATCTTGCTGGCAATCTATTTTGCATTTGACACCTATCATTACAGGAGAGAAGGGCAGAGCAGCCAGGTGGATGAGGGAGAAAAAGAGCCAATCAGGTTAGTTGGTAGCTACAACCTTATTTTTTTGGCTGGGGTTGTTGGCTCTGTGATATTTAGTGGATTGGTGGATTGGGGAGAGGTAAATACCTTGGGTATAGTGAGAGGCGTTCAAGAATGGGTGAGAGATGGTTTTATTATCCTCATGGGCGTCCTTTCGTTGGTATCTACCCCTCCCAAGGTACGGGAAGATAATGAGTTTACATGGTTTCCTATTAAAGAGGTGGCCTATCTATTTGCCGGGATATTCGTCACAATGACCCCATGTCTCCTTCTCCTTCTGGCAGGGGACAAAGGGGCGCTTAGCTTTATCATTGGTGCGGTAAAAGAACCCTTTCATTATTTTTGGATTACAGGGATCCTCTCGAGTTTCCTGGATAATGCCCCTACCTATTTAACCTTTTTTAGCAGTGCGCTGGGGAAGTTTTACTCAGGCACACCTGAGCCATTAGCTGTTTCCAGGTTAATTGCTGAAAACCCTATATATCTGATGGCTATCTCTGCCGGTGCTGTTTTCTTTGGGGCCAATACCTATATTGGAAATGCACCCAATTTCATGGTGAGATCTATCGCGGAAGAGGCAGGTACACCTATGCCGAGTTTCTTTGGGTATATGTTAAAGTATTCGATTGTTTTTCTACTCCCTGTTTTTGTTATCGTGACCATCGTATTTTTTTAGACTGCATCAGGTTTGGATATGGACTTTTTCACCTTTTTGAGGACCCTAATATCAGAAATCCGAGTTGATGGATATTGACCATTCTTATCTTTTTCAATATATTTAACCATATCCCATATGGTAGTAAGTGCTATTGAGGCACCCACCAGGGCCTCCATTTCTACCCCAGTTGTAGCCTCAGCCTTTACCAGACAGTTGGCCTCAATAAAATCGTTGCCAATAGAAAAACTCAATTCAACCGTATTTAACAGGATCTGATGGCAGTGGGGAATCAAGAGATAGGTCTCTTTGGCCGCTTTCATGGCTGCTATCTCAGCGACCAACAAAGGATCTCCTTTCTTAATCTGATTCTCTTTTATCTTTTTGACTGTCTCCGGTGAGAGGATTATTCGCCCTGAGGCCAGTGCCTCTCTCAAAAGAATCTTCTTTCCGGTAATATCAATCATACCCATAGCAACAGAAGTGCCTAAAGTGCCTAAAGTTTAAAATTGGTGGGTTGAAGAGAATAACCGAGTCAAGATTAATGTGTAACTGGAGTTTCCCGAATTCTGAGGGAAACACACTGTTTCTGAGCCAAATTGGCTGGGAGCAGTAGGGAACCCATCGAGGTGAGGAGAAAGGGGAAAACCCCGCGGTTAATTATCACCATCTTTAGGCTTAATAAAGGGCATCTTGAAGAACTTAATCCCCTCTTCTTTTAGAGTTTCCTCCTCTTCTGTTGTAGCGGAGCCCCGTATATTTCTCTTTTTTGCTACGCCGTAATGCATTTTCAGGGCCTCCTTTGAAAAATCGGCTCCCACATCGTCGAAATTGTTCCTTATATACTCCATTATACCCTTGGCGAGTTTTTGATAATCAGGCTCAGCCTCTGTTGACCTTTCTTCTCCTTGACTACTCTTGATAGCTACTGGAGAGAGTACTCTCGTTATATTTGTATTCCTACAAAGGGGGCATTTAACCATCCCCTGGGAATTTTGCTCGTCAAATGATTCAAGGTCTTTGAACCAACCTTCAAAGCTATGCCCATTAGAACACCTCAGGTCAAATGCAATCATTGTCTCACCAATCAAAGGTTTCCGAATTCAACCATACAATGTTGTTGTCAGTCAAGGCCCCGCCCCTTATCATTCAGCGTAAAGTACAGCCAATATCTTTGTCTTATCTTCCCCACCGCATTTCACTAAATGCGGGACAGTCGAGTCATAATATATGGCATCACCTGGTTCAAGAATATGAACCTCTTCACCCAGGCGAACCTCCATGGCGCCTTCAAGAACATAGATAAATTCCTGACCATCATGGGTTGAACGTTCTTCTTCCACATCTGATGACTCCAGTGTGACAAGGAAGGGTTCCATATGTCTGTCCTTTTTGTAAGGAGCCAGGGATGAAAATTCGTAACCATATTTATCACTTTTTTCAGAGTCATATCTGGAAATAAGCTTGCGATCATTCTTCCGGACAATGGTGTAAGGGAGATTTTCGGCACCGGATATAAAATAGCCCATTTTCATTTCAAGGGCCTTTGCCAATTTGATAATGGTTCCCAGGGGTGGAGAAACCTCTCCTTTCTCTATCTCAACTAAAAGCTCAGGTTCCAACCCCGTTCTTTGTGAAATGTCCTGTAAGCTCAGGCCTTTTTTCGCTCTAATCTCTTTTACGCTCTCACCAACCTTTAAAATAATCTCACCCCCAGAAGGGGTTTTACCACTACTACCTACAAGATACTTTTCTTCATCTTTTGCAGAAAAGTGGCTGAGGTCATCTAAGAAATCTTCGTATCTATCAGCCCTATCGGTTTTCTTTTTTTCTTCCATGGTTTCTCCTATAATCGAATAAAAACGGCCTCTGTCTTTATAGGTTTTTGGGAATCATCTGCTGAGGGCCTACAAACAACTACAACATACCACCCTTACAAGGCGCTGTCAATGATATGAATAGCCCTTTTTAAGGGGTTTCTCTTTGGCCGTATCCGGAATAATTGTGCCTACAGAGGTTTTATCTTCCTCGATTTCATCTTTTGCCCAGAGAAAACAAGACAGACAAGGCTTTTTAGCTTGACCACACCAGATATTAGCTATAGCCTTTTCATTAGATTTCACCCAGGAAAATAAAATGCCCACTACCAAATACATCATAGGAACCGGTGGGGTTCTTTCTGGGCTGGGCAAAGGAATTGCTGCTGCCTCAATAGGCCATCTTCTTTCCTCAAGGCTGAAGATTATCCCTATCAAATGTGACGGCTGCCTCAATGTTGATCCAGGAACAATGAATCGATTTGAGCATGGGGAGGTATTTGTCCTTATCGCCCCTCTTGTATGGTTTTGTCCAGGCCAGTTTGCACGCAAGATAGGGTTATCGCGAGGAGGAACTTTGTACATGTCGATATATAGAGGAGGTGTTTCATGAAAACAGATTTATTCATCCCGGCTCAGTACGAACCATTGTTGGGTCTGAAAGAGACAGAAAAGGCCATCCGCCTTATCAAGGAGTTCTTCCAGATCAATTTAGCATTTGAGTTGAACCTTATGCGTGTGACGGCACCCCTGTTTGTCAAGGCAGGTACTGGAATAAATGACGACCTCAGTGGGATAGAGAGGCCCGTTTCTTTTAATATAAAGGCCTTGGATAATATGGGTGCAGAGATAGTGCAATCCCTTGCCAAGTGGAAGCGGATGATGCTGGCCGACTATGGTTTAGCGAACGGTGAAGGCCTGTACACTGATATGAATGCCATTCGTTCGGATGAGGAACTGGACAACTTGCATTCCCTATACGTGGATCAGTGGGACTGGGAAAGGGTGATATCGCCGGAGGAAAGGAACCTGGACTTTTTAAAAGACATTGTCAGGAAGATATACGATGTAATAGAGCGGACAGAAAAATATGTTTGTTATCACTACAGCGTCATCCAGCCTACTCTTCCCAAAGACATTACCTTTGTACATAGTGAAGAACTGGAAGAAAGGTATCCTGAACTGGCGCCCAATGAGAGAGAGAAAGCCATATGCCAGGAGCACGGGGCCGTTTTTGTCATCGGAATTGGCGGCAACCTGAAAAACGGCACGCCACACGATGGCCGTGCCCCAGATTATGATGACTGGTCTACACGCACTGGTGGTGGATATAAGGGACTCAATGGCGATATCCTGGTTTACTACCCGATTTTAGACTGCGGCTATGAACTCTCCTCAATGGGAATCCGGGTAGATGCTGAGACACTACTGAGACAACTGGAAATGAAAGGTGAGATCAAAAGAAAGAACCTCCTGTTCCACAGGCGTCTGCTCAATGGCGAGTTGCCGCTTTCCATCGGGGGCGGCATCGGCCAGTCGCGGCTGTGTATGTTTTACCTTGGAAAGGCCCATATTGGCGAGATCCAGGCGAGTATCTGGCCTGACGATATGATAAGAAAATGCCGCGAGAATAATATCATTCTATTGTAATGTTACCTACTGCCTCCTGAAAGAGCTTCTACGGCTTTTGCCTCTCTTTTTAGATCTTGATCTGGGTTGATCAATGCCTTTTTTTTTAAGCCACTCCAAGGCCTCATGATGTAAGTCTTGAAGCGCAGAGCGGACCACTATTGCCTTATACATCTCTACCTCTGCCAATTCATCACTGAGGCCCAGACAGTGGGAGAGTCTGCCTGCCTGCATTGGATGTGCTGCCACATGGGCCTTAAAGCCTTTAACATCTCTCCGCCTGAGAATGTGATTTAGCTTTCGGTGAAAATTCGCGTAACCCTGTTCTACCTCAAGCTCGTCCATAGTGTTTTCTCGTGATCATTTTTTGAGGATTTGTAGGCCACATCTGACAAGATCAGCTCCACATAAAGAATGGAATTATAGGCAATCGAAACCTTACGGTTGGCAAGGTATTTGATTCTTTTTCCTGAAATCCACTTGTATATCTTCAAAAAATGGTCTATCATACGTATTATACACGTATAAAGGGGAGGATTATCATGCAAAAAAAGCTGACTATTACCATAGACGATAAAGTCTACGAAGGCCTACATAAGATAGTAGGTCGAGGGCATATCAGTCATTTTATCGAGGAACTGGTTCGGCCACACATTTCTAATCAAGATCTCCATGCAGCTTATGAACAAATGGCTCAAGATGAAGCCCGTGAATCCGAAGCAATGGAATGGTCAGAGGCAACAATAGGAGATGTGAGTGATGAACCGCGGTGAAGTGTGGTGGGTGAACTTCGAACCAGCGATGGGCGGTGAAATCCGCAAGAAACGACCAGCGGTAATCATCAGTAACGACATTTCTAACAAGTTTCTAAACAGGGTTCAAGTTGCGCCGATTACAAGCAAAATCGATCGTCTATATCCAAGCGAAGCATATGTTACACTAAATGAAAAGCAATGTAAAGCAATGGCAGATCAACTGACAACGGTAAGTAAATTACGCCTAATGGATCTGGAGGGGAGGCTGTCGATTTCAGACATGCGAAAGGTGGAACACGCAGTAAGAGTCCAACTTGGGTTATCCATATGAGCACGAAACGCCTA
>Ga0209636_10000221_pt1 | contig 50411 bp, 35 predicted proteins | sample DeeMarSWOR152_54_FD_187464 | JGI IMG/M metagenome (GOLD analysis project Ga0209636, IMG submission 187464) | Marine sediment microbial communities from White Oak River estuary, North Carolina - WOR-1-52-54 (SPAdes) (version 2) | ecosystem: Environmental > Aquatic > Marine > Intertidal zone >...
GGTGACAGGGCTTTTCGGAATGGCCACCAAGTACTCTGAAGCTGTCCTAGCCATAAAATACAGAGAAATGGATGAGTTCGGGACAATGAGCGGGGGCCCGATGTACTACATCTCCAAAGGACTAGGGTGGAAATGGCTGGGAACACTGTTTGCCATCTTTGCGGCAATAGCCGCCTTCGGCATCGGGAATATGGTCCAGTCCAACTCGGTCGCAGACGGAGTACAGAAGACATTCGGACTTCCCGATTGGGCCACAGGCATTATTCTTGCGGCATTAACCGGCTTGGTCGTTTTGGGCGGGATCAAGAGCATTGCCAAGGTTACCCAGGTGCTGGTGCCTTTCATGATCATTGTCTATATGATCGGGGCTTGCACCATCCTGGTTTTGAAATTCTCGCTGATTCCCCAAATATTCGGCCTCATCTTCAAATACGCCTTCACGCCGACAGCAGCTACAGGGGGCTTTCTGGGGGCGACAGTAATGCACACGATGAGCCAGGGCGTCTCCAAGGGAGTCTTTTCCAACGAGTCAGGTTTGGGTTCGGCGCCGATCGCGGCCGCGGCAGCAAAAACACCGAACCCGGTCAAACAGGCGCTTGTGTCCATGACCCAGACTTTCATCGACACCCTTGTGGTTTGCACCATGACCGGATTAGTCATCTTGATCAGCGGACTCTGGACATCTGACATCCAGGGAGCTGAGCTCACAGCCACTGCCTTCCACGGAATCTTCCCTTTTGGGATAGGAGAATTCATCGTCACCATTACTCTGATATTCTTCGCCTATTCCACCATCCTCGGCTGGTGCTATTACGGCGAGAAATCCATCGAATACCTGTTCAAAGAAAGAGCGGTGAAGATTTACCGGATCGTTTTTGTCATCTTCGTGGCTATAGGTACAATCTTGAAGCTGGAGACCGTCTGGAGAGTGTCGGATATAATGAACGGTCTCATGGCCTTCCCCAACCTGGTGGGACTCATCGGTCTCAGCGCGATCATCGCCCGCGAGACAAATAAGTATTTCTACAAAAAACACAGATAGCCTGGCTGCTTGTCGTTTACACACTCCAAATTTTGTGCTATCGTTGAGTTCGAAAAACCCTGAGGAAAACAAATGAGAGTCAGGTCTCTGCGGATCGTCATCAGTTCAGCCCGGAAGTTCATCAATATGGGAGCGCTCTCCCGGTTATGGAACCTCGTCAAGAATTTCCATGCGGCCGACATCTCCGCCTTGATGAGCCATCTGATATCCAGAGAAAGGCTCATTCTCTTCAACGTCCTCTTCGAAAAAGACAAGGAGAAGACCGGAGAGGTCTTGAGCGAGCTGGAGCCTGAAGATGCGGCAGCGATCCTGAAAGAACTCCAGCTGGACCAGATCACGGAGCTTATCCAGATCATTCCCCCGGATGACGCAGCTCCGATTCTCGAACTCCTTCCTGAGGAACTGAAAAATTCCATCCTGTCCGCGATGGAGGATAAACCCTCTGAGGATGTCAAGGGGCTCCTTCACTACGAAGAGGAAACAGCCGGCCGGATCATGTCCACGAATTTTTACGCCCTGGACCAGGATACCAACGTATCTGATGCTATAACTGCCATGCAGCTCGAAGGAGATGTCGAATCCGCGTTCTATCTTTACGTGGTGGATGACCAGACCCATCTCGTCGGGGTCGTCTCGTTGCGGCAAGTTCTTTTCACCCGTCCGAACACACGCCTCAAAGACATCATGACCAAGGATGTCATCAGTGTCCATCCTGAAACCGACCAGGAGCAAGTGGCCCGCTTTGTCGCTGATTACAACCTGGTCGCCATTCCAGTCGTAGATGCCGAACAAAAATTGGTCGGAGTGGTCACCGTCGACGACGTTATCGATGTCATCGAAGAGGAGGCGACGGAAGACATCTATAAAATGGTCTCTCTGGATACCACAGACAGAATCCAGAACAGTCCTTTTAAATCCATAAAGAAGAGAATCCCTTTCCTGATGTTCAGCCTCTTCACGGCCTCTGTTGCGCCCTGGGTCGTTCATTATTTTGAAGGCACCATCAAAGAATTCGTCACCCTCGCCGTGTTTCTCCCCCTGGTCATGGCTCTCGGAGGAGTCGCCGGAAACCAAACCATTGCCATCATCGTCAGGGAGATCGCTATCGGCCAGGCTGAGTGGGTGGGTGCCAGGAAAGCCCTTCTGAAAGAAATACTGGTAGGCATCGGCAACGGCCTTATCATCGGGATCATCCTGGCAGGCTTCTCCTATCTTCTCATCCAGAATCCCTATCTGGGCCTTATTCTCGGTCTGGCCATCATAATCAATCTCTTTGTCGCAGCCCTTGTCGGCACTCTCATTCCCTTGATCCTGAAGCTGCTCCGTTTGGACCCGGCGCTGGGATCGGTGAACCTCCTCACCATGTGCACGGATACCATAGGCTCATTCACCTTTCTCGGGCTAGGGACTCTCTTCCTGACTAAGCTCACATAATCCGTCCATGCCCCGCGAACAAACCGAAGCCATCATCCTCCGAACCTTCAACTACGGGGAACAGGATAAGATCGTCGGTTTCTTCTCCAGAGACAAAGGAATAATTAAAGGAGTCGCCAAGGGGGCTCGAAAATTCGGAAACCGCTTCGGAAGCAGCCTCGAACCACTCTCTCTGGTCAAGATCTACTATTATGAAAAAGAAAGAAAGGACTTGGTGACAATCAGCAACTGCGACCTCATAGAATCCTTCTTCGACATCCAGAATGATCCTGATACCTCCTTCACCTTGAGCTATTTCGCCGAGCTCATTGAGGAGTTCTCTCCGGTCCGGACAAAAGACGACACGCTTTACAGGCTCTTGCTTTCCATCCTGCACGCACTCAACAAGAGCGGCGACCTGAATTTTCTGAGTCGCTATTTCGAGGCCTGGCTGCTCAAGCTCAACGGCGTACTCCCAGACCTGAATAGATGCAAAAAGTGCCACAAGCCTCTCACTGCATCCGGCTGGCTGTCTCCAAAAAAGGATGGAGTATTCTGCAACCGATGCGCACCCTCGAAGAAAGAAGAAATCAAGCCCGAGGTAGATTCATTTGTGCAATGGGCGAGAAAAAACCCTCCTCCTGAAAAAGGGCCTCTCCCCTTTTCTCCGGAGCAGCTGGATACGATAAAAAAAGCTCTCCAGAAAATGCTCATTTACCATCTGGAAAGAGAGCCCAAAACACTGCGCTTGCTGCCTTGACGAGGCCATTCCTGAATTCTATCCGGTCTGCTCCTGCTAACACCAGAGATTCATCCATTCATAAGATTCCCCTTTGTAGGGGAAGCATAGCGACTTTCGCGGGGAATATGGGGACGTTCCCCGGGGAACGTCCCCTATGTATAAAGATGTTCTGTATTGATTTTTTAACAGAAAAGGATAAACTATAAATCTTTCCTAATCATAACGGATGAAAGGAGTCATCATGAGCCAATGTAAAATATGCGGAAAAGAGATTGACGAAAAGAACACCTATTTTAGCCTTGCCTTCAACAAAAAGGCGACACAAGACGGAGAGAAGAAAATTATACATTCCGAAGAAGGAGCCACAATCTGCGAGGAATGCGGCAACGAGGGTCTCAGCTCTGTTCTCAGGAATCTCAAACTCATCAACGACGCTGATACAGAGCTCCAGGCGAAGATGAAATCTTTGGAAAAATCGATCGATATGATGGAGCTGATGAAAGTCTACGGAATTTCCGGCGAGAAAGCGGGAACCCGGAATCAATTCCTGGCAAAATGCCCTTTTCACGACCAGGAAGCCTCCTTTCTGATCGATGCCAAGAATAAGGAGTATTTCTGCTTCTGTGAAGGATTAAAGGGAGATATCTTCAGTTTTATAATCAATTACGACCGAGATGTCGAGCACAAGCATACCACGCTCAAACAAGCTGTCGATTTTTTGATGGAGAAATTCCCTATCTCCTAGTCTCCATCAGCACAAAACCATATCCTTTTTCCCTTTATTTAAGGCTTTGCTACCGCCTGGAATGAGGGGAAAAAGCTCTTATTTTTCCTTGAAATTCATATTTTTTTGTGTTATAGCTAATCAAAATAGCATAAATTTCAATAACTTGCATGAATGGAGGAGGCGGATGAGTAAGAAAAAGACGCTAATTCTCTCCTGTCTGCTTTTTCTCTTATTGCCCTTCACAGGAATTTTGTACTCGCAAACAGGCGGCACCTTAGAAAGAATAGAAGTGACTCCGGTCGGAGAGACCCTTGAGGTCAAACTTTTTGTGACACCCTACACGTATCACCGCCAGTTCAGGCTTTATAACCCGATGCGAATCGGCATTGACCTGTTTAACGTGAGGACTATCCGTTCTGTGCGCAACATAGACGTAGGCGCGCTGGGAATAGACAACATCCGAATCACCCAGATGAAACCCAATTTTGTTCGAATAATCTTTCAGGTGATCGATGACTTCCCTTCATACATTAGCGAAAGATTCTCAGGGGGATTGAAGATCACGTTCGGAGCGACCAAAGAACCCCCGATGGTCAAGGAAGAAGTAGAGGTTGAAGTGCCGGAGGAGGCAAGAGCGGTCTGCGGCATCAGGGTCGAGCCGACAAGGGCTAATCCCAACGACCCCATTCTCGTTGATATGAGTGGCTCTCAAAATGCCGAATCAATGGTGGTCGAGGTCTTCGACCCGGAAGGGGCTAAAGTCGCATCTAAAGAACTGACTCTTGAAGCGCCCCGTTGGGAAGTTGCTTTTGAAAGGCCTGGGGAGTACGTATTCAAAGGGAAAGCCTTCAACATTGAAGGAAAGGTTTCTGAAAATACCTGTGAAGCAGCTGCCTCCATCAATTTTCCTCCAGCTATAAAGCTCGAATGCCGCCGGTGTGACGGAGTGATCGGAAAACCCGTCATCCTGGATGCCTCTGGATCCACTGACCCGGATGGAGAGATTGTGCAGGTCGATTTTGAGATTATCGATGAAGTTGGAAGCCTCGTGGACAGGTTCTCAGACGTGGAAAAACCCTTCACCTGGGAAAGAGCTTTTCAAACGAAAGGAGTCTATTCGGTAATAGCTGTGGCCACGGACGACCTGGGAGCTCTATCCGAACCTGCCAACATTGAAGTCAGGGTGAAACAGAAAAAGCTCTATCTTCTTGTCGATTTAGGTGCGTTGGCCGGTCGAGGAGAAGGAACATATGTCGGATATGCCGCAGGCAGAGCCGGTATACTCTATAAGCTCTCCAAGAGCCTGGATATCATCCTTGCGGGAGGGGGCGCCTACACTCCCATCGACTCTGCTCCCTGGGAGCAAAGCTTCTTCAGCGGATCCGTGATTCTCAACCTGCGGGCCGGGCCAATCTTTATCGGAGTGGGCGGGGCCTACACAACCCCCTACAAAGACACCATCAGAAACGGCTACGGTGAGATCATCACCAACATCGGTTTTGACCTTATCGGAGGCTCGAAAATCATAGGCTCGATCTTTCTCGAAGCCTCCGGCCCCCCTGTGGACCTTTCCATCCAGGAAACCCACAAGTTCATGCTCGGCTTCAGGATCACTTTTTAATCAGTAACCAAAGCAATCATTTAAAAAGAAGGCCGAGGAAAAATCCTCGGCTCTTTTTTTTCTCCGTCTCTCGACACCACCCCTGCAGAAAGAATAACGGCTAAATTTCCTCTTACAGATTCCCGACCTCCTTACCCAAAGAAAAGGCCTTCCCGAGATACTCGCCGATCCCGTAATAAGACCGGCTTTCAGGAACGTAGAGGAAAGGTCTGACTTTTTTTATTTCAGGCAGCCCTTCTTCGCCCAAAACCGTCTCTTCCGCTTTAATATCCATGATTTCCCCTATAAACTGAGTATGAGATCCGATCTCCACGGTGTGAAGAAGCCGACATTCCAGGACGAACGGAAACTCTTCGGCATAAGGGGCATCGACAACCTCGCTTCGCACAGGCGTCAAACCCGCTGCGGCGAATTTATCTTCTCGTTTTCCTGAAGCTATGCCGAAATAATCCGCCTGCTTGACTTGGGCCTCAGACGGGATGCTGGCAGTGAACGCTTTCCTGTTCAGTATATTCCCGTAGGTATGGGTCGCTTCTCGGATGGACACGGTCAGAGCTGGAGGCCGTGAACAGCAGATGCCAGCCCAGGAAGCCGTCATAACATTCGGCTTTCCCTCGTCATCATATGTCCCCACCACCAGAACCGGTGCAGGGTAGATTAGGGTTCTTGCTCCCAAAGACTTTTTCATCGTTTCCCTCCTAAAAAGGGGTCAGGGCTCGACATTAGACATATCGATCAAAACAAGGCTTTGGTGACAAAAAGGGTTAAGCCCCGTATGAATGTTGAGTCCAGCGACTTAATCATAGCTTTATTGGTATCGATTTTGATAAGGTCTGATTACATGATTCTATCTTGTCTAATGTCGAGCCCTGACCCCATTAATCTTATTTCAGGGCACCAACCACCTTTTCCACTGCTTCCAGTATCTCTCCTGACTCCACCACTGCCTTGAGCGCGTTGATGTCATCGTAGAGGGGGCGGTCTTCTTCAAGGCGGTCAACATGGCTGCGGATCACATCGTAGGCAGCCTGGACACCTTTACTCGGCTTGACAGGCCTTCGGAAATCAATGGCCTGAGCGCCGGCCATGAATTCTATTCCCAGAACAGCCTGGGCATTGTCGATGATCTGTCTGGTCTTCAGGGCCGTAGTCATGCCCATGCTGACAAAGTCTTCCTGGTCAGCTGCAGCAGGAATGGACCCGGTGGCGGCCGGATGAGAGAGGATCCTGTTCTCGCAGACCAGCGCTCCAGCTGTGTACTGGGAGAGCATCATACCGGAAAACATGCCTGCCCCTTTGGTCAAGAAAGCGGGAAGCCCTACGCTCAAATGGGGATTCATCAGCCGGTTCATCCTTCTTTCCGAGAGGACGCAGACAGTAGTGATGGCTGTTCCCAGGAGCTCGAGAGCAAAGGCATTCGGGGTTCCCTGGAAATTGGCTCCGGTCAAGACCAGCTCTTCCTCCGGAAAGAAGGTGGGATTATCGGCTGCGCCGTTGAGTTCGATCTCCAGCATGTAGCGGGCCCATTTGAGCGCATCGCGGGCAGCCCCCATCACTTGAGGAGTGCTTCTCAAAGAGTAGCAGTCTTGGATTTTTTTGCCTTTCTGGGCCAGAAGCTCGCTGTCCTCGGTGATCCGCCTGATATTCTCGCTGGCCTCTACGGCTCCAGGATAGCCCCTTACCTTGTGCAGCCGCTCGTCGTAAGCAATCATGTTGGCATTCAAGACCTCCAGGGTCATGGATGCTACGATCTCCGCATTCTTCAACCACTTCCCAGCATCGTATATCTCCAGGGCTCCCAAGCCAGCGATGACGTTGGCACCGTTGATCGTCGCCAAGCCGTCGCGAGCTTCATAGACGATGGTCGGAATCCCGGCCTTCTTCATGGCTTCCTTTCCGGGCAGACGCTCACCCCTGTAAAAAGCCTCGCCTTCTCCCATGGGGACTAAAGCCATCTGGGCCATGGGAGAAAGGTCGCCGCAGGCTCCGACCGAGCCCTTCTCACAGACAACGGGTGTGACTCCTTTATTCAGCATTTCCTTCAGAGTCTCGACAATGACGGGCCTCAGGCCCGAATGCCCATGGCAATGGCAGTTGATGCGGCTCAGGATGGCAGCGCGGACAACCTCGACAGGCAGCGGTTTCCCATACCCAGCTGCGTGGCTGTAGATGAGATATCTCTGGTAATTTTCCACCTGTTCCTGAGTCAAAACGACCTCGGAAAGCTCCCCGATACCGGTGTTGACTCCGTACATGATCTCTTTCTTTTTTATTTTATCCTCGAGCAAGTCTCGGCATTTCTGGATTCTCTGTATGGCCTCGGGATGGATGTCAATCTTCTCATTCCCTCTGGCCACCTGAACGACTTTCTCTATGGTGAGGTCATGTCCGTCGAGGGTGATAGTCATGATGATCTCTCCTTCTTTTAAAAACCAATCAAACAATAAACTCTATAAAAAGAGATAAAATAAGGCAAGAAATTATTATTATAGTCCAGTCGAGCCGAATCAAACAGCATTTTCTTTGTCAAGCATAAGAGGAGACGTTCCCGAGGGGAACACCCTTTTATACTTTTTTTATTTACAGAAAAAAAGTATCCCCGCAGGGAACGTCCCCATAAGTTGGCGAGGATGAAAGGAAACCAGCGCTGCGATACAGCCCACCTTCATAATTTACCGTCACAAGAATGGAGAGGATTACCCAGATTCAGTTTCCGGTTGACATCTTTTTAAGAGCAGGATATAAGTAATACTCTCAAAATCAACCTAAATCAGTCCCGAATTTGGAGGTACAAACATGGGTAAAGAAATGAAGAGGATTATGGTCACCGGAGCTGTCGGCCAGATCGGTTCCGAACTGACAATGGCTCTCCGCCAGAAATACGGCAATGATAATGTCCTGGCCACCGGGCACAGGACCAAACCCAAACCCGAGCTCAGAGATTCTGGCCCGTTCGAGTTCATCAATGTCGCTCAAAGAGAGACCATTGAAGATGTCGTAAAAAAATACAACATTGACACCATCTACCACATGTCGGCTATTCTCTCGGCAGTGGGAGAAAAAAACCCGAAGCTCTGCTGGGACGTCAACATGAACGGAACCTATAACATTCTCGAGACTGCCATAGAGCATGAGATGGTGAGGATTTTCATTCCCAGTTCTATAGCCGCCTTCGGACCGGAAACGCCCATCGACAACACTCCTCAGGAAACAGTTCTCAGGCCCAAGACCATGTACGGAGTGACCAAGGTAGCCGGAGAGCTTCTCTGCGACTACTACGTCAAACGCTTCAACCTGGATATCCGCGGCTGCCGCTATCCCGGCATCATCAGCAATGAAACCCTGCCCGGCGGGGGCACGACCGACTATGCCGTGGAAATATTCTATGAAGCCATCAAGAACAAGAGCTACACCTGCTTTCTCAGGGAAGACACGCGGCTGCCGATGATGTACATGCCCGACTGCCTCAAAGCCACTTTTGACCTGATGGAGGCGGATTTTTCCAGGCTCAAGCACCACTCTGACTTCAACGTCACGGCCATAAGCTTCTCAGCCAGCGAGCTAGCAGCCGAAATCAAGAAACACATACCTGAATTCACCATCCAGTATGAGCCTGACTTCCGGCAGGAGATCGCTGACTCCTGGCCGAATTCTATCGACGATTCAGCCGCCCGCGAGGAATGGGGATGGCAGCCAGAGTACGACCTGGCCAAGATGACCGAGGACATGCTCAACGTCCTGGGTAAACGCCACGCGGAAGGAAAGCTGGATTATTAAAACAAAAGCTGAATAGGTCAGAAGGCCATCCGGCTATCGCAGCTTCTCTTTCAAGAAATTCGGCAAAGCGAAAGCTGCGCGATGGATATCCGGATTGAAATACTTCAACCCTTGAGGCGGGTCTTTCTTTATCTGAAGAGGATGTGTCTCGTTCGAGACAAAAGCAAATGACCAGCTCCCTCCGGGATAGGTCGGGACAGGGCTGGTGTAGAAGAAGACATATTTGAAAAGGTCCTTCAAAAATTCGTTTTTCCTCTGGATCTCGTCCGGTTGAAAGAAAAGTGAACCCGCCTGGGCCGTGATCACTGCATTCGAGTTGAGACATTGCTTCATTTTCTGAAAAAAATCCTTCTCATGAAGAGTCGTTGAGGGCCCGACAGGGTCAGAAGAATCCACATAGACGATGTCGAATTTTCTTTCTGTCCTCTCTATCCATTCCCTCCCGTCAGCGATGACCAGCTCGGTTCGTCTATCCTTCAGACATGAGGAAAGCCAGGGAAAGTATTCCTGGGAAATCTCGATGACCTGGGAATCGATTTCCACAAGATGAACGCTCTGCACAGGATAGCGAAGGATCTCCTTGAGCGCTCCGCCGTCTCCTCCGCCGATAATCAGGATCTCTTTCGGACAAGGATGGACCAAAAAGGCCGGATGAACAAGCATCTCGTGATAGAAAAATTCATCCCTCTCCGTTGTCTGGACCAGTCCATCCAGGAGAAGGACTCTGCCAAAATACTCGTTCTCGATGACTTCTATCTTCTGATAAGGCGATTCTTCCTTGTAGAGCAGCCTGTCGACCTTGAAGAAGAGACCGCCCGAGGATGTGTGGTATTCCCTCTCTTCTTGAGGACTGTGTTCAGGGATCTTTTTCTCAGCAGTCATGATTCCCAGATAAAGGGTTGTTCATTGGTCAAAACCCTTCCTTTATTCAAATCTTTCTCCAAATAAAGAGGCAAGGTGAATAAGGCCTTATGATAGCCGGGATTATAAAATTTCAGGTTCCTGATTCCGCGTCGGCTCATTCTTTCCGCGACTTCACCTTCAGTCAATTCCAGCGGATCCTCAGCCTTGGAGGCCAGGATGAAACCCCAGGGCACGCCAAAGGAAAGGATGAAAGTCCAGTAGGGGCGAACCAGCGGAAAAACCTCTTCCAGGGTCTTTGCCAGCGAGCAGAAAAAATGATCATAGCAAGGATTGGCGCTCCCGGCCTGCAGGATCAGCAGCCCGTCCTCCTCCAGGATATCAAAGATCTCCTTGAAAAATTCTCGAGTGAAAAGGTAAAGGGAAGGCCCTCCTTCCAGGGGTTCAGTTAAATCGGAAACGACCACATCAAATTTCTCCTGAGTCTCCTCCACATACCTGTGGGCATCGGCGTGAATCAAATCTGTCTTCGAATTCGAAAAAGCACCTTCAGACCACTCGGGCAGATATTTCTGGCAGAGCTCAACCAGTTCCCTGTCGATATCCACCATAGTGACCTTGGCCACGCTCTGATGCCTGAGTACCTCCCTGAGGGTCGCCCCCTCGCCTCCTCCCAGGATCAAAGCCCTTTTGGGGGAACTGTGAGTGAAGAGGCCGGGATGGACCAGGGACTCATGATAGATGTATTCGTCTATCTGCGCGGATTGGATCTTCTTATCCAGGAAAAGCACCTTTCCGAAATACGTGTTGTGGAAACACTCCACATACTGAAACTCTGTTTTTCCTCTGTAGTAAAACCTTTCCACCTCAAAGCGCCGAGTCACGCTCTCGGAGAACCTCTCAAAATAATAAGACCTTTTCTCCGACATGACCCAGATTATAGCAGGGAAAAAATAAAGAGTAAAATTAAAGTAAGCCTTCAATTTTAGATGATATAAAAAATGCATGACTCAGGCAGGATGGTTCAAAAACACACCCCTTTATCTTGCAAAAAAAATTATTTACATGCGAAGGCTTGTGGATGAAAAAACCGTATGAAAGGCTGAGCGGGCATGGTTCCTCGACAGAAGAGAGAGGAGAGCGAAGCCTGGAATCGAGCCGCTTTTGACTCGCTGGGTCAAAAGCAGCGTGTTTTTGAATCCAGAAGCCGGAGCATACGGTTTTTTCACCACCCTACCTGAGCCCTTCCCTATCATGGAATTTGTGATGCTTTCAAAATGCAATAATTGCGGCTAAGGATACTAAAAAATATAGACCTGTTTTTTGATTTCTGGTATAGTTGGGACTTCACAAGGAGGTTTTTCATGTATGGAAAAGTCAAAGAAGATTTAACCAAGGAAATCCAATCCATTCGGGATGCAGGTCTGTACAAAGAGGAAAGAATCATCATGACCCCCCAGGGAGCAGAGATCGAAGTGAAGGGTGGAAAAGAAGTGTTGAATTTCTGCGCTAACAACTATCTCGGTCTGTCCAGCCATCCCAAAGTCATCGAAGCGGCTCATAAGGCTCTTGACCAATGGGGATACGGCATGAGCTCGGTCCGCTTCATCTGCGGTACTCAAGACATCCACAAAATCCTGGAGCAGAAGATATCAAATTTTCTCCAGACCGAGGATACCATCCTCTTCGCAGCCTGTTTTGATGCTAACGGAGGAGTGTTCGAACCTCTCATCGGCGCGGAAGATGCCATCATAACCGACCAGCTCAACCACGCCTCCATCATCGACGGCATCCGCCTTTGTAAAGCCCAAAGATACATCTATAAACACGGAGATATGGCGGACCTCGAAGAAAAACTGAAGGAAACCCAGAATCTTCGTTACCGTCTGGTCGCGACAGACGGCGTTTTCTCCATGGACGGCGATATCGCCAAGCTCGATGAGATCTGTGAACTGGCTAACAAGTACGATGCCATGGTCATGATCGACGATGCTCATTCCACCGGATTCATGGGCAAGACGGGAAGAGGAACGCCGGAGTACAGGGGTGTGTTGGGAAAAATTGACATCATCACCGGCACTCTGGGAAAGGCTCTCGGAGGAGCATCAGGCGGATTCATCTCCGGCAGAAAAGAGCTCATCGATCTCTACAGGCAGCGCTCCAGACCTTATCTCTTCAGCAACACTCTGGCTCCAGCTGTTGTCGGCGCCTCCATCGCTGTTTTCGACCTCCTTTCCGAAACTACAGAGTTGCGGGATAAGCTGGAAGAAAACACGAAATACTTCCGGGAAAAAATGACAGAAGCCGGGTTTGACATCACCCCCGGAGTCCATCCGATCGTTCCCATCATGCTGGGCAAGTTCGAGAACGACGCCAAACTTTCCCAGGATATGGCTCATGACCTTCTCGAGGAAGGGATCTATGTCATCGGGTTCTATTATCCCGTGGTCCCCAAAGGACAGGCGAGAATAAGAGTCCAGCTCTCCGCAGCCCATGATAAGCACCACCTGGACAAGGCCATAGCCGCCTTCACCAAAGTCGGAAAGAAGTATAACGTCATTCCTTAACAAAGACTGAAAAAACTCCAGGCCTGGGGATTTTTGGCCAGGCCCGTAGTATCAGACTGAATATAATACAGTACCCAGGGGGGATAAGGTTAGTCTGTCTCCTCAACCTTTTCCATAGTGATGCCGGTGTAGCCGTAAAAGATCGAAACAAGAGGATTGGCCAGGTTGAGAAAGGCGAAAGGAAGATAGACGAGAGGATTCACCCCCAGGGTCGCATGCATAAAGGCTCCACAGCTATTCCAGGGAATGAGCGGGGAGGACAGAGTTCCGGAATCCTCCAGGCAGCGAGACAGGTTCTTCGGATGGAGACGATGGGAGTCAAATGCATTTTTGTACATTCTCCCCGGAATGACAATGGCCATGTACTGGTCTGAAGCGATGGCATTCATCCCGATGCAGCTGAAAATCGTCGTGGCCACCAGAGATCCCGTCCGTTTTACTCTTTTAAGGAAAGCCCGGGCCAAGGTTTCCAGCATCCCTGTCTTTTCCATTATGCCGCCGAAGGAAAGAGCACAGATGATCAAGGCCACGGTCTCCATCATGCTGCTCAATCCACCTCTTGTCAGCAGGTCATCCACCATCTCGACTCCCGTCTGAGAGACGAACCCGGAGTGAGCGGCTTCGATCACCTCAGCCAATGAGCTCGATTGAGCCAGCATGGCGAAAATGCCCCCCAAGACAGTCCCTCCGAGCAGGGCAGGCAGAGGGGGAACTTTTTTCACCACCATCACTATCACCAGGCAGGGAGGCAGCAGGAGTATAGGATGCACGAAAAAATTGGATTTGACAGTGGACAGGATCGTCACCACATTTTCCGATTCCAACACTCCTCCGGAAAATCTTGTTCCCAGCAAACCGTAGAGGATGAGGCTGAGCACATAGCCGGGAGCGGTGGTGTAGACCATATGCCTAATGTGGGAAAAGAGGTCTGTCCCGGCCACGGCCGGAGCCAGGTTCGTGGTATCCGAAAGAGGCGACATTTTATCACCGAAATAGGCGCCTGAGATGATGGCTCCAGCCACCATGGCTACCGGAATGCCCAATCCCTGCCCCACTCCGATAAGCGCTACGCCCACCGTGCCTGCAGTCGACCAGGAAGAGCCTGTTCCGAGCGAGACGATCGAGCAGATGATAAGTGTGGCCACGAGAAAAATTCCCGGGGAAAGAACCTTCAGCCCGTAATAGATCATCGAGGGAACTATCCCACCCAGTATCCAGGTTCCGATCATCGTTCCCACGACCATCAGAATCAGGATGGCGCTCATGGCCAGCATGATGCCGTGAACCATTCCGTCCTGGACCTCCTTCCAGGGATGTTTATGGATGATGGCAACGACAGCCGCCACAGCCGCGGCGCTGATCAGGGGAATATGAGGGGAGAGTTTGAAGACGGCGATGGTCACAGACAGGGCGATGATCAAAAATAGGACAGGGACCAAAGCCAGTCCCAGCTTGATTTTCCTCGCTTTCTCCGTCACGTTTCTCTTTTCAGCTTAAAGTTAAGAAATTTTAAGCAAAAACGGGCCAAAAAGCAAATGATCGATGGAGCTCATAGGCAACTCTATTTCCGTGACCGAGAATTATGGAGGTGTTAGCTACTGCAGCAACGGTTCCCCTCCATCCGGAGCCCATGGTGGTGGGTGGGAGGGTCTTGGCGAGGATGGAGGGGAACCGTTGCTGCACCTCTCCTACATGTTAGATTTTCCCTCATTGTGGATATAAATAGGCTTAACTGAAGCTCACGTGACTGGCTTCTCGGGTAGGGGCAAAAGGTTCGCTCAGTCGGATTTAAGGAGGTCATCGCGGGTCAGGAGAGAGACGAATGTGTATCCTTTTTTCTCCAGGTTTTCCCTGCCTCCCTCCAGACGGTCGACAAGGGTCAGGGCGAGGACGACTTCTCCGCCTTCCTCTTCCACCGCCTGGCAGGCTTTAAGAGTGGAGCTGGCTGTGGTCACCACATCATCCACCACCACTACCTTCCAGCCTTTCTGAAAGGGGCCCTCGATCATCTTTCGTTCCCCATGCTTCTTCGGTTCCTTGCGAACGATAAAAGCAGGCAAGGGACGCTCTGTATCAGCGCTGAGAGCAGCCACTGCGCTGACAATCGGGTCCGCTCCCAGAGTGTACCCCCCGATGGCGTCAATATCGTAAGGCTTGAGCATATCCAGGATCAAGCGGGCTGTCAGGGAAGCTCCATGGGGGTCCAGGGTTGTCATTTTGGCATCGATGTAATACGTGCTTGTTCTTCCGGATGTCAGCACTCGTTGGACACCGGTTATCAATGACTTTTCCTTGACCACCTTGATCAAATCTTTCTTCAGGCTTTCTCTATCCACTCTAGAACTCCTCTTTGGGGATTAATAAGATTTGCTAATTTTAATCCCTCGGTAATACTTTTTCAATATCTGCTTGTAATCCGCTCCGGCCTGGGCCATCCCAAAAGCTCCCACTTGACATAATCCCACGCCATGCCCCAAACCCTTGCCTAAGAAGGTGAAATGGGTGATGCGTCCTTTTTGATCGTATTCCCTGTCTATGACAAAGAGAGTTTCCCCGAGGCCTAAAACCCTGCGGATCCTCAAGCCTTTGGCCACAGCCTGAGCATCCTTCCCCATGATGGATATCTCGATCACGCGCTTGGATACCCCCCTTTTTTGAGGGACGATATCCACCAGCTCTCCGACAGGATAGTAGCGGTTCACTCTCTTCTCCAATGCTTCGCGCGATATCCTTCTCTGCCAGCGGTGAAAGGTGGAACTCCGGTCCAGGATATTCGTGGGGGTAGGATAAAAAACTTCCACCATCCGAACCTTGCCCTCGCTTTCGAAAGCTTTCAACTCTTCCCCGCCGAGAAGGTAGACATGAGATGCCAAGTTGGGACCGTTTCCATTATTGATGAAAAGGAAAAAATCAGGCGAGAGGACAAGCTGCTTCGTCTCATCGTTTTCTTCCTGCTCCAGCTCCAGGATATCGTTATCCAATCCTTTGAATATCCCGTCCATCCCGATATCCGGATAACTCCTGATGACTTGAGCCAGGTAAAATGCCACTTCATTCCGCCTCAAGAGTCTCTGTGGGTTGTCCAGGTCTTTTTCTGGGGGAAATATCCCGGACTGGACAAGATAAGCCAGATAATTCTTCTGGCCATCAGTCAGGTCTTCAAAATCTTTCAGGATGAAATCTTTTTCAGCCTCCAGCAGGAGATTTTCCACTCTGTTCTGCCAGCCAAAACCGTCAATAAATAAACGGCCGAGAGTGAGGAAACTCAAGGGAGCCGGCTCCGGGTCAAACTCCTCATCTTTCTTTCCGATACAAGATACGGCATTCCGGATCCAGTTGACAGCCTCGTCGAAAGAGGCCTGCTGCTGGTAGAAATCAGGATTGGTTTCCGGGCCAATCACCTGGAGGCTGGCTAGAAAGGCAATATCCGGGCTGATATTGTTTCCATTCATCAGAATGGGCTGAATCCGCCTGCTGCTCCTCAGCAACCACTCTCTGCGGCTCTCGTAGATACACTCCTGGCTCCTCAGGTAGGGAAGAGCCGGACCATCGACAAAAACATTCTCCACATTCTCTGTCATTCCGCCGCAGGTGCTGGTGTACAGGGCATCGATCAACCTTCCTTTGTAAAGCGCCACTTCTCCTCGGGTCAGTTCAACAGCCTGAGTGCTCAGAGGATGTTCGGCGCGCATCCCCTTGTAATACTGAGTCCTCGGAGAATCATCGAGGTCAAAATCCAGGTCTTTGTTCCTGCCCCTATTCCTGATGGCGTAGGTCCTGGCAGCCACGGCCTGGGCCTTGTGGGCTTCGAGTTCAGCGTAGGTATAAGGGGAAAGCTCGCTGGGAACCACAGCTTTGAGGTAATCTTCAAGATTGAGGATATTGATCAGTACAATGCCTCTGTGGGTGGTTTTGAGAACAAAGATCCCGCGGTAATCCCTCCCTTTAAAGGAGAGATAACTCTGTGGATGGCTAGGGATGAAATAGAGGACAGTCTGATCACTCAGGCTCTTCAGCTCATCGTTGACCAGCATCCAGAGAGGTTTGGACTCTTCCTCAGTGACTTCTTCCCGAAAGATCCAGGTATCCTTGATCCCGATCTGATTCAGCTTTTTAATGAAGCTCAGGGCATCTTCCCGCGTGGGGAAGTCGCCGACCTCAACCTGATAGATCCCGGATATCTCGCCCTCTGTATTCTCCCTGACATAAACTCGGCTGTCTATTTCTGCCCGAAGCTCCTCGGCGATCTTCTCCGCGTCCTCCCTGTCTCTGGTTTGGGCGACCTGAATGAGAAACTTCTCTGTCAGTTTCTCTCGATTCCCTTTGATCAAAGCCTCTGCCACATCATCAGCCATAAGCCTGTAATTCGAGTTGACCTCGTATATCTTCATCCCGGATGAGGATTGAATGTCAATGTTGCTCAGATTCACGCCAAGTCCGATCTTGATTGTCGGCTTCTCGATGGCAAAACCATGAAAAAAGTCTTTCTCATCCCCGAATTCGACAGGAGCCCAGCCGAGGATCACTCCGGAAAGGAAAATTATAAATGTATACTTGAAGAACTTGATGGGGGTTTTTTTCATGCGCTGACTTTTCCTTTGAGGAAATTATAGAGAAAAGGGGGTTAAAAAGTCAAGAAAAAATTCAATATATTCAACCTCTCTATGTATTCTATACTATATATAGTAGTATCATCTTTTTTTTACTACAATATAAATTCTATAGTATTTATAGGATATTGTCAAGACGCGGACCCTTCCTGTAGGCTTCTCTTTTTTCGCGATGAGGGAAACATCTGATTTAATGTAAACGCAGTAAAGAAGAGCACAATCTCTATGGAGCCTGGATGCTTCCCTCAGCCCCCGCACCCCGAGGGAACCAGTCCCGTCGGTTCCCCCCGTCGGATAAGCCGAAGGGTTCCCCTCTGCTGCGGGGGCTTGAGGGGGGTATCCAGGCCCACTCAAAAGAGAATGTCAAACCAACTATTGCATTAATAGAGTTGAGAAGTGCAGCGACGGTTATCCTCCATACGAAGTCCATGGACTGGCTCAACCTTAGATTGGCCAAAAATGGCTGCTTTTCGTTCAGCCTTAGAATAATGCCTTCCGTTTCTTATTACCGGCGAATTTGATTTCCCAAGGAATTTTCTATATATAACAGTTTACAAGTATCCAGGAACTGTTTGAGGAGTCAGATATGATTGCCAAAACACAACGGTTTTTTATTCTCTGTTTATGCGGAATCCTTTTATCCACGACTGCAGCTGCAAAGGAGAAAAAACCGATCGTCACATCGGATGTCTTGAAGATCAAAACTATGGGGCAGATCGATATTTCTCCGGATGGGAAACGCGTCGTGTTTGTAGTCACATCCATGGACAAGACCGAAAAAGAGGAATACCGCTATAACAGCCATCTTTGGATGCTCGACCTGGAAAAACTTACACCCCCGCATCAGCTCACCTTTGGGGAGCGCAGTGACAGCTCTCCAGTCTGGGCGCCAGATTCTACAAGAATCGCCTTCGTGAGAACACACGAAGGTAGACCTCAGATCTGGATCCTTTCAATGCAGGGCGGTGAGGCCTACCGGGTCACCTCTTCTGAGTTCGGTGCTTTTGCACCTCAATGGTCACCCGATGGAAAGAAGCTGCTTTTTTCGGCGAGTGTACCGGAATGGGCCTCGGAAAGCGGTCCGACCTGGTCTTATGAACGGCCGGGACGGGCTTGGGGCGATGCTCCCAATTGGCAAAAAATTGAGATGGACAAGAAAAAGAAAGCCAGGGAAAAGGCCTCTGCTACAGAAAAGAAAGATGATACTGAGAAAATCAATGATCGTGTGGAGAGCAAAGAATTAACCAGCGAGCAAGCCAAAAAGACTGAGGACGAGCCTATTAAAGCAGATCCTGACGGTACATTGGAGGAAATCCGGGCCTGGCTGGCAAAAAACGCTAGTAAGGGAGATCCCAAGGTCATCACCCGCACTGACTTTCAAGGAGAACTGCATCTCCAGCAAGGAATCAGCTTTCTGCATCTGTTCGTCTGCCCGGCTGAAGCGGATGCACAGGCCACACAATTAACAAAAGGAATGCAGAGTTTTTTTGGGGCAGATTGGTCGCCTGATGGCCAGAGCATAGTGTGCTCCTCCTTGAAGTATAAAAATCACCCTGACCGCACCATCGATGGCGATATTTGGATCCTGAAAGCTGATGGTTCTGAAGCCCAATTGTTATTGGATTGGGAAGGATACATGGTGTACTTTCCGATTTTTTCACCCGACGGCAAAACCCTGCTTTTTATGGCGGCTGATCAGAATGACTATGTCTATGCCATGAGACAGCTGGCCACCATGGACTTGACCACAAAAGAGCCCCGTCCTTTGACCTTTGCTTTTGACCGTAGTGTTTCGGATTACTACTGGTCAGCGGATGGGCAGTTTGTGTATTTTATCTCACCCGACCAGGGCGACTTTCCGCTGTTTCGCATCCCTGCCGCTGGCGGGAAGGTGCAGACTGTTGTCGGAGGCGATAAAGGCGTCCGGGACCTAGATGTGTCTGCCCGGAGACTGGTGTATGCTTTGACAGAGGTCAAGAATCCCTTTGAGATGTACGTCAGTGATATCGAGGGGAAAAATGCCCGGCAGATCACCTTTTTCAATTCCGAGTGGATCAAAGAGCGGATACTGGTATTTCCCCAGGAAAAGTGGCTGATACGGCCCGATGGCAGGCGGATTCAGTACTGGGTGATGCCTCCGGCAAAACAGGAGCCGGGGAGGACATATCCTCTGGCTGTGGAGATCCATGGCGGTCCCAGCGCCATGTGGGGACCGGGAGAGTTCACCCTGTGGCATGAATTCCAATTGTTAGCCAGCCGGGGTTATGGCGTGGTTTACTGCAATCCCCGCGGCAGCGGCGGCTATGGGTATGATTTTAAAAAGGCCAATTACCGCAATTGGGGCGTGGGACCTGGGGGAGACATCCTGGCCGTGTGCTCGGAGGCGGAGAAACTGAATTGGGTTGATTCGGACCGGTTGGTCGTAACCGGCGGAAGTTACGCGGGATACATGACTGCCTGGCTGGTGACCCAGGATCACCGCTTTAAGGCGGCGGTGGCCCAGCGCGGGGTGTATGAGATATCGGTCTTTTTTGGAGAATCCAACGCCTATCGCCTGGTGCCCACTCATTACGGAGGGTACCCTTGGGAGGAAGAGGTGCGCAAGCATCTGGACGCCAACTCTCCTTTGACGCATGTGGAGAATATCCAAACCCCTCTGCTCATCATCCATGCTGACCGGGACCTGCGCGCAGGCGTGATCCAATCGGAGATGCTCTACAGGAGCCTAAAGATCCTCAAGAAACCAGTGGAATATGTGCGCTATCCTCAGGAAGGCCATGAGCTTTCCCGTTCAGGCCATCCCAAGCGCCGCATGGACCGTCTGAACCGCATTATCGAATTCTTTGATCGTTTCGTTCGTTGATGGTGTGCACCACAATGGCGCGAATTTAATTTTTTCACGCCATTTTCAACTTTCTCTGATATAATTAGCACAATTCATTCAATAAATTATTTTTCCTGGCTCAGGAATTTACTAATTTTATAAATTCAAAATGAATGATCTTATCAATATAATAAAATTATTGTTTTAGTCCTTCTGAAGGAAAAGGAACAAGTATCTTGAATTTATATTCTATTCGATGCTTCTGCCATCCCAACCGCTAAGGATGGCCAAAAAAGAATAACCCTCGAAAAAACAATTTTCTCTCTTCTTTTTAGCTGTTGACATGTCCCCAGAGAATTATCAAAATTGAAAGGAAAACTCAGAATAAACCAGTAATAAGGAGATAAAATGAGAAAAAGAAGCCTTTTTCTGTTGATCCTCATTCTCTTTATCACTCATACCGGAACAGCCGGGCTGACCAGCCTTTCTCAGGTTTTCAGCCTCGGCAAGGGAATTACAGACAGGGACGGAGACAATTTCGGAGATAAAGTCACGCTCAACATCGTCATCCCGGACAGGCCGAATGCATCCGAACTTGCTGTGGCCGGGGATATTGCCGCCAGGGCGAACCTGGAAAGCCTTGTCGTTGATTTCTCGCTGATAAAAAAAGAATCGGAAGCCGGATCCATCCTCAGCCTGGAAAACCCGATCCTTATCGGAACCAATCTGGAGTGGCTCAAAAAATTAGAGAAGCAAGGCAAACTCCCCTTTCCCCGGCTCCAACCCGACCAGGGGCTTGTCTCCCTCATCTCTTATAAAAACAAACCACTGGTCATTCTGGCTGCCGGCTCTGAGGAAGCGCTCCTTAAGACCGGACGCGCATTTTTTCTCCGCTGGCCCTATCTCTGGGATATCTGGGGCCGGGAGCTGGGGGCCACTTATTTCTCACTGGAAAAAGACCTCGCCGGCTTTCTGGAAGATCAGGGAATAATGCCTGACCACATCACGATCCAAGCTGCTCTCTACGAATTTCCCTCCACCGAGCTTCTCCAACAAGCTCTGAGAAGATTGAAGTTCAACTCTGGAGAGATTCAAAACCTGACCGTCAACATTCATTTCTCCGATGAAAAACAGAAAGAGAGGGCCCTTCAGGCGCTGGAATCCCTTCGCCTTCAGCAGATGAGAGGCCTGAAAACGGATGTCCTCAATTACCCAGGCTGCGCCCGGATAACCTTTGAGCTCTTCCGGGCCGGCGAAAAATCCCAAGTCGAACTCCAGCGCCTGGGTTTCCCCAAGAGGATTTTGACTCCTTCTTACAAACCTCCGGTCAGAGCTCGGATTTCCGGAAAGAATTTCGACCTACTGGAGATATTCTCTACCCAGGGTTTTTATTCGGACAGCGATAACGACCGCATCCCGGACAGCCTGAATACGACCCTTGTCATCCCTCGGAATTCAAGCTTCTTCGGAGTATCCCCATTGGCATCAAGACTGGTCCTGGGCACAGCCGGAGCCTCCTTTCCGGTCATATCGCTGGACAAAGAGATCGAGAATCCCAAGTCACTGGTGGCGCCCGTCCTCATCGGCAGAGACAACAGCCTGAATCAAGAGCTGATCAAAAAAGGCAAACTCAAGATACCTGACCTGGAAAAGGGTTGGGGGATGGCTCAAGTCGTGCCTGAAGCCTTTAACAAATCGAACGCCCTGGCCCTCGCCGGAGCTGATGCGTCCGGGGTGGAAAGCCTTCTCTCCTACCTGAGTCAGACGTTTCCCTTTTTTGACGAATACAAACAAGGCACGCCTCGAATCAGCGATGTCCCCCTTGACCTGGAGAGATTCCTCAAAGGAGAAAGGGGAAGTGCCGAAGCTTTTTTCCAGCAGAAGCTGACAAAGACAGCCGAAGATATAAGGGGAAAAGAACTCGAATCGCTCAGTGTTGAGCTCTATCTCCCTGAGAAAAACCAGAGGTTCGAAGAGACCGTGAGAGAGCTCTTCGAGGCGATTCTTCGTTCGGAAAAAATGGAGATCAAAAGCATCCCGCTCAATGAGGGAAAAACGATCTTTCAAAAGGAGAAGGAGTTTACCTGGGAGGCGGATGAGGGCCTGAGCATCATCCAGGAAAACATGGCTAAAATCAACGGCACACCGGGGCTGGTGAGTATAAACCTGGGAGTGAGCGAATCACCAGAGGTCAGGAAAGATTTGAAGTCTCGTATCGAGAGTCTGCTTCGAGAAAGGCGCATTCCTGAATTCGAGGTCAAGGTCCTTTCCGCCTACAAACAGGGCTTTTTCTGGCTCACGGAAGAGGTTATCCCCTCACTCCGAGAAAAGAAAGCAAGCCGCCTGGTTATCAAATTCGCAGGGGAAAAAGACGACCTGAAAACCCCCAAGAGATTCTACTCAGAACCCTTCAGATGGCTCCAGGAACTCTATCCTGTCGATGAGGTCATCTCCAAAGAAACAGGCATTCCTCTGGAGAGAATCGAGTTCGAGCTCAGCAAGGATAATGAGCCGGTGTATGAAGTCCTTGCCTATGACGAAAAAGACGAAATCGTCCTCCGTGAGACATTCTCGCCGCGAATACGGGAAACTTCTTTTCTGAAAGTTCTCCCTGAATGGGGAAATGTGAAACTAACCACAGGCTGGTTAAAAATCGAACAGGGGAGTAAGGCGCTTTTTGACCGGCCGTTGAAGACCGACCTCGAAAGATTCTGGGATTATTATCAGGAAGAGATCCTGCCTGATGTCAATTCCTTTGTGATGAAGAAAACAGGCAACGAACCCGCCTTCTCCAAACAGCCCTATTTCAAAAAGCTCCAGGTGGAGATGTGGTTCAGCGAGCCGGATTACAGGCTGGGGACAGATGAAGAAATCATAAGCAGCTTAGAGGCCATGCATGATGAGCTTTATTTCGACACCCTCGACTTCCTCCGGGGCATCACCGAGGTGGAAATAGAAGAAAAGGAAGCCCCTGAAGATACCTCCCGCTACTCGGCACCGGGAAACATCCTGCCTCTCACTCATCCTTCCCATGAAGGAGGACAGGGAAAGGTGAAAATCATATTTGAGGATTGGCAGGCCCGAGCTCCTCAAGTCTTGGTCAAATGGAAAGAAAAGGGGAAAGAGGAATACAGCAAGAAGATCCCTTTTCCTTCCATCAAAGCCAACTCCCTTCGAGTCCCCCTGCTCATCTATAATGGTCAAGAAAAGCTGGTCGAAGACCTTTTCGTAGACATCAAGTTTGAAAAAGAAGCCGAATACCTGACCCTCATCGACCTCCTTGAATCTTACAGAGAGCTGGTGGAAAAAGGAACTGTCCAGCCCTTTCAGTATCCCAAGCTGAAAACGATCACTCTCAGGATCAAGTTCAAAGACCTGGAAAAAGAAGAAGCTCTTCCGGTCTCACCCGGAACCCGGGAAAGCAAAGGACCTCAACCGGATGCCGCCGAGAAGAAAACAATCGTCCCCACTGATAAGATCATTTCCCACCAGATGTGCCTGGACATCGTCGACCGCCTCAGCCGCTTCAAAACCATCTCTTCGTATATCGCTGGCCATTCCTACGAAAACAGGCAAATCCCGGTCATCGAGATGTTCAGCCCTTCGGAAAAATACACCTCGCTGCCTCGCCTCATCTCTCTTAAGCCGACTCTTTACCTGAGCGCCCGCCAGCACGCCAACGAAGTCTCTTCGACCAATTATGTCTTGAAATTTGCCGAGCTTGTGGCCAAGGATGAATCCTTTCAGAAGTACTTGAGGAAGATGAATATTGTGATCCATCCTATGGAAAACCCGGATGGAACAGAGCTGGCCTTCGAGCTTCAAAAACTGACGCCCTTCCACAGCCTTCATGCCGGCCGGTACAGCTCTCTGGGTATGGAAATCGGCTATCAGGTCAATGCCGCCAAGCCACTCCTCCCCGAAGCAAAGGTCAGGGGATATCTCTACGACAGGTGGCTTCCTGACATCTACCTCAACCTTCACGGCTATCCCTCCCATGAGTGGGTCCAGCAGTTCTCCAATTACTCGCCCTACCTTTTCCGGGATTACTGGATCCCCCGCGGCTGGTTCGCCTACTACAGCAGCCTCACCCTTCCTCTCTACCAGAAATGGAAAGAAGCCGGGGAAGAACTGATGAAATTCATCACAGAGGAGATCCAAGCGAATGAACGCCTCAGCTCATCCAACAAAAAATTCTATGACCGTTATTACCGCTGGGCTTCGCGCTGGCAGCCTCACCTGGATTATATGGAGCTGCATGACGGTGTGAACATCTACGCCAAAAGACGCTCCTCCAGCGAAAGCCGGCTGTCCCCGAGGCGGCAGGTCACCTTTGTAGAACAGACACCTGAGCTCATGGACGAGACAGCTCAGGGTGAATGGCTGAGTTTCCTCTGTGAGCAAGGACTCACCTACCTGAGAGCTCACACCCAATATCTGGCTCAGGTCAAGTTCGAGACCGTCCGTCTGGAAGAAGAAGGACAAGACAGAGTTCACATCCGCTTCATCCGCAGCCGGCCGGGTAAAATAAAAAAGTAAAACCAGGACAGACTGCTTTTCTGGGAATCTTTCTTTTCATCAGTATGCCCTCTTCGAAAGTGGGAATGATTCACAGCCGCTTGACTTAGCGGAGGATGGGCTCATTTCGGAGAGAGGCAGGGATGGGAGATCCTTTCGCTCAATTCAGACTTTGCTTTTGAGGTGAAAAATGGTATATTAATTAGTCTGTTTTCTTGGTTCAGATTGAGCAGCAACCCACCGCTCTTGTGAAGAACTTCATCGTGGAAAGCATAGTTGGACAGACAGAGAATAGCTCTGACATTCATAAATATATAAGCGTTTAGTTTCACCATTTTATGTATTTAGGTCGCTGAGTTTTTCTCCTCTGCTGCCATCCGTTTATCGAGTTTAATCCATAAAATAAAATACTGATTGAAAGTTGAGTCTAAGGTTGAAAGGATTACAGCTTCCCAGCGGAAGAATCGGTTTCCTGGCAATTCTTCGGAAAAACAAAAGGATATGATGATGACAAAGAGAACAACATCAAGTTTTAACCGGAAAAGATGGAATCATTTGATAGTCATGATCCTCTGGTTTATGAGCACTGGGTTCTTCTCCACGCTTATCAGCGGCCAGAGTACCGGAGTGCGAGAACTCAGCCTGCAATCTGCCCAGGAGTATGCTGTCCTTTACAGCTATGACATCAAAAGATCTGAGCTGGATATCCAGGCTGCTCAAAAAAAAGTGCGGGAAACCGTGTTAACAGGATTTCCCCAAGTGTACTCCAATATGAGCTATTTGAACAACCTCGAGCTGGCGACCGTTTTGATCCCGGATTTCATCGGGGGGAATTATGACGAAAAGATCCCTGTCCAGTTTGGTACTCAACACAATGCCAATGTGAATTTCACCCTTGACCAGCTTGTATTCAACGGAAGCTATCTCGTTGGCCTCAGGACGTCGAGAATCTTCCGTCAGCTGGCGGATCAAAATTATGAACGGACACGATTGGATATTCTGGAGACGGTCACCAACACCTACTGCATGATCCTTGTGGCTGAAGAGACGGAAAAGATTTTGTCTTCAAACATCGCTAATCTGGAAAAGACTCATTATGAGATACGAGAAAGATACAAGGAAGGGTTTGTCGCTGAAACGGACGCCGATCTTGTTCAGATATCCGTGACAACCTTAAAGAACAGTCTTCAGACTGTGGTCAGACAGAAAGAGGTGGCCTACAAGCTCTTGAAGTTTCAAATAGGATTGGATTTGAGCGAACAGATCATCCTTACCGACCGGCTGGAAGACATGCTTCAACAGATAGATGTCTCGAATGCAGTGAATACCGAGTTTGACCTCCGCCAGAATATTGACTACAAGCTGCTGGAGACACAGGAGAAGCTTTCAGAAATGGCTTTGAAGAACGAAAAAGCCCAGTATTTTCCTACGATATCAGCTTTTTACTCATTCCAGTGGAATGCATTCCGGGATGCGTTCACATTTTTAAACTTCCAAGAACGTTGGTTCCGCACTCAGGTTCTGGGCTTCAATATCAATATTCCACTATTCAGAAGCGGTGCACAAAGGGCTAAAGTCGCTCAGGCATCTATCGCGCTGGAACAGGCACGGATTGCGAAAACTCAGGTATCTCAGGGTTTGACTGTAGAAGCGGCCAGTGCCAGGTCGGCCCTTTATTCTGCCTACGAAAATTATTTAAACACAAAAGAGAACACAAGATTGGCCAAAAGAGTATACGATGCGACTTTGATCAAATACAACGAAGGAGTCGCCTCCAGCCTGGATTTAACCCAGGCTCATGACAAATATCTGGCGGCCCAGTCGGAACACATTCAAGCCATGTCCGGACTCCTGACAGCAAAGAATAGACTGGACAGGCTTAACAATAATTATCAGACTCTTCAAGCAAAGGATGAAAGACCATGAAAAACGCCAAATACCTGGCTCTATTGGCAATGGGATTGATTTTTGCTGCCTGCGGTCCCCGGAGTGAAGAGGCGCAGCTGGCAAGATTGGAAAGACAGAGAGAAGAATTGACGGAAAAGATCGAGAAATTGAAGCAGGAGATCGCTCAGAAAGCCGAACCAACGCAAAAATCCGGGAAGACGATGAATGTCCAGATCTCATCGGTGGGAAAGGAACTCTTTCAGCATTTCATCCAGGCGCAGGGCATAGTCGAATCGGACAACAATGTCCTGGTCGCGCCGCAGTCTTCCGGAATCGTGAAACAGGTCCATGTCAGTATCGGCAGCAAAGTTTCCAGAGGGCAGCTTCTGGCAGAGCTGGATGGGTCCATTTTGGAAAGCAGCATTGCTGAGGTGGAGAACGGATTAAAGCTGGCCAAGACGATTTTCGAAAGACAGCAGAGGCTGTGGGACAAGAACATCGGCAGTGAGATCGAATTCCTCCAGGCCAAGAACAACAAGGAAGGCCTGGAAAAAAGATTGGCGACTTTAGAAGAACAATACAAGATGACGAAGATTTTTGCGCCCTTGTCGGGGACGATCGATGAAATTCTCATCAAGGAAGGTGAAATGGCGGCCGCCGGAATGGGAGCTATTCGAGTGGTTCAGCTTTCCAACCTCAAAATAATAGTCGACCTCTCGGAAGTCTACATTACCCGGATCAATAAAGGTGATCCTGTGCATGTGAGCATCCCCGTCATAGAAAAAGAATTCGACCTTCGCGTCGATGCTGTTTCTCAGGTTATCGATCCCGATAACCGCACTTTCCAGGTTGAAACCAATATTCCCAAATCCGAAGCGGGAATCAAGCCCAATATGCTGGCAGTCCTGACGATAAATGACTATACCAACCGAGAGGCCTTGGTGGTTCCGTTGAACATCGTCCAGGAGACAGGACAAGAGCAGTTTATCTTTGTGGCCGAGCAGCAAAGCAAGGACTGGATTGCGCGGCGAAGATCGGTCAAAACGGGTGAAAGCCACGACGATCGGGTCGAGATCCTCTCCGGGCTTCGGGAAGGCGAGCATGTGGTCACCTTCGGCTATCAGAACCTGGCCGATGGCCAAAGCCTGGCGGTAGTCACAGATCAAAGGTGATCCTCTGGTGACGATGCCTGACCTTAAATAATAGAGTGGACAAAAAATGAAGCATAAAGAATTCAAACTCACTAACCTGTCAGTTGCGAACAGGACTGCCCTGTATATATTCACGATCGCTCTGCTGATATTCGGGTTTATGCAGTATGATGCGACTCCCAAGGAGAAGTTTCCGGAAATCGTTTTCCCTTATTTCATGGTCAGCACTATTCATCCCGGAACCTCGCCGGCTGACATGGAAAACCTGATCACCCGGCCCATTGAGAAGCAGCTTAAGGGAATCGATGGTGTCAAGCAGATAAGCAGCAACTCTATCCAGGACTTCTCCTCCATTTTCATTGAATTCGAGCTGAGTGCGGATGAGATGCAGGCCTATCTTGACGTCAGGCAGGCTGTCGATGACGCCCGGACAGAGCTGCCTCCTGATCTTTTCAGCGAACCTGAGGTCACCCGGATCGATCTTTCCGAAATCCCGATCCTGTACATCAATCTTTCCGGTGATCTCGGTTTGGTCAGGCTGAAGGATATTGCCGAGGACCTTCAGGACGAGATCGAAAGCCTGGAGGAAATCACTCGGGCTGACATCGCCGGGGCCCTGGATCGGGAAATTCAGATCAACGTCGATCTTTATAAGATGCAGGCCGCAGATCTTTCCTTCTATGCTATCCAGAATGCCATTGCCTCTGAGAACCTCACCATTTCCGGGGGCCAGGTCGACACAGATGGAATCCGGAGAAACCTGCGTGTGGTCGGCGAATTCACGAACATCGACCAAATCAGGAATATCCAGCTAAAAAAGGGAATTTACATAAAAGAGATTGCCGAAGTCGTGGACGGGTACGCTGACAGAGAGAGCTATTCACGTTTGAATTCCCAGGATGTGGTGACCATCAATGTGATCAAGAAGAGCGGAAGAAACCTGATCTATGCCGTCGACAAGATCAAGACTATCGTTGAAGAGTACCGGAAGACCGCCCCCGAGAACCTGATCATCACCATGACCGGGGACAGCAGCACACAGACGAAAAACAGTGTGAATGACCTGTTCAATACGGTCATCCTCGGATTCATCGTCGTGGTCTTCGTCCTCATGTTCTTTATGGGCGAGACAAACGCTCTGTTTGTGGGCATCGCCATCCCTATGTCCATCGTCATTGCCTTCATTTTTATTCCTGTAGTCGGCTTCACCATGAACATGGTCGTTCTCATGTCATTCATCCTTGTTTTGGGAATCGTGGTAGACAACTCGATCGTTGTCGTGGAAAATGTTTATCGCCATTTCACCACTAGACCTGATCTCTCTATCACTGATGCCACCAGACAAGGAGTCGGAGAAGTGTCTGTGGCTGTCTTCACGGGCACGCTGACGACCATGGCTCCTTTCTTTCCCCTCATTTTTATGCCGGGTATCTCTGGAAAATTCATGTCCTTTCTGCCCATCACCGTCATCATCACCCTGACGGCTTCCATGCTGGTCGCCTACATGATCAATCCTGTTTTTGCGGTCTCGTTCATGAAAAGAGCTCCCAAGCACAGAGCGCGGAAAATCAGGTGGAAACCCAGCTTGAAAAACGCCCTCATACTCTCAGCGGTTGTTATTCTGGCGGTGATCTTTTATGCCGCAGGCAAGATGCTTCCAGCCAATCTCCTGGTGTTCGGGATTTTTATCTATCTTCTGTTCAGGTTTGTGCTGCACTTCCCGATCGTCCAATTCCAGAAACATGTCCTTCCCAGAATGATGAACGCTTACCGAAAAACTCTGACTTTCCTTCTCAAGGGAAAGCGCCCGTACGGCGTTATCGTGGGGATTATCGTCCTTCTCCTCTTTTCTTTCATACTTCTAGGACTTCGATTGCCGAAGGTCGTCTTTTTCCCTAGCGGAGACCCGAACAACCTGTACGTTTTTATCACCATGCCCGAAGGCACGCATATCGATGTGACAAATGATATCTGTAAACAGGTCGAGGACAAGGTCTTCAAGGTTATCGGCCGTGACAATCCCGATGTGGAATCCGTGGTCTCCAACGTGGCCGCGAATGCGGGAAGCGGGATATTTGAACGATTCACGCAGGATAAGCTGGCCAGGGTGGCTATCTCCTTTGTGGAATACAAATACAGGACCGGAGTATCTACCCGGGAGTACCTGAGCAAGCTGCGTGAAGAATTGACTGGAATAGTGGGAGCTAAAATTCGTATTGATCAGGAAATGATGGGACCTCCCACCGGGATGCCCATCAACATAGAAATCTCCGGAGATGATATCGAGGAACTGGTCAGCACATCCTATAGGCTGGAAGAATTCATCGACTCACTGAACATCCGCGGTATTGAAGAGCTGAAGTCCAGCATGGAGGTCAGCAAGCCGGAGCTCATCCTCAATATTGACAGAGACAAGGCAAACAGGCTGGGTGTCACTACCGCTCAGGTGGGGATGCTCCTGCGCACCGCCATCTACGGGACAGAAGTCTCCGAGTTCAAGGAGGGAGAAGAGGAGTATCCGGTTATGGTCCGGTTGGACGAGAAATACCGGCACGACCTAGATGTCCTGCTCAGCCAGACGATCATGGTTCCCGGCGGGAACGGAGGGCCGAAAAGAATCCCGATATCTTCCTTTGCCCGGGTGACGAATCAGACGAGCTACGGCGGCATCACCAGGCTGGACAACCAGCGGGTCATCACTCTCTCGTCCAACGTGCTCTTCGGGTACAACGCGAACGAGATTATCCGCCAGATCAGCAGACAGCTTCCCAGGTTCGAATTGAAACAGGGCTACACGGTCAAATTCACCGGTGAACAAGATATGCAGGCAGAAGTCGGTAATTTCATAATCAAAGCCCTTTTCATCGCCACGGCTCTCATCCTGGTCATCCTCGTGGCTCAGTTCAATTCACTGTCCAAGCCGCTGATCATCATTCTTCAGATCGTATTCAGCTTGACAGGAGTCTTTCTCGGCTTTGCCATTTTTGGCCTGGATATCTCGGTCATTATGACAGGAATGGGAGTCATTGCTGTTGCCGGAATTGTGGTCAAGAACGGGATCATCATCATCGATTACACGGATAAGTTGATCGACAGCGGCATGGATAAATCGGAGGCCATTGTCCGTGCCGGGGCGACGCGTTTGACTCCTGTCATCTTAACAGCGCTTTCCACGATCCTGGGTCTTCTGCCTCTCGCCATCGGAATAAACATCAATTTCATGACCCTGTTCAGCGAGTTGAACCCGCAGTTCTACTTCGGCGGAGACAGCGCCGCTTTCTGGAATCCTCTGGTCATGACCATCATCTTCGGGCTGTCCTTCGCCACAGTCTTGACGCTTGTTGTCGTCCCGGCCATGTACAAGCTCATCTATGCCCGAAAAAATTAGGAATCATTCTGGGGAAAAGGAGACAGACTGTTTTTTGGGGGAAAAGAGGGTTAATCCCAATCTTTTGAAGGATAAGGAATGATAGGGATAGTCCCCGAAAAACGAAGCCCAAGAGGGGGAAGAAGGCTCTAGCTTGGATGGAGGGCAACCAATGAGTCATCTATCGAGGCGGGTGGGGGGGTCTTGGCTCGAATGGAGAGGAACCATCCGCGGATCCATATATCAGGCTTCTGCTTCTCTCAGGACGCTGTAGGCCAGCCTTAGAGCCCGGAGGGCTTCCTCGCCGCTGACCTTCTGCGTTTTTCCATCTCTGATGCACTGGAAAAAATTCTTGAGTTCTTTTTTCAAGGGCTCTTCTTTCTCTATCTTTAAACTCTTTATGTCTGTTTGTTTTCCGTTTAAGGGGAAAATCTTGACTTCCTGGTTGATATAGTCCACCGAATAGCAGGAGGTGGGCTCGAATATGCGCAGCTTCCTCACCTTTCCTTGATGAACGCGGCTGGCCGTGAGCGTGGCCACACATCCTGATTTGAACTCCAGCCGCGCGTTGGCGATATCGATCTTCTCGGACAGAACATGGATTCCTGATGACCGGATAACCTTCACCTCATCCTTGATCAAGGCCAGGATGATATCCAAGTCATGAATCATCAAGTCGAGCACCACATCGATATCGAGGGAGCGGGCCGAGAACGAGCCCAGTCTCTGGACTTCAATGAACTTCGGTTCGGAAATCACGTTTTCGATGGCTTCCACAGCGGGATTAAACCTTTCCAGATGACCGACCTGAAGGATCGCTCCGCTTTTTTTCGCCTTGGCGACGAGCTGCTCTGCCTGTTCGACGGTCTCGGTGATGGGCTTCTCCACGAGCACAGACTTGCCTTCGTTGAGCAAACGCATGGAAATGGAGAAATGTTCAGATGTGGGAGTGGCGACGATGGCGGCGTCTATCTCATCCAGCATATCCTCGAAGTTCTCGAAATACTCCACCCCATGACGATTGCCTATCTCGACCGCTTTCTTGAAGTCGATATCCGCCACGCCCTTGAGCTCAGCTTCCTCCAGATAGGAAAGGATTCTGGCATGCTGGGTTCCGAGATACCCAACTCCGATAATCCCGATGCGCACCTTATCCATTGAATTATTTCCACCTCTAATTGAAGACTGTCATTCTATTTTCCGTATTCTACGCCTTTTTTGCAACTATTGAAATCTTGTTCCCGTCAGCCAGTGAGACGGCTTCTTTTTTTTGAAAAAAGGGTATCTTTTGTGCCTCAAAGCAGAGAGCTCTGCTCCGCGACTGAATAAGGCTCTCGACGGTTTTCAGACCCACAGCGGGCAAATCCATCCTCGGGTCCTGGGACGTCCGGCTGACTTTGACCACTATTGTGCCCTCACCTGCCAATCGGCCGCCTCTCTTAATCGCCTCATCCGTACCCTCGATGCCTTCAACAGCCACGACCGTCTTGTTCTTGACGATCACGGTCTGCCCGACATCCAGGTCAGCGATGTTCTTGGCGATTCTCCAGCCAAAAGCCACGTCCTCCTCGACCGCTGGCGAAAGCTTTGTCTCGGTCAAGAGGCCTGGTTCGCAGTAAAAGGAGGCGATGAACACGCTTGGGTCTAAGACTTGAACTCCCTCTTCGGCCATAAAATCAATGAGGGCTTTAATCACAGCCTCGGGACTTCTCTCCTGAAGCCGGGCCAGTACGCCCAGAGAAGTCTCGTCGAATTTTTCTTTTCTGTAGATGCTCCGGGGGTCAATCTTCCCGGCAAAAACGGCCTCTTTGACATCATTATCCCTAAAAAAGGAAAGAAGATGCTCCAGTCCGCCGACATCGATCCATTCAAAAATCCCGGCCTTTCCCCTCAAAGAGTCCTCGGCCTCTCCGTGGATTCCGGCCACCACCGGAGAATATCCTTGCTTCCGAGCCTCTTCGAGGACCAGGAACGGAAATTCCCCCGAGCCTGCTATTATCCCGATTCTTCTTCCCATTTTTCGCCGGTCTTTTTTATGATCCCTCTCTCAGAGGTTTGGATAAAACCGATGATCTCATTCCTGTCCTCAGTGGAAGGTATGTCTTTCTCGATCTTTTCCAGCGCCTGAGATGTATTCAGTTCAGAATGGAAAATGATCCGAAATATATCCCGCAGGTCCTTGAGTCTCTTTCTGTCAAATCCTCTCCTCCTCAACCCGATGGCATTCAGGCCGTAGATATGAACCGGACGGGCTCCGGCAACCCGGCAGAAAGGAAGGACATCCTGAGTGATCACAGAGTATCCGCCGATGAAGGCGTACTTGCCGACCCGGCAGAACTGATGAACCGCGCTGAAAGCGCCAACCTGAGCAAAGTCGCAGACAGTGACATGCCCGGCCAGGGTGGCGGCATTAATAAAAATGGTTTCATTCCCCACCCAGGAGTCATGACCCACATGGGAGTAAGCCATGAAATAGTTATCATTGCCGATGACGGTTTCACCCCCGCCCTTGACCGTGCCTCTGTTGATGGTTACGAACTCCCTGAATGTGTTCCTGTCCCCGATTTTGACCAGAGTCTCTTCCTTTTTATAGCCGATATCCTGGGGCTCTGTCCCCACCGAGGAAAAGGCGGAAAACCGGCAGCTCTCTCCAATCTCAGTCAGGCCATCGATGGAAACATGGGAATCCAGCTTGGTATTTTTGCCAACAATAACTTTTTCCCCGATGAAAGAATAGGGGCCTATCCAGGTTCCTGAATCCAAGCGAGCCTTGGGGTGGACAGTTGCGGTGGGATGGATAAAGACCTCATTCTTGCTCATTCCGTTCCTCAAGATATATGAGCGAGGCCAGTACATCGGCCTCAGCCACGACTTCCCCATCTACGCAGGCCTTGCCCTGCATGTGACAAAATCGTTTCTTGAGTTTGAGCAGCTCGATCTCCAGCCTCAGCTGGTCCCCTGGGACAACAGGCTTTCTGAATTTGGCTTTATTTATCGTACTCATAAAAACGAGAACCTTTTCGGGCTCGGGCAGAGAATAATAAAGAAGGACTGCCCCCGCCTGGGCCATGGATTCAACAATAAGCACACCGGGCATAACCTTTTGCTGGGGGAAATGGCCCTGAAAAAAAGGCTCGTTGTAGGTGACATTCTTAACGGCAACCAGATACTTCTTCTCTTTGATGTCGAGCACCCTATCGACCAGCAAAAAGGGGTAGCGGTGAGGGAGGAGCTTGAGGATTTCTTCTATATCGAACAACTCTTTATTTCTTTGCCGGGGCTTTAGAGGCATCGTATCTCTTGATGACCTCTTCAGTGAGGTCAACGCTCGGGCTGACGTAGATGGCTCCGCTGTTGGCCCAGTCAAAAACGATCTCCAGGTTCATTTCTTTGCCTAACTGTTCGACGATCGGGCGCACTTCATTCTGGAGTCTATTAAACAGTCTGTCTCTCAACTGCTGGAATTCGCGAAAGGAATCCTCCGCATACCTCTTCCGGTCAGTCCGTTTCCTTTCGATGTCAGCCGACAGGTTCATCAGTGCCTCGTCGGTCAGAGTAAGCCTCTGGGTGTTGAGTTTGGTCTCCAGCTGACGGATCTCATCATCCATATCATTCAGCTTTTGCTGATTGCCTTTGTTCTTCTCCTCCAGCTGCGCCACTATTCTCTTTCCCTCTGCGGATCTTTCGAGCACCTGCAGGGAATTGACTACGCCTATTCTGATATCCTGCTGGCTGAAACCTAGAGAGACTATAGCAGCAACACAAAGAGCAAGTAAAAGAATTTGGCCTGCGTTTCTCCTCATCTTTGCCTCCTTAATTTGTTTCCTAAAATGTGTCTTATATCTTTTAGAATGTGGTTCCAATCGCAAAACGGACAGCAAAATTGGAATCATCTGCTCGTATCCTTCGGTTATTATACGCGAAAATGAGCCTGAAGGGAACACGTAGAGCAGGAACAAATATTCTCAACTCCAACCCTGTTGAGGTGAACATGTTGCTTAAAGCGAATTTTTGATTTCGGCTCAGAGCATTCCCCATGTCATAGAAGAGAATCGCGTAAATAGGTCCCTGAGGTCCGAAGGGGATGATGTACTCAGCATTAAAAACGAGAGATTTTTCCCCTCCGACGATATAGCCATTCTCATCGCGAGGCCCGATGGTGTATATGTTATAACCCCTGATGGACCTCTCTCCTCCCAGGTAAAACCTCTCCCAAACGGGGATCGCCGAATCGCCAAAGGGCTTGATGAACTGGTATTCGATATGAAATCCCAGCACGTGGTTCAGCCACAGCGGATTGAAGAGAGTCCACTCGAAGCGGGGCTTGATCATGTCGATATCCCCGCCGAGAAAGCCGCCGGCAAATTTGCACGATGCCAGGTAAAGGGTTCCTCTGGTCGGAGTGATGGGGCTGTTTACGGTGGAACGATAAATAGTCGGGGAGATGCTGCTTATGCCATAAGGCTTTCCTGACCAGGCTGCATAAGGATTAAAGATATTAATAGGCTGCCCTCCATCCTCAGCGGTCACTTCCGGAACTTCGATCTCAACATATTCATAGGAATAGGTCAGGTTTGTCCGGAGATACCCTTTCACCCTGGCCCCGAAAATCAAATCAACTCCCTTTCCTCTTTGCTTAAACATATTAATATAATAAATATAACGGTCATGAACATTAAACCCCAAATTCACCGGCAAATCGAGAAAATAGGGCTCGGTAAACCCGAACATATAGTTCTTGATTCTTTTTCCGTGTTGAACCGTCAGGTTCAAGTTCTCACCAGCTCCCAAGAAATTCACCGTGGAATAGCTCAAACCGACAAAGGTGCCCTCATAACCGCTGTAGCCGGCTGTGAACTGTATATTATTCCTCTGCAGCTCCCTCACCTTCAGCGTCACATCCATCAAAGCAGGATTGTCGGGAATATTTTTTAAATCCGGCTCCCCCTCCATCTCGACCAACCCCAGCTGCTGCAGCCTGAGTATGCTGTTCTTAAACAAGAAAAGCCGGAAAGGATCCCCTTCTTTGAGGAGCAATTCTCTCCTGAGCACTTTATCTTTGGTGTAGGTATTTCCCTTGAAATCGAGTCTGTTCAGGAAGACCATCTCTCCTTCGAAGACGTTAAAGGTCACGTTCACCCGCTTTCTCTTGGGGTCCAGGTTTTCAACCGGAAAGACCTGCGCATAAAGGTAGCCGGCATCGGCATACATCTCTTTAATATCCTCAATGCTTTTTTCTCTGACCTTGGTGTTGTAAACGTCGTCTTCCTCAAATTTGATCGTCTGACGCAGATACTTGGTGGCAATGATCTTGTTTCCTTCGATCTTCACTTCACCCACTCTGTACAGGTAGCCCGCATCGACAGGGATGACGATTTTCTTCATATTCTTCTTTCTGAGAAAAATGGACCTCCTCCGGATCTCCTCGATCCTCGGCTCGCCGACCGTGGCCTCCATATAGCCGAATTCCTTGAACTTCTCCTTGATGGCTTCCATATCCTCACTGATTTTATTCTCTTTATAGACATCCTTGCCTCTGATCCAGGATATGAGGCCGTGCTTCTTATTTTCTTTCATCGCAGCCCTGAGGGCACTGGGCAGCATCTTGGATTTGCCTTCGAACTCAACAGCGCCCACTTTAGTCCTCGGACCTTCGTTAATGTCAAACACGAGCTCGAAATCACTCTTGCCCTTCTGGTCGGTCTTCACCTCCACCTTTCCGTTGGCCAGGCCCTTTTCAAAAAGCAAGTCCTGGATTATCTTCTTGACTTTCTGGACTTTATAGGGGTCATAGTGAGCATAAGCCATAATGTATTCATTCTCTTCCTTCAGTTTATCGGCAATATCACTCTCTTTGATCTTTTTTCCGGTCTTGTAAGTGATGCTCTTGATGATGGGGTTCTCTTCGACCGTGATCCTGACTATCTTTCCGTTCGTCCCATCCAATTGTTCCATCTTAATGTTGGAGAAATAACCGAGAGACCATAGAATTTTGAAATCTCTTCTCAACATCTCCTCACTGAAGGGATTCCCCTCTCTGGAAGAAAGGTAGTAAATAATGGTTTCCCGGGCGACCCGGTCATTGCCGACGATCTCGATCTTCTCGATGCTCTCCTGGGCCATGAGAAGAAGAGGGAAGCAGGAGAAAATGAGGAGCAAAGCGACTTTCTTCATTTCTCTCTCCTTATACCATATTATTCCTTTTTTATCAATAAGATGAGAGTATGGACGTGCAAAAACAGATATACTGCTCAGGTGGGGTGGTTTACAAGGAAAACCTCCTCACCGGCCATTCGTCGCAAAAGCACAATCCAGCCTCTAACTCTCTTTTGACTTCAATATTTGAAACCTCAGAGGCGGGATAAAAGTTTCAAACGGCCGCTTTCCATGAGATAGGCCTTGTGGCAGAAGCGGGCGACCTTTTCATTATGGGTGACGATAACAGAGGACAGGCCCTTTTTCTGGTGAAGGTCTCGAATGAGTTCCAGGATCGCCTGTCCGGTTTTCCAATCCATGTTTCCGGTCGGCTCGTCGGCCAATAGCAATCTGGGCTCGTTGACGAGTGCCCTGGCAATGGCCACCCGCTGCTGTTCTCCCCCCGAAAGTTGACCCGGCTTGATCCCTGCTTTTTCTTCTAAAAACACTTCCCGGAGCATGACCAGAGCTCTATCCAGGGCTTCCTTCTTTTCCATGCCTTTGATCAACAGAGGAAAGGCAATATTCTCCAGGGTGGTGAATTCGGGCAGGAGGTGGTAGAACTGGAACACGAATCCTATTTTCTTGTTTCTGATCTCAGCCAGTTCTCTCTCATCCTTTGTCCGCAGGTCTTCCCCGTCAAACAGGATCTGCCCCTCACTCGACCTGTCCAGGCCTCCCAAGAGGTTCAAAAGGGTCGTCTTCCCCACTCCGGACATCCCCATGATCGCCACCAGGTCTCCTTCCTGGATCTCAAAGTCAATCCCTTGAAAGACACGCAGCACTCCGTCAGGCAGCGGGTATTCCTTACCCAGGTTGATAGTTTTGACCACGCTATTCATATTTCAATGCCACCACCGGGTCGACCTTGGCCGCTCGATGCGAAGGAAAGAGCGTCGAGAGCAAACTGATCAGGAGGGTGATCCCCACGATCAGCACTAAATCCAGAATTTTGATGCGGAAGGGCACAAAAGAGATCTGGTAGATATCCACCGGGATCTTGATCAGCTCAAACACATTGGCCAGCCAGCACCAGACCAGGCCCAGGATCACTCCAGCCGCTGTCCCGATAACGCCGATCATCGAGCCCTGGAAGAAAAATACCTTCCTTATGCTTTGAGAGGTAGCGCCCATGGCGATGAGGATGCCGATGTCCCTTGTCTTCTCCATGACCATCAGGATCAAGGTGGCGATGATGTTCAAAGCCGCAACGAGGACGATAAGGGTGATGGTGAAAAACATGATATTTTTCTCCAGCTTCAGCGCTGAAAAAAGGGACTCGTTCAGCTCCATCCAGGTCATCACATAAGCCAGAGGAGGAATGACCTCCTGTATTTTTGCAGCGATCTTGGCGGCGTCGAACACATCCTTGATCCTGACCTGAATGAAGCTGATATCCTGGCCGTAATTGAGAAATTTCTGGGCTGTCTCCAGCCTGACCAGGGCCATGGATGTGTCGAATTCATACAAACCGGTGTTGAAGATCCCGGTCACCACAAACCTTTTCAATTTGGGAATGAGGCCGATGGGGGAAAGCCGCGATGAGGGAGCCAGGACCTCCACTGTATCCCCGACCCCGACACCGAGACGGATGGCCATCTCCCTGCCGAGCAGGACACCCTCCCGCTCCATATCCGGAGAGGGTATCTGGCCGCTCTCCAGGTTCTCCAGCCACTGGGAGTATCTTCTCTCCAGCTCAAAATCGATCCCTTTGAGCATGGCTCCGTCAGTCAGGGAGGGTCCCGTCAAAAGCACTGTCCCATGGACCACAGGAGTCGCCCCGACCACTCCCTTGATCTCCTGGATCCGAGATATGATCTGAGGGTAATCCCTCAGGGCCTCTCTGTCGACACCAGGGACCATGATATGCGAAGTGGAATCCAGAATTTTTTCCTGAACATCTCCCTGGAAACCGGTTATCAGAGCGATGGCGATGACCAGGGCCATGACGCCGATGGTGATTCCCAGGATGGAAATGAAGGTGATGACAGAGATAAAGGCCTGCTTTCGCTTGGCCGTCAGGTAGCGTCTGGCGATGAACAGCTCAAATCCCACGACTCATGGCTCCTTGTTCAACATTCTTTCCTAATCAGCGGTCATTCTTTCTGGCGCAGAAGAGGAAAAAGGATAACCTCCCTTATGGATTTCCGGTCGGCAAAGAGCATCACCAGGCGGTCGATCCCGATTCCCTCTCCTCCGGTAGGGGGGAGACCATACTCCAGGGCATGGATATAATCCCTGTCGATCCAATGGGCACCCTCATCCCCACCCTTTCTGGCCTGCTCCTGCTCCTCGAACCTTATTCTCTGTTCTTCAGGGTCTGACAGCTCGCTGAAGGCATTGGCGACCTCCATCCCCCCGACGACAAGCTCAAAGCGCTCGGCCTCATCCGGATTATCCCGGGCTGCTTTGGCCAACGGAGAGACCTCCTTGGGAGGACTCAACACAAAAGTCGGCTGGACAAGGTTCTCCTTGACGCATTTATCAAAAATCACGTCCAGCGCTTTTCCGTAGGAAAGCGCCTGCTTTTCCGCAGCAAGAGTGGAAGCGAATTCAATGACTCCGGACCGGTCATCAAAGCGGCTGGGCGCGAGCCCGCTGTAGGTCGTCAGCGCCTCTTTGAACTTCAGCCTTTTCCAGGGCCTCTTAAAAGAGATCTTATGGGCGCCGTAGCCGATCTCCTCTTTACCCAGGAGGGCAAGGCTCATCCCGTGGATCAGTTCCTCTGTCATGTCCATCATGTCATTGTAATCGGCATACGCCTCATAAAACTCCAGCATGGTGAATTCCGGATTATGCTCCGAAGAAATCCCTTCATTGCGGAAACTGCGGTTGATCTCGTAGACTTTCTCAAACCCGCCCACGATCAACCTCTTCAAGTAGAGCTCCGGAGCTATCCGCAGATAAAGGTCCATGCCCAAGGCATTGTGAAAGGTCTTGAAAGGCCTGGCCAGGGCGCCTCCTGGAACGGGCTGCATCATCGGTGTTTCCACCTCTATGTAACCTTTTCCGTCAAAGAACTTCCGGATATAGGAGATCATGGCGCTCCTGAGCCTGAAGACATCTCTCTGCTCCGGGTTCATGATCAGGTCCAGGAACCGCTGCCGGTAGCGGATCTCGACATCCTGCAGGCCATGCCATTTTTCCGGGAGTGGATGAAGGCATTTCGCCAGAAAGGTGAAGGATTCAGCCAGGACGGTCAGCTCTCCGGTTTTGGTCTTGAACAATACCCCTTCCACCGAAATAATATCTCCGATATCGATCAGGGAAAAAAGCTCATAATTCTTCTTGCTGACCTTATCCTCTCTCAAATAGACCTGAAGCCTGGCCTGGCTGTCCATGATATGGAAAAAGGTGGCCCGGCCCATTTTCCGGATGGAAACGATCCTCCCGGGAACGATGACCTTCTCCTTTTTTTTCTCCAACTCCTCGTTGGACAGCGAGGAGAACGCCGCGACGACCTCATAGACCGAATGAGTGGATTCCACTTTGCGAGGAAAAAGGTCGACGTTTTCCTGGGCCAGCTTTTCCAGCTTGGATTTTCGCACCATTTCCTGGTCGCTGAGCTTCATCTCTTTGCTTTGTGCCGAGTTGTCCTCAGATGCGGTGTTTTTCTTTTTTGTCATCTTTCTTTTCCTTCAAGCCCTTCGTTGCCTTCTCCAGATTTTTGCGAACAGCGTCCAGAATCCCATTGACAAAGACCGCCGATTCATCTCCGCTGTATTTCCTGGCGATCTCTATCGCCTCGTTGATGATGATGGCCGGGGCAATATCTTTCTCGAACAGCAGCTCGTAGACAGCTATTCGCAGGACATTCCGGTCAATGACAGCCATCCGGGGCAGGCGCCAGTGTTCGGAAGCGGATTGGATGAGGCTGTCGATCTCTTCCTGATGGGAAGTGACGCCATTGGTCAGCCAGGTGCTGTAGTCTCTGGTTTCCCGGTCTTTCTTCCTGCTCTTCCAGTATTGCCGCAGTATCTCTTCGGGTTCCCGGTTGTTAAATTCTAAACGATAAAGAATTCGCAGGGTTTCTTCTCGGGCTTTCCTTCTTCGGCCCATGAAGAAGCTACCGCCCTATTTGAGTCCTGCGTTCTTGATCAGGTTGAGTGTCTCCACAACCGAAAATACAGCGTCCCATCCTTTATTGCCGGCCTTGGTGCCAGCCCGCTCAATTCCCTGTTCAATGGTGTCCACGGTCAAAACGCCAAAGGAAACGGGCACTCCCTCATCCATGGCGATCTGGGCCAATCCTTTGGTGACTTCCGCACTCAAGAAATCAAAGTGGGGCGTATCCCCTCGAATCAAAACACCCAAGCAGACGATCCCATCTGCCTTTTTTGCCTTGGCCAGTTTCTTCGCCACAAAAGGAAGCTCAAAGGAACCGGGCACTTTGTAGACGGTTATGTCCTTCTCATCAGCTCCCAGCTTATCCAAGGCATCGAGCGCTCCTTCCAGGAGTCTTTCTGAGATGAACTGGTTGAAGCGGCTGACGATGATCCCGATCTTTAATCCCTTCGCCTGCAATTTTCCTTGGTAGGTTTCCATTTTTCTCTCCTTAACGGCCCTGAAAGTTCGCCTTTTTTTTTATCAGTAAGTTCTGATATTCCATCTTTTTCCTTCCTGATCTCTCCTGAGACAACCTCATTCAATCCGCAAAAAGATCACTCAGCCCAGCTGCTGCCTCCGAAATTTTCCCTATTTTAACAGATAAAAGCATTTTTTGCACTAATCTTTCGTCAGGCTCAGGTTGCCAAAGCAGAGGAGCCGGCTTATATTTTCTAGCGGCCAGAGATAAAAGAACCAGAAGTTGTGTAAAAAAAGTATTTGTGGTAATTTTTCTCTTTGCACTGAAAACGAATATTCTCAAAATCATCGGAGGATAAGATGAAGACGGCCACGAATTTCAAGGAACTTCCCCCAGACTTACTGAAGTGGAGTTGTGACCATGAAAAAATTCCTGTAGCCACCAGCGATGACTGCAAGCCCTGCGAGGAGATCATCGGACAGGAAAGAGCGCTCAAAGCCATCCAGACCGGCCTGGACATAAAGAGCTTAGGTTACAACATTTTCATCACCGGGATGGTGGGGACAGGCCGGACCACAACCATCAAGCAGCTCCTGGAAAAAATGGAAAAAGGGGATAAAACTCCCGATGACCTGCTGTACGTCAATAACTTCAAAAATGCGGATGAACCCGCGCTGATCTCGCTTCCTGCCGGCAAAGGGAGGCTTTTCAAAGATGCCATGGAAAGCCTGATCTCCATGCTGAAGACAAACATTCCGGAAATGATCAAAAGCAAGTATTACTCGGAAAAACGGGATGAAATCGTCGAATCCCAGCAGAAAAAACAGAAAGAGATCCTCAAAAGCTTCGAAGAAGAAGTCGCCAAGGAGGGATTCTCCGTGATCCAGGTTCAAATGGGCCTTTTCGTCAAGCCTGACCTTGTCCCCTTGATCGCGGGAAAGCCCACGCCCTTCAACCAGCTGGAAGCCATGGCCAGGGAAGACAAATTCGACAAGAAGAAACTGGAAAACCTGAAGAAAAAATACGAGGAACTGACCGAGAAGCTTGAAGAGATCTTCGAAAGACTGAAAGAAATCGAGGAGGAAACCAGGGAGGCTCTCAAGCAGTGGGATGCGGAATCCATCACGCCCCTCATAAAAGGGGCTATAAACGGAATAAAAGGGAGTTTTAAATCTCCCAAAATCGAAGAGTATCTGAGTGATGCGGAAAGAGCTCTAATCAATAATATCGACCTCTTCAAGGCTCAAAAAAAGGAGCCCGGCGAAAAAGAAATCGGCGATCCTTTTCTGGCCTACAGAGTGAACCTCCTCATCGATAATGCAGACCAGAAAGGTGCTCCGGTCATCATGGAGACAAACCCGAACTACATCAACCTGTTTGGCTCCATCGAAGTCGCTACATCTCGATTCGGCATCCTCCAGACAGACTTCACCAAGATCAAAGCCGGCTCCTTTCTCAAGGCAAACGGGGGTTATCTGGTGGTCAACGCTCTGGATGCCCTGATCGAACCGCACGTCTGGACCACGCTCAAGAGAACCCTGCGGAACCAGAAGCTGGAGGTCCAGAACTACGCCTCTCTCTTCCTCATCTCGACCACCCGCCTCAAGCCCGAGCCGGTCGAGGCTGATGTCAAAGTCGTTTTGATCGGAGATGCTTATATCTACTATCTCCTCTACCGCCTGGACGAGGACTTCAAAAAAATATTCAAGGTCAAAGCTGAATTCGACTCAGAGATGAAGAAGGACGGCAAGACCATCAAGGAATACATCGCTTTCATCAAAAAAATAGCCGTGGACGACAAACTGCAGCCATTCGATAAGAGCGGAATCGCCGCGGTCATCGAATACGGCACTCGCCTTTCCGGAAGACAGAAGAAGATCTCCACCCGGTTCCACATCATCGCTGATGTCCTCCGTGAAGCCAGCTACTGGGCTAAAAAAGCAGGCAAGAAGACGGTCAACCGCGAGCATGTCGAAAAGGCTATTGAAGAGCGTTTTGAGCGGGTCAGCCTGATAGAGGACAAGATTCAAGAATACATCGAAGAAGGGACCATCATGATCGACACCAAAGGCAAAGTCCTGGGACAGGTCAACGGACTCTCCGTCTACGATATGGGAGAATTTGCCTTCGGTAAACCCACCCGTATCACCGCCAGGACAGCGGTGGGAAGAGCGGGTGTCATCAACATCGAGCGGGAAGCGGACCTGAGCGGGCGCACACACAATAAAGGCGTCCTCATCCTCGGGGGTTATCTCAGAGGAAAATATGCCCAGGAGAAGCCCTTCTCTCTCTCGGCCAGCCTCGCTTTTGAACAGTCGTATTCAGGAGTAGAGGGGGACAGTGCTTCCTCCACAGAGGTTTACGCCATCCTCTCCAGCCTTTCCCAGCTTCCTTTGCGACAGGATATCGCTGTTACTGGCTCCCTCAACCAGAAAGGCGACATCCAGCCCATAGGGGGAGTCAACGAGAAGATCGAGGGCTTCTTCGATGTCTGCAGAGCCAATGGGCTGACCGGGACGCAGGGAGTCATCATCCCCCATCAGAATATCCAGAACCTCATGCTGCGAAACGATGTGATCGAGGCCGTCAAACAGGGCAAATTTCATATTTATCCCGTGAAAACCATCGATGAGGGGATCGAGATCCTTACCGGAATCAAAACCGGAGAAAGAAAAGACGACGGGATGTTCGAAAAGGATACTGTAAATTACCTTGTCGATGAGGAATTGAAGCGGCTGGCAACAAGCTGGAAGACCTTCAGCGGGCCAGCCGAGAAAGATAAAGAAAAAGAAAAAGAAAAAAATTAGGGATTAGATAAGCTCGGCTTTCTTCTTCAAAGTATCCACTTCTTTCCGGGTCAAGAATCGCCATTTTCCCGATCCCAAGCTTCCCAGCCTCACTCCTCCGAAGCCAATCCGTTTGAGATGAAGCACTCCATGGCCGATGACCTCAAACATCCGCCTCACCTCCCTCTTCCTTCCCTCATGTATTTCAACTTTGAACAGGCTTTTTTTGAAGCCGCCGCGAAGCTTCTCAAACCTCGCCGGAGCTGTTCTTTTCCCATCAAGATAAATCCCCTTCTCCAGCCGAGCAATCTGGGTAAGGGCTGGAATCCCTTTGACCTCTGCCAGGTAGGTCTTCTGTATTTTGAACCGGGGATGCAGAAGACGATGAGCCAGTTCGCCGTCGTTGGTTAACAGCAGGAGCCCCTCGCTGTCATAATCCAGCCTGCCCACAGGGAAGACTCTTTTTTTCAGAGCAGGAAGAAGCTGTTGAACCGTTGGCCGGCGAAGAGGATCTTTCATAGTGACCAGAAAGCCCGGAGGCTTGTTGATTATGAGATAGACCATTCCTTCTTTTCTTTCCACTCTTTTACCATCGACTTCAACCCTGTCTTTTTGGTCGTCGATCTTATAACCGAGAGCCTGCACGACCTGGCCGTTGACTTTGATCCTTCCTTCGACGATCATCCTGTCCACCTCTCTTCTGGAGGCGACGCCTGCCTGCGCCAGGTGCTTATTCAGCCTGATCTCCATCCTCAGTAGTCCCTTCCAAGAAGATGGGCATTGCCCACCCTCACTCTCTTCAAGCCCGCATCCAGCGCAACTTCTCTGCATTCTTGGGCATGGCGGCGGGAGGTGACAGGCATATCCCTGAAATAGAAATGGGGATAGAATCCGAGAAGAGAATAGGGAATCTCAGGATCAAGGGAAGCCACGAATTTTGAGATCAGAGAAACTTCCTCTTTTTCCACATAGCCCGGAACAAGCAGAGTGCTGACCACGACCAAAGGCGGCTCTTTTCGTTTATGCAGCCAACGCGCGGCCAGCTCAAGACTGGCCTTTGTCTGGTTATTGCTCCGGCCGCATAAAGCCACGTTCAGGCTCTCCTCGAAGGCTTTAAGGTCAAACTTCACGCAGCCACCGCTCTCCAGGGCTATCTCCAGGATCTCCTCTAAAAACCGCGGGGACATGGAGCCGTTGGTCTCCCAGCAAAACCTCAATATTCTGTTCCTTTTCTGAGATAGGGCCAGACGCGAGGTCCGGATAGAATGGGGAAGCTGGGGGGAAGGTTCGCCGCCAAAATAACAGACGCAGGATGTGTTCCCATCCACAGCCTGAGCCAGCTCCAAAGAGGTCAGCGGTGTTTTTTCGCTCAACTCCTCTCTGTAATGCCAGTTCTGGCAGAAAAGGCAGTTGAAAGTGCAGCCGTGATAAAAAACGGCCAGGTTTTTAAACCCGTGCTCAGGACCCCTTGAATAAGCATAATCGGGGAACCCGGCACCCGTTCCACCCGGACAAACCCAGGACGCCACGCAATTGGTGGGCAGCGGGTCGTAATACCAGGAAAAAAGGCCCTGCCTGGGAAGGGGCTCGAGTCTGGTCCCGTCGGTGTTCTCCCTCACTCCACAATAGCCGGTTTCCCCTTCATCTATCCGGCACTGGTTGAAACAATACCTGCAGGCCAGCCCCTTCTCTTCCTGAGGAGGCACGGGAGGAAGCCCGAAGGCTTCTCTTGAAACCTGATGAACTTTATGGATACGAGGCTCGGCTCCCCGGAAATCGTTGAGGATACAATCGCGGCACAGGCCTAAAAACTGGGCAATGAGGTTGGACTCTTTTCCGCAGTTGAGGCACTTTCCCATCTTAAAAAGAGAAGACTACCTGTCTGGTGATAGCGGCTTCAGACCTTTTTCTCTAAAGCCGCAGGAGTAAGGGAGAGGTGCCTAAAAATATATATTGAGTCCGAGATTGAGAGAATAGTTTCCTAATTCGATATCATTTCCGTCGATTACAACATCACCGCGGCGGTATTTTCCCTCGGCTACGAGAGCAATCTTGGAGAACTTCAACTCCATACCGACACCCACGCTATAACTCCCTGTCTTATCATCGCCAACATCCTGAATCTCAGCCATGTAATAACCGTAACCTCCGATCAAGTAAGGATGGAAAACAGCGAGAGAAAAAGGGAACAGCTTAACGTTCGCACCGATGTACTGGTATTCCAGTTCCCGACCATCCCAGTCAATGACGCCAGCGCCAATCTGGGTCAGCTCATGACCAGCGCGGATGTACATCGCTTCGATGGCGAACATGGAGATTCTCAGCCCCAGACGCCCTCCGTAAAAAAGCGTGGCATCGGATTCAAACTCGATATCTTGAATGTCAGGAAGCTTCGGTTTCTCGGATGAGTAGCCAGCCAGTGCTCCGATATAAATCTCCTGGGCATGCAGAGCCGAAACAGATGCGAATACAAAAACAAAGACAAGTCCAGAAATCACGATTTTCTTCATTTTCTCACCTCTCTCTTTTAGTCGTGAATCGCACTCCTTTTTAACACAAAATTAAGAAATATAGGAGCCAATGTCAAGCCCCATTCTCGCTAAAGGTCACTCCTCGAGTCGGGGCTTGGCCAGGATCTCCATGATCCTGATGTCAAAAAAGTTCTGCGCATTGGCCGGCTGCAGAAGGATAACCGTATCCGCACCCTGTCCCGTACCCCCCACTGAAAGGCAGGGTTCCTCGGTGGAGATGAGCCCGGCATCCGCGGCCATGAGCGCTATCTCCACGGCCACCTTAGTGCCTTCGCCGAAAATCCGCAGCGTGTAGGCGATGATCTCTTCAAGCTCGTAGGTTCCCAGTTTCTTGCGGACTGCACGACCCACCCCTCCCAGGGCGTGCTGGCAGGTGAGGATCCTGGCCCCGGACTTCTCGATTTTTTCCCTGTATTCGGGCTGCAATTCCTGGTATTCCGGCTCCAGAAAGCCCGTGGAGTGGGTGACAATCACCAAATTATTCCCTGCAAAGAGTTCCGCAGCTGCTGCGCCTGTCCTGCCCGAAGACGAGGCCACGACCACATTCCTGATCCCCAGCTCCTCGGCCCGGTCCGCCGCGACCTCCAGAGCCCTGGCGGTGTTTTTTCCTCCAGTTTTCTTGAAATAAACGCAGGGTACAGACATCTCTAAAGACTCTGAATTTTTAACGTCTGACATGAACGACTCTCCTTTTCTTGCTTCGGCACTTTCACCAGGGTCATATCCTCAGTTGGATAAGGACCTGGAATTCCCTTTAGACGGATTGCTCCATTCTTGAGGATAATCCCCTCCATTTTGTTTTCTTGGCTGCTGGATGTCAAGCCTACCGAAAACCTTTGTCTTCCTGAATCGTATGATTTAGAGTAAAATATTTTTGAAGACGATGGCGAGAGTAAATATTGACGAATCTGTGTCCATGGCCATGGGATCGCTCTGGGCCAATAAGCTAAGAACTTTCCTGACGCTACTGGGCATAATCATCGGCGTCCTGACTATTATCGCTGTTGTCTCCATCATTCAGGGCCTTAACAACTATGTCTACACCCAGTTTTCCTTTTACGGGGCCAATGACTTCGCGGTTTCGAAGTTCTCCATGAGCGGAGAATCCTCCCTGGCCGCCTACCGGGAAATGCTCAAACGCAAAAACCTCACTCTGGATGACATGAGAACCATCCGGAGACTGTGTCCCTCCTGCCAGCTGGTGGGGGCCTCTGTCTCGACCTCCAGGAATGCCAAGTTCGGGAGTCAGCTCCTGAAAGATGTGGAGATAAGAGGAATCACTCATATTGATCATTTGATCGGCTCAGTCCTGGAATTGGAGAGGGGAAGGCATATTCTCGAGGAAGATGAAAACCACTCCCGCTATGTCTGTGTTATCGGTGCCGATATCAAGGAGAAGCTGTTTCCTTACCAGGATCCGCTGGGAAAATGGATAAAAGTCGGCCCTCACAACCTTCTTATCGTGGGCCTCGGCGCCAAAAAAGGGAAAATTTTGGGGTTCAGCCAGGATAACTATGTCCGGATTCCCATCACCACCTTCCACAAGCTCTACGGCTCAAGGAGAAGCATCGACATCAACATCCACACTCTATCCCCGGAGCAGATGGAAAAAGCCCAGGAGGAAGTGAGAACCGTCCTCCGCTCCAAACGTCACCTCTCCTTCAATGACAAGGATGATTTCTCGTTTACGAGCTCAGAGACCTTTCTCCAGATGTACAGGACCGCTACCTCGAGCATCTATTTCGCCATGATCGCTATCTCTTCCATCGCTCTTCTGGTCGGAGGGATCGTGGTCATGAATATCATGCTGGTGGCAGTCACGGAAAGGACCAAGGAGATCGGCATACGGATGTCGGTTGGAGCCCGGCGCATGGATATCCTCTTCCAGTTCTTGATCGAGTCTGCATCCATCTCTACGGTCGGAGGATTGATCGGGATCCTGATCGGGTTCATCATTGCCAAGATCGTCACCGCCGCGACTTCCATTCCTTCAACCCTCGACCCGGGCTCGATCATCGTGGCCATTATAGTATCCGGATCGGTGGGCATCTTCTTCGGACTCTACCCGGCCAACAAGGCAGCCAAGCTTGATCCGATAGAAGCTTTGAGGGCAGAACAATGAGACTGGGCATACTGAGAGAGATCTTCGGCATGGCTTTTGACTCCATCAAATCCCATAAGCTTCGCTCTTTTTTGACCCTGCTGGGAATCATGATCGGAGTGATGACAGTGATCGGCATGGTCTCCATCGTCCAGGGACTGAACCGGGCGTTTCTGGCGCAGCTGGAGTCCGCCGGGTCAGACCTGATCATCGTCACCAAATTCGAGCCCATCCAAATGGGCCGCCCTTCTGAAGAGATCAGGACGAGGAAGGACCTCACTTTTGAAGATGCGGTGGCCATCCAGAAAGAGTGCTCTCTGGTCAAAGCCGTGGCTGTGGACCTTATTGCGGAGCTCTTCCAAGAACTGCCGATCAAATACCAGAATATCAAGAGCCACGATGCTTACACCTTGGGAATGAACGAGAGCTGGCCTGACGTTTTGACCATCTATCTCCCTGAGCAAGGACGATTCATCACCGAAAATGACGTCATGCATAGTGTCAAAGTCTGTGTGCTCGGGTTTGACCTGGCAGAAACACTCTTCCCGTATACGGACCCCGTGGGAAAGAACGTCCGGATCGGTCCGGAAGAATTCACTGTAGTCGGTGTGCTCCAGAAGAGGGGCTCCATGTTCGGACAGAGCCAGGATAATTTTGTCGGCATCCCCATCACCACCCTGATGAAGTATTTCCCTTACGACCTCAGCCGGCTGGAGATCATCGCCACTCCCAAGAAACACGGTTATATCGACGAGACTATGGACCAAATAATCAACCTGCTGCGGAGAAGAAGGAAAGTCGGATTCGGAAAACCTAATGATTTTTCCATCTACACCCAGGATACTCTGGTCGACCTCTACAACAATCTCACCGGTGCCGTCTATCTGGTCATGATCGTTATATCCTCCATCGGACTTCTCGTCGGGGGCATCGGGGTCATGAACATCATGCTCGTTTCCGTCAAGGAGAGGACCCGCGAGATCGGGATCCGCAAAGCCATCGGAGCGCGCTCCTCAGACATCATGAAGCAGTTCATGATCGAGGCCGTTTTCTTGACGGGGATAGGAGGTGTCCTGGGCGTGATCATCGGCTTCGGGATCGCCCTTCTGGTCAAAGCGGCCACTCCGCTTCCGGCTTCCGTCACTCTCTGGTCGGTGTTCCTGGGG
>Ga0209636_10000222_pt1 | contig 50326 bp, 74 predicted proteins | sample DeeMarSWOR152_54_FD_187464 | JGI IMG/M metagenome (GOLD analysis project Ga0209636, IMG submission 187464) | Marine sediment microbial communities from White Oak River estuary, North Carolina - WOR-1-52-54 (SPAdes) (version 2) | ecosystem: Environmental > Aquatic > Marine > Intertidal zone >...
TGGCATCTTCATGTTCCGGCTCCTACTTGATGACACCGGCATCAATCGCCTGGACGATGGTCAGCATAATGGCCTTCAACTCGATTAGGCCGTTGACGTTCGCCTCGACAAGGTTGACGCTGTTGCCATCGGTCTCGATCACGATACGCCGCGTGGGGGCTACCCTCTTGGCCTTCAACTCAGTAACACCTTCAGGTAGCCCCTGCGACTGACTCTTCTCTTTGGCTCGTCTAGCCATCTCCCCTACCTCCTTATACCCCCTGCGGCCTACGTGGTACTGTCGAAGTAGGCCCAGGTCGGGGAAGCTGCCGTACCCTGGTTGATGTACAAGCGCCCGTTGGTGGTGTCGATGTACAGCGAGCCCTTGCCACGCCCGGTGTTGATGCCGGACAGGACAGTGGCCGGTGCGCCAGCGCCACACAGGATACCAACGTCGTCAGACGTGCCGAGGTGCGACAGCACGATGTGGAAGGAGCCCGCTGCCGAGTCCAGGGTCACGTCGTTCAGCTTGATGCCGTACAGAAGGCGACCAGCGAGCCACAGGCCGTACACGGCGTGGTCGGCGCTGGAGTTGTTCTTGAAGTAGAACCCCGTGACGTTACCGGAACCGCCGGAGGCCAGGGTCAATTGACCGCCGTACATGATCCAGTTACGCGCGGGCGGGCTGGACGACTGCTCAAGGAAGTCGTACCAGGAACCGCGCAGGTTTTTCAGAGAACCGCCAGACCCGACGTAGACCTGAATCTCGGAGCCTTTCACCCAGTTGGTGAGGGCCTTGTCGCTGTTGCGCATGTACAGGTTGAGACCATGCCAGTCACCCAGCGTCTGGTCAACCGTCGCATTGATGCGGCCAGCGAAACAGGCCAGGTCGTCGTCGGCATTGGTCTTGATACCGGCATCCTCAATGACGGCCAGGTAGCCAGCCACGGCACCGCCAGTGGCAGTAACCGAGATGCCGGTAGAGCCAGACGAAACGACCCCGAAGAGGGCACTGTACTGGGAGTTGCCGTAGTACATCCGGCTACCGTAGGACACCGTGAAGGCGTCCGGATGGTTGTCGGGATTCAGCTTGATGCCTACCCTCTGGGAGGTGCCGATCATCTGGGGGCAGAACTCGCCCTGCCCAGGGTCGATCTTGGGCCACGTCCCGTCACTCTGCTGAGTGAACTCAGGAAGTGTCACCAGTCCCGTGATGCTATCCATGTCTTCACCTCGTTCGGCCCCGTGTTGCTCCCACGGGGAACTTACGAACTTGCCTACTCCTCCGGCGTTTCGCCAGAGGGCTTGTTGCTAGACTCAGCGGCCTCTACCTGGGCCATGCGCTTGCGCAGGCGGTTGTAGCCATCTACGCCTAGCTCGGCCTTCAGGTCAGCGGCCGGGTCGTCCGCACGCCAGACATCGGAGCGAGCGTCCAGGGCTTCGACAATCTCCGGGTCGTCGGTCTGGTAGACCCCATCCCGGAATCTGGCCTGCTTCACCTGCGGGTGCACAGAAGCGGCCGGGTCTTGCACCTGAGATGCTGCGCCCTTGACCTCAACGGTCAGGTTGTGCCTGTTGCTACGGTAGACCACCGGTTCTCGCAACTTCACCATTTCGTCAACCTCCTTGGCTCTCCCAGGAGGCCCTACCGGAGCCCGACAGGGCCTCCCAGACTAGACCACAGCCCCCTCACTAGGAGGACTGGCTGTAGTTCATGACCTTCGCCATCGTGACGGGGTTCTTGATCTTGGCGGTGTAGTCACCGTAGACGTACCGCTGGAAGAAGTCACCCGTCCGAGCCGGGTTCTCACCGGTGTGCAGCCGACCGAGGCCAGCCATGTGACCCATGCTCACTTGGTCAGGCTGAAGGAACAGCATGACTCCGGGCGGCATGTTGTTGTCGGACAGGAACTGAACCTGACCGATAACAGTGTCCATGCGCTGGACGATCAGACCAACCTCGTTCTCCTCGCGGGCCAGCCGAACGCTGGGCTCGAAGAAGGAGTTGATCTTGCGGTGTCCCCAGTAGTCGCACAGAATGGTGGTCGGCGCGTTCTCCTCCCCCACGATCTCAGCGACCTGCTGAAGCACGTCGTTGATGTCCTTGAGGGTGAGAGGGTTGCCAGCCTTGTCGGTCTCTACGACGTTGGCGTCGTAGCTGGAGTCCACGTACTCCAGAAGACCGCCGAACATGGAGGGGTCAGCGGTGCCCGTACCGACGTTCCGGCGACCGAGCAGCAGGCCCATCTCCAGGGACACCACGGCCCGCTTGAGAGCCTTGGCAACCTGCTCGTCGAAGTCCTGCCCGACACCACCCTGGCCGTAGCGGTTGATCCCCTCGTTGCGGAAGGTGCTCGACACGCTGTAGGCGATGATGGTCGGGTAGTTGTACTTGACGGCCTTCAGGCTGGTCAGGATGTCCGTCCAGGTCTGGTTCTCCGCGTGGGCGAAGCCAGCCACCCGGAACTTGGTGCCACTGACATAGTTAGTGCCAGGGTCGCTTGTCGGCCCGAAACCGCGCACGACAGTCAGAGCGTCGGCAGAAGCCTGCGCCGTCACGAGCAGAAGCTCGCGGGCGTAGGTCGCGCCGTTGTCCTCGTCGTCCACGATCTCAATGACCGTGCCCTTCGGGTAGAGGTGAGCCTTGCCAGCGATGGGGAACGTCTGAACCGTGGTGTTGAAAGCACCAGAGATCACGTCCGCCCGGCGGTACAGGTCGTCCTCAACCCACTCGATCTTGCCAGCGTTGAACTCGAATCCGTCGAGCCCGCCCACCAGCTTGATGAGCTTCAGGGACTTGTAGTCGCTCACGTCAACGACCAGATCGTCAACGAAGCGAATGTTGAGAGAGGCAGCCTCATGCGGGTCGGTCGGGTATCCGGAAGGAATACCACCGAGACGCCGGGTGCCCGTTCCGTAACCGGCCATGTTTACTTTTCTCCTCTGTCGTCAGCCTCCCTCTGAAGCCGGAGCGCCTCGGCAAGGTTCTGCTCGCTCAGGCCCTTCTTCTCCTGGGATTCCCAAGGACGCCCAGAAGTCTTTGGCCCTCCAGAGCTTCCACCAGCCCCAGTAGCTCCGCCGCCTTTGCGACTAGGCTTCTGGGAGGCCGCTGGGGGCTTCTTGTCCTTATCGGACGTTCCACCCTTGATAGCCTCTGCGAGAGCCTTCTCCGCATGTTCTGCCCGCAAGGAAGCCGCACGCGCTTCCATCGCCTCCGGGGAGTCGAGGTCGAGGAAGGTTTCCTTGGTGATCCCTTCCACCCCCTTCTCGCGCAGGTCAAGGGCAAGTTCCCTGGCCTTTGCGTGCCGGAGGCCCTCGTTGGCGAAGCTAAGCCTCTGCCGTGCGTCCTCCTCCACGTCCTCCAACTCGGCCAACCGCTTGAGAGCGGCCTTCTCTGCTTCAGGCGCAGCAGCGATCCGGGCTTCCCGGATGTCCCGCTTCGTCTGCTTCAGTTCCTGCCGAGTCCGCTCAAGCTCCTTCCGCAGGGTCTCCAGCTTCGGGTCGTATGTGGTCTGGGCATTCTTCCCTGCATTGGCAGCAGCGGCGTCGGCAGCGGCCTTCTCACGGTCAGCGATGACCTGGAGGATGTCAAGACCTTCGGTCTCCTTGACGACCTTGCCTACTCTCTCCAGGCGCTGCTCTAGCGTCTCGCCACCCTGGTCATCCGACTCAGGATTCGAGTCCGAGCCCCCGCCTGAAACACCGCCATTCCCCTCGTTGGGGTTGGCGTCGGTCTGTTCGTCAGACATGGATACAAACCTCCTATTCGGTTGTTAGCGCTGCGTCCGAGTAGCGGCGCTCTGAAAGCTGCGCGAATCGAAGCCCGCGCAGCGCCAATTCTTCTTCTGATGGCCGAGAAGCTCTCGGCTTTATCAGCCCAGCAAATTCGATGACCGACCTGGCCTTGTCCTGCTTCACCTTGAGATGAGGAAGAATGTGACGCAGGAATCGAATTCCCTCCGTCTTGGCCAGTTGCCACAAGTAGAATGGTTCAGGCCCAGACCTTGAGTATATTCTACCACCCCACCGATTCTGCAACCAGTGCAGCGGGGCCGGGTCTTTCTGCCCAATCCCGACAGTGATTGAGTACCTGACTGAATAGCCTGGCCTCTTCCCTGGCTGGCAGACAACGCTGACCCAGCCCTCACCGTCGAAGAATCCGGCAGCATAGGCCCTGTCGGTCTTATTAAGGTACTTGCTCTGTCGCTTGAAGCGCCTGATCACTGTACCTCTTCTCGATGGAGTATTCGAGTCGCTCGGCTGGAGGGAACCCCACACCGGGGATCGCCAAGTCCCAGCGCCTCTCATCTCCGACTTTCAACTGCTCCAAGGTTACCACAGGGAGTCCGAGAGTGTCAAGTATCTGGTTGAACTCGTCCAGCACAGAGTAGATGTAGTCCAGCCGGGCGACCCCATCCAAAGTGTAGTAGGTCTCACGAATCTCCATGAGTCGGCCGTAGGCAGCGGCAGCCTCGGAGGTAGTGAACCCTACCGGCTCATTACCGAAGAAACGTTCCAGAAGCGGGTGAGTCTCCCACCAATCCTCCTGTAGCGCCCGCCTCATCTTCGTGGGAACGCTGGTAAGCTCACCAATGGCCAGGTAGTATTCCATCTCCTGGCCAGCCTGCTTGTACAGTTCCTGCACCGCAGAGGGCGGCTGCTTCCCACGGTTGAGGAAGAGATTGAAGTCATACCGGGACACCAGGCGCTTGCCCTCTTCCAGAAGCAGGGCCTGATCCTTGTCCCGGCGCTCGATGATTCCGGGAATATCTCGCGTGCGATTTTTTCTGGTCGCTTCATTAAGCTCGTAGCTGGCCTGGATCGCCCTGGCGTAGTGCTTGACCGCCAACTCGAACTGGGCAGTGGCACTCATGCGACCGGGCGGTAGGTCGAGGAGGAAGTTCTGCCGGGCCTCGTCGTACTGCTCCCTGGCAGCGGTGACCTGCTCATCGGTGGCAGCCTCCAGCGTGACGCCCTTGGGCAGGAAGTCCTCGATGCGGATGTTGTAGTAGTCGTTCCGCAGCGTCATGAGTGCGCGAGTGAACGGGGGGTGAGAGGCAGAGGGAGTCAGATCAACGTCAGCGTACCGGGCGTAGACCTGGGACACCTCATCCTGGTACTTCTTGATGACTTGGGCCTGCTCCTGCTCGAACAGGTCGCGGTAGGTGCGACCCACCTTGGTGTTGTAGAACTCTTCCTTCTCCCGGATCGCGGCCAGGGCCTCGTTCACCGGGGCCAGTTCCCGGTCGCGGGCCTCCAAAGCATCGATCAGGTCGTGCCAGAACAGGGTCTTGTGAAGCTCGGCAGTGCGCTCCTCCGGCCCAGCAAGACCAGCCAGGGCCACCCGGCGCACCTGGTACTCAGGGAACCGCTCGTAGAACTCCTCAAGCTGGCCACGAGCAGCATAGTCGCGGTACACAGGATCGAGCGCCCGCATCATCTGCTCACCTTCCGGGTAAAGCTGGATGGGAGAGAACACCCAGGAGGACATGAACCGGATGCCAGCCTCCTTCGAGGCAAGCTCGCGGGCCTCCTCCCACAGAGGGCCGGACTTGGTATCCATCGCGGCCAGGTAATCGCGGAGCAGTTCCTTGGTCTGCTCAGGGCCAATCTCCGCAGCCTTCCGGGTGTAGAGCCCGGCCAACATGCGGTCGATACGATAGGTGTCCCACTGGTCGTCTGGAATACCGATCAGGCGCTGGAGCTTGTTCAGCGGCAGCCCAGAGCCCCCGATAAGCTGCCCCATGTCATCATCGGTGAGCCAGTCCGGTAGCTCAACGTCGGCACCGTTCAGGAAGGCCATCACGCCCATCTGAGCAGTCGTTCCAGGAAGACCAAGGGGCAGAGCACGCGGCCAGTTGCGGTTCAGCCACTCGTCCCGCTCCAGGAGGCCAACCATGCTTCCTGCAATCGGGACGAAAGGATGAACAGCCGGGCCATTGTTGGACATCCAGTCCAGGATGCGCCCGGCGACGGTGGTCTGGCGGCTCTCGAAGCTCCAGTCCTGCGCCCACTGCATGGTAGGGAACAGCATAGGGATCGGATTGAAGAAGACCTTGGTAGCCGGGCCGTAAGTGGATGCCATCATGTCGCCCAGGAAAGGCACGGGCAACTCGAAGTCGCCCTCGAAACGTTGGGGGATGTCGGTGGTCATCTCTTGCATCATGTCCCAGCCAAGGGCAACAGAGGCCACGGCACCAGGATTGGAGGACGTGCGCTGAGCCCACCGCCACATCGACCGGGTGGGCCAGAAGTGATAGGGGAACACCCACTGGAGCCACTTGTCGATCCCGTACTGGCGGGAGTAGTCAAGCATCGTCCAGTCGGCAGCGGCGCGTCCGGCATTGATGGAAGTAAGCTGCAAGTCCTTGTAGTCACCACGGAGACCGCCGATCCAGTCAATGGCCTGTTGGCGCAAGTGGACGGGGACACCCTCTGGCGGCTGGGTGAGCATGTTTAGCATCTTGGGCTCGGCCCAGTCCAAGAACTCCATCGCCCAGCGGTTCTCGCCGGTGATGGCCTCAGCGGTCACAGGCATCTCGTACATGCCCATGTTGTACTCGCGCGGGCGAGGGGCCAGGCCCATCAGGTCACGCTCAGTCCGCACCTCCTGGTTGATCCATTCATGGATGCGGCGGCGTGTCGGCCCCATTAGCTCCGCCCGCTCGTAATAGCGAATGTCCTCCCCGGCCTCCAGCGCCATGCGGAGAGCGCGGTCGCGGGCTCGCAGGGAGTCCATACGCACATCGCGGATCACGCGGAAGCTGGGCAGAAGGTTGGGGTTGAACTGGGTAATGAGGGACTCCAGGCTCTCCATGTTCAGTTCAAGCTCCCGCAGGCGGGTCTTCTCATATTCGCGCCACAGGCGGTCGATGCCCTTTTCGCCCCCCTGGTGAGCAGCGAAGATGCGGGAGCGATCATGGCGCAAGCGCTCGTACATGGCCCTGGTGCGGCCCAGGTACTCGTCGGCCTGTTCGCGCGGAACGCCGTGGGCCAGCAACCAACGGTCAGTCATCTCGACGCGGGTGCGGCCGAGGGCATCGTCGGCCACTTCAATGCTATAAACGTTCTCGCCGGTAGAGCCCTGTGCCTTGCGAGCAGCGCGGATACGCTGGTCAAGGTCAGCGAACTCGTCCTCCAGGCGGGCGACCTCTTCGGGGTCGGTGACCCGGCCCTCCTGGATAATGTTCTTGATCTCCCGGCGGCGGGCAGTAAGCTCGGCCAGGTCTTCGGCGGGCTGAGCGTCGGCAAGCTGGCCAACCGGCTCCAGGTGCTGCATCTTGCGCACCTCGTCGATGTCGCGGCGCAGAGCCACGCGCACCTCGTCCAGACGGCGCAGTAGGTCGTCCGCGTCGGTGGCAGCCTTGAACGTATCCTGGAGGTGGGTAACCAGGCCCATCTGGTCGAAGCGCTCCTTCATCAGGCGGCGCACAGCGGGCTCAAACTTTTGGCCGCTGGCCTTCTCGATCTCACGCAGCCACCGCTCCCTGAGCACACCAACGTGCAGGGGCGGGGCACCGTCGCGGATCATCTTCTCAGCATCGTCAAGCATCTCCAGGAAGCCAGCTTCCGGGGAGGAGTCCCAGAGAGCGTAGAGGTGCTCAGACATCTCTTCCGGCATCCCCTTGAGAAGCTCATCAGGGATAGGCTTGGCAATCTTGTGCCAGTTGTGCCGATAGGAGCGGAGTACCCCAACCTCGAACGCCTTCAGCCTAGCCCAGCCATCGAGCCATGTGGCAGCCGAGACGAACGGCACCCAGAAGCGGAACTTGGACGGGCGCACGATCTGGCCGGTAGCGCCAGGCTTGGACACACGCTGCGTAACGCCCACAAGCTGGCCAAGGGCAGAGTCGCCAGCGTTGGCCACAATGACTGACTCGTCCAGGCCAACGTTCTTGAGGTTCCGCACCATCGTGGACTTGCGGAGACCGCCACGGAAGACGCCGAAGCCATAGTCGAAGAACATGGTGGCGAAGTTGTTGAGCCCATTCAGGAGCACGAAGGAGGGGGTGTTCAGGGTAGTGGCAGACAGCAGGCGCTTGTTGAGCCCGAACAGCTTATTCATGGCATTGTCCGGGTGGATGTCGTAGGCGGCAGCGATGGCCTTGTAGACCCGCTGGTTGACCTCCTCCAGGAACTGCATCCGCCAGGCGTCGTGCCCCCGCGAAAACTGGCGAGCGACCTTGGCCGCAGCCTTCGGGCTCTTGGCCATAGCCTCGCCCATGAGTGTATCGTACTCAGTGGGATCAAGGATTGTGCGCTTCAGGCTCTGGAAGGCGGACGGGCGTACCTGGTAGGCGTCGAAGATTTGCGACAGTCTCACGGCCGTCTCATTCTGGGCAAACAGCCTGGGCATGTGGGCCGGAAGCTGGTCAACGTTGCCGGTGCGCATCGCGTCGAAGAACAAGGACACGTCCTCCGGGCGCACGCGGACATCACCGGTCATCTGCGCGAACATCGTGAACCCCTTGCGCCACAGCACGTCAGCATTGTGTTCCGGGGTAGCCTGCCACAGGCGAGCCCACCACGACGGCGGGCCAGTCTTCTCCCTGAAGCGCAGGCCACGTTCGATGATCCGCATGGAGCGGGCCTCGGCTTCCTCAATGGCCCGCAGCTTGTGAGGGGGGCCAAGGATAGAGCGAGCGAGGCTGGCTACCCGGCGCACACCGGGAATCTTGGAGATGACGGCCTCACTCCGAGCGGCCTTGTACAGGTTGATCGGGGCCTCGCCGCCACCGATCACGCCGAACTCGGCAATGAGACCAACCTTTCTCATTCCCTTGACACCCTGGAGCGGCTTGGCGATGAAGCCAGCGCCACCAACGAGCCACAGAGGGTCGTAGATGACCTTCAAGGCGGCGTCGGCCCAGAGGTTGCCATACTTCTGCATGATGCCAGGGTTCTCAGGGTCGTCGTTGTTCCAGTCCTCCCCCCGCTGCATGGCCCTCTCGACTTCCTTGATGTAGGTGCCAGAGAAGTCGCCATGCTGGAGAGAGGTTCCAATGATGTCGTAGTACATGGAGGCAAGCTCCCAGCGGGAGTAGCCGTCTGGCACGTCGTTGTACCAGACGTAGGTCATAGGGTAGCCCAGAACCTGCTCCGTCCGGTCTGATGTCCACTCCAGAGCGTCCATCGTGGCACCGAACACGTTGCCAGCCCGGTCAGCGAAAGCGCCGCCCAGCCTCTCCCAGAAGCCCCGGCTGGGCTTGGGGGCGACTAGCTTCCACTCCTCCTCGGTGACCGGCATGATACGACCGCCAGTCTCGGACTCGATCTCGCGGATGACGCGATAGCGCTCCGTCTCGGGAAGGAAGCGAAGAAGCTCACGCGAGAGAACCTCCTGTTTGGAGGGAGAGAGACTGGACATGGCCAGGTCAATGTCCTGGAAGACGGACACGCCCTCTGGCCAGTTGCCGGGCAAGACGTTCTGCTCGACCATGCGCTGGGTGAAGCCTAGAGGAGCACCCTCCACAGCCTCTGGCGCACGCTCAAGGTCACGCTCGGCTATGACAGCCTGCGGATCAAAAGGAGGAGCCGTGGGCTTCGGGACGCCCTCATCAAGCGCCTGAAACTCACGCTCCGCTTGCGAGAGAAAGCGGTCGTCGGGCATTACCCCAGCATCTCGTCCTGGCGGTTCACCAGGTTCTGGCGCACAGCGGCCAGAAGCTCGTCACGGGACGGTGGACGGCCCTGCTCGCGCTCGAACCGGCGACGCAGGCTAATGATGGACAGATCGGCATCGGTCGGGTAACGACCGTACCGCCGATAGAAGCGCTCGCCAAAGTTGGTGGCAGCGACGTTCGTCCCCTTGGCGGTGGACTCCACCAAGTCCGAAATCGGGAACTCCTCGTCTACGGTAGGAATCGACATAAACCTTGACGCGGGTTCCGTCGTACCACGGGGGCGGGCTGGCGTCCGAACCAGAGTGGTATCCGCAGCCTTCGGTGTCGAGGCAGGAGTACCCGCAGGCTGAGCAGACGACGCGGGCGCGGCTGGCGGTTGGCTCGGGCGGACGTTCACGGGCGGTGCCTGCTGGCCCACGCCACCGGGCTGTGGTACGTCCATCAGTTTCTGCTGGGTCTGGCCCCTGCGTAGCTCCCTGTCCAGGAACGGGGTTCCCCCTTGTCCCTTCTTCACTCCAGGCATGTCTAAATCCCCCTACGAACTTCCTTAGCAACCAACTTGTGAATGTCCTCGTCGGTAAGCTCACCCTTCTCCTCGATAAGGCGAAAGAGTGCAGACCGTGGGACGGGCCGGTCGGTGATCCGAGCAACCCTGGCGTCCAGGTCATCGGCCTGTGTGCCCTTCTCAGCAGCCTCGCGCTCTTGGGCTATGCGCTCAGCCTCCCTACGCTCATCCATCAACTTGTCGATGTAGGCATCCGCCAACGGGTCGGGACTGTTCATTAGAACCTCAACCTCCGTGGCGTGATCGAAGGAACACCACCCCGGCGAGCCCCCCGGCGCTCCGGCGCGGCCATCTCCATCTCCTCGCGGACGTTGATACCACGCAGGAACTCGGCGGCTGTCAGGGTAGGAATCTCGCCGGTCTCAGCGAACTGCCGCTGCACCTGCTCCTCGTAGCGCTGCTCAAGCTCAGGCTCCATGTAGCGCAGGAACTCGGCCTCCTGGCGAGTCCAGCCAGGGGTAGGACGCCGGGCAGCCTCACCAACGAGGCCGGGCATCTGGGCCTGCTCCATGCGCGTGAGCCCACCGATCTCCTGGAGAAACGCAGGCGCGGAGAGCCAAGTGCGGAAGGCAGTCGTGAACTCCTTCAACATCTCCCCGAAAAGACCGCCAGCCTCTGCCTGCATCTCTCCAGTAGGAGCAGCAGACGGGGCCTGCGTCACCGAGGAGGCAACGGTTTCCGGTAGAGTCAGGGCAAGCCCCTCGACGAGCCCGTCCGCAGTAATCGCAGGATTCAGCGACAGAAGCTCGTCAAGGCTGATGCCCATGCGCTCTGCGAACTGCTCCAGGGTCTCACCCGCTCGTAGTTGTCCAGTGTTGGCCATTATTCGTAGATTCCCTCCTTCACTACGAAGGCCGGGGCTCCACTGCTGCTGACTCCGGGAGCGAGACCCCCTTCCTCAGCGACGAACTTGGCCCCTGCCTCCGGCTGATAAGCGGGAAGCTCAGGTATAGGATACCCCTCTTTGCGCAGCCAGTCAATGAAGTCGCCCTCGAAGACCCCACGGGCAGCGGCGGACAGGAAGCGGTCTCCCTGCACGGTGGCAGCCTGGCGGGAGAAGAGAGCACCACGCAGCGGCTCGCTCATCGTCGGGCCGAGCAGCCTGTCCAAGGTGCTCATGACGAAGGAAAACCGAGAGCGCGGGTCTTCGTACCCACCGGTCAGGAACTGGCGGGCGAAGCCACCCATGCCCTCGATACCGGCAATGACCGACTCGCGGGAGGGGAATCCCTCGGTAACGACTTGGTTAATGACTCGGTTAAGCTCGACGGCACCGCCAGGAGACTTCAGGATGTCCTGCCCCTCGCGGGTGGATGCCAGAAGCACCATCGACGGCACCAGGTCTCGCAGGAAGCCATAGATGGGAGGCGACGGGACGACACCCGCCTTGTCGAACATGGCCTGGAGGAAGGCTTCCGGCTCCTCCAGGGCCAGGCGCTGGAGCCCAAACTTCTCACCGATGCCCTCGACGCCAAGCTCGTCCAGTTGTTCCGGTGTCAGGGCCGAGAAGACATCCCCGATCTGGCCAGCGACTGCACCAACGTCGGGAGAGGCAGACGGGCCAGCCTCGGCAGCAGCGCGTCCCTCTTCGGTCGGGAACTCCCACACACCGCCTTCCCCCAACTTGGGGGCGTCGGCAGGGCGCTCACCACCGGCGTTGAGGTACTGCATGTACTCCTGGGGAGTCATGCCCATCATGGTAGCCTCGATCTGTATCTGCTGCGACAGCTTCTCGCCCAGGTAGGCAAACGGCTCGGTCAGCGGATCGCTCAAGGTGAGACCAAACGCGCGGGCCTCAGCAGCCTCGCCGGTGGTGGGCTTCTGGGCGGCACGCTCGTGCTGCCACGACGTGAACTCCTTGTCAAGCTGCTTCCGGGCACTCTTGATCCGCTCAAGGGCAGTCTTCTCATCAGGGAAAGCGTTCCAGAAGCCTTGCGCGGTAGCGTCAGGCCAGCCAGCCTTGTCCAGGTAGTTCAGATACCACACGATGAACTCGCGCGATAGGCCAGACCTGCGCACAAGCTCGTCCAAGGGATCACGCTTGGGTTCGTACTCCGGCTGTCCACCAATAGGCATTAGACTACTTCCTCAGCGGCACCGGCCGGGGTGGGCGCTACGCCCTCCCTTCCGGACTCAATGCCCGCCGTTTCGGGCGGGGCTGCTTCGGGCCGTGCCATTGCAGGCGACGCGGTTACCGGTCTACCGGGGGCTCCGCCCTCACCGGCGAGTTGGGCCATTAGCCGAGCCTGCATGACCTGCTGGGCAAAGGCCATCATGAACGCCTTGTCACCGAAAATCTTGGCGATCTCCGGCATGCCACGAGCGGTCATCCGGCTCTGCAACCTCAACATTACCACAATCGGGTCAAGGTCTGCAATGTCATCGAACAGCAGCTTCTTCTCTCGCTCGGCGTCCTCCCATTCCAGCACCTGGTCGAAGATGGTCTGGATGCTGGCCAGTGGTCGGGCAGGATTGGCAAGCTGGGCGGCGATGTTGACGCGCACTGCCAAGTCGTCAGGCAGCGCGGGCTTTGCCTTCATCTCAACGTAGACGACCTCCTGGATAATGTCAGGGCCAAAGTTCAGCTTCATCAGGCGACGGCCGGAGCCCTCAGCGATGACCGTGAACTCCTTGCCGGACTTGTGGTAAAGCTGGTTCATCAGCGACTGGGCGATCTCTGTGGCCCAGAACTCGTAAGCCTCGATCCAGGGGCCGAGGGAGTTGAGCGCAGCGTTCTCCATCTGGGAGCGGAGGAAGCCGGAGCCCTGGAACTGCTCCAGACCGCGCAGCAAGCGCTGGTCAATCGTGCCCTGGGCAATCTGCATACCGATGAACTCCAGGAGGCGGTAGGTGTCGGGGCTCGCAGCCATGCCAGCGACGCGCTCAAGCGACTCCCCGATCTTCATGGGGTTGACGGCATTGCCGCCGATGATAACGTCACGAAGCTCTCCGGTGCGGGTGCGCTGCACCCAAGTGCCGAAGGCGTCGTTGTCCATGATCTGCCAGATGATGGACACGATCTCGTTGAATTGGGGCACCGCGTCCTCAACGGCAGCCAGGATGGAGCGGCCTTGGTCAGCTACCCAACCTCCCTGCCGCTTCCAGATGGGAAGGTCGGGCCTCTTGGTGATCAAGTCTTCGGGGCCACGGCCAATGATGTTGCTCTCGATCCGCTTGGGAGTGTTGAAGAACGGGAGGCCGTGGCTGGGAACGATAATGGCAGGACACGCCGGGTTGTCGCGCTCGTCCTTGATCTCGTGCAGGCTGGGCGGATCGGCCCAGACGAGCCACTCAGCCGGACGGCCGTAGTTGCGGGGATCGCCCGTGGCTCGCTTCTTCGGGTGGGTGATGGCCAGGCCCTCCTGGTAGCGATCCCAATACTCGTACTGGGTAACCCACATTCCCAAGTCTTGCTGGTACTTGCCCTCCCTCAGTAGCTCCTTGACCTTCAGGTTGTTCTCGATGTCGGGGAAGCTCTCCAGGATGTCACCCCAGGTAGTCAGCGACTCGTAGATGACGGACTGGAGCCCACGGCGGTCGAACATCGGGTAGACGAAGCGCATGTCCCAGGGCTCGTAGTCGAGGGGCTCGTCCTCGTCACGGACAACGAAGCGGGAGGCAGCCCACCCGCGCAGGAGCAACTGCCAGGCGGCGACCTTGCGAGCGGACGGAAGGCCACGCCGGTTCATCTGCCGATCAAGGTCACGGAAGCAGCCCTTGATCCCGAACTCCAGGAGCCCAACGTCGTCCCGCTTTGCATCGGGCTCAACGTAGGTCATCGGGATGCGAGGCTTGAACGGGTTCCTGGACATGGTACTCACGCTCAGGTCGAGCAGGGTGCGGGGCTCGTTGGAGGTGAAGCGGACGGTGCCCTTGGGCTTGGCAAGCTGATGCTCGTCTACGAGGAGGTACATCATGTGCCACACGTCCATCCGGTCGTCGCGTGGCTTCATATCGCGCTTGCGATACGTGATCTGCTGCTGAAGGTCTGGAATCTCAATCAGGTCGGGCATGTCACCTACCCCGTGCTGTGCAACAGCGTCCACACACCGATGTCAATGCAGACGTAATGCTTCCTGGTATTGGTAGTGTAGAACTCGTCTCCGGGGTTGGGAGAGACGGCGTTCTTGTCGCTCTCGCTCCCCTTCCACACCTTGGTGCCGTTTCGGTCATGGATAAACACAGCGGCCATAGCACCCTCCATTATAGCGTGTTGGGACGGAACTGTACAGGCTGAGTCCGTCCCTGATTTGACACCGGCGGCTGGAACTCGCGGGCAACGAGGCCAATGCCAAGGGCCATAGCGTAGTCATCGTGCTCGCCCGGCATGGCCTCCAGCCGGGGGCGACCAGACGAGCCTTCCTTCTTCGTCCAAACGAGACTGACCAACTCCTGCAACCCGCGCTGATCCCAGCAGACCAGGCTCCCGCCAGGAATGTGCTCCATCAGGGCAGACTGGAGCATCGGGCGAGTGCGAGCGTCAGTTCTCCAGCCCACGTCGCCTACGTACTCAGGACGGCGTGGGTCGATGCCGTAGTACAGATTCGGGTACTGCCACTTGTTCTCCAGGTCTTTGCCGGTGGCGTAGCCGATTCCGGGCCAGGTCTCAGGCACAAGCATGGCCTCATTATAGTAGTAGCCCATCTTGACCAGAATCTCAGCGGCCTCGGTGGGGTCAACCATGTTGTCGTAGTAAGCGGCCACCACCTCTAGAGTCTGGTAGTCGAGCACAGGGGCGGCAAAGAAGTCATCGCCGCAACCCTCAGAGATGTCGGCCGGGATGAGATACTGGCGACCGGGAAGCGGCTCCTTCCAAATCCACATGTGGTTGACGTACCGGCGGAAGTCCTCACCAGGTCGCTCCGGCAGCCCCCTCTCTATTGGCTCCCGCGAGTCTCTCATCAGGCGCTGGATGGTCTTCATGTCAAAGGGAGACTTGGCACCAGCGGCGAAGCAGGTGATCGGGTCTTCCGGGTACTCCTGCTCGAACGGCTTATCAGTCAGGGCAAGCTCAGCAGCCTTCATCCTGCGCCAGTGGATATGGGCATAGGTCAGGCCGTGCTCACGCATAAGGTACTTCTCCTGCTGCGTGAGGTCTGTGATCGGATCATCCTTGTCCGAGATGTACTCAGCAGTCTCCCACCAAGGGTAGAAGAACAACTCCCAGTGACCGCCGATCCCGGCCTCACGGCCACCACCAGCGGCCTTGACCACGTTGTGGAAGACGCCACCGGCCCCATTGGGGGTGGACTCGATGTCAACTTCGCCATCCACCGGGACGGACTGAAGGGCACCGGTGACGGTCTCTACCGGGTGAGCCCAGTGCGCCACCTCGGTGCAGTGGAGACGATTGACCGTCCACGCGCGGCCCACGCCCTCACCCTCGGCAGTCTCAAACAGGATGCGCGAGCCCAGGCCGGGGAACTCCAGCATGTCGGCATTGTCCTCGCCAACGACCGGTGCAAGCCCAATACGCTTCAGGTCGCTGAGATGCTGCTTATAGTGGGCGCGGAACAGCTTCAGGGTGGGGGCATCCTGGGCGATCACGAGGACGGTAAAGTTGGGCGTGGTCATGGCATCCATCGCGTTGTGGGCAACAATGATGGCGGACTCCCCGATCTGGCGCGGCTTCAGGTGCACGCGACGCCGAGGATGGTCAACGACTGTAGCCCGCAGGATAAAGTCGCGCTGGTTGGGCCACAGTTTGAAGGCTACGATACGATTGTGCTTGTCCGGGACAGTCAGGAGCCCCTCAATCCGCTTGATCGGGTCGAAAAGCACCTCAGTCTCGGCCAAATCGGTGCCATTGCGCATGAGCGCCTCCTTTTCGCTACTTGGCAGCGGTCTTCTGGCCCTTCTTGAGCATGTTGAGGTACATCAGGGCCTGTTTCTTGGCCTTCGGGCCGTACCGACCGGCGGCAGCCGCCCGAACCTTGCTCTCAGGAATCTTCTCGTCCTCTGGGACACCCAGAGAGCGATGCAGACCGCCCTTCTCAAAGGTCACCGGCTCCTGCCCCTTCTTCTGGGGCTTCATCGTGACCTTCTTTGACTTGGAACGGCCCTTCTTCCCCTTCAGGCCCTTCGCAATGCGAGACTCATGGGTTGCCATGCGCTCAATCCCCCCTCTTCTTGGGGCTGAACCGCCTCTTACGATTCCGCCGCTGCTTCATACAGCGCTTCCGCATCTCGACGGGGGTCTCCTTGACCATTTCCTTGCCCCACGCCTCGCCTCTACCGGCTGCTGCGGCCGCTGCACGGTACTGATCACAGTTCTTAGCTGGCATCTCTACCCTCTACGGCCCTCAAACGCTTGTCTAGCTCGGCCTCCAGGCCCACAATACGGGCCTGGGCGACCAAAACGGCCGTCTTGAGGTCAGAAATCTCGCTCCGGAGGCAATGAACCTCATCGTTGCACGCCTTTTTCGCCTTCAGGCAGGCATCCAGAGCCCTCTTCGACCGGAAATGGGCCAAAATCAGGCCAAAAGCGCCTCCCATGAGGGGCGGAACGACGGTTCTCAGGACTTCCAGAGCCAGATTTTCCACTTTTTCCTCCTCGCTCTCCTATAGCTGTGGGGGCCGAGTGAAGGAGGCGGACACCCGACCCCCGGCGACGCATCCCCCGTAGGGGATATTGGGCAGCAGAGTGCGGAGAGCGGCACTCGACTATAGCTTACGGGAGCGAAATCGGAGTTGTCAAGCTCTTTTCCGGGTTCTCATAGAAAATTTTTATCGGGAGGATGGTCTGGGCGGGCCTGGCGCATATCATTGAATCATTTAACACCCCTCTGACGACCTGACACTTATTAATATCTTAGGGTCTGGACGTGTTGCTTGATTAAATGTTTTGTGGTACAGTAGTAGTGAGGAGGTGAGAGAGATGATCTCACAGCATGTAGGAGTCCTCATCCCTGCCAAGCTGCTAGAGTGGCTCGACGAAGAGGCCGAGAAGCGCGGCATGACCCGCAGTCGCACGGTCGCTACGATTCTCCTGGAGCAATCCGGGCTTGACCTGGAGCTTCCCCCGCGCGGGCGAAGGATCGAGACAGAACGCAAGCGTGCCATCCGGGAGATCGGAGAGGCCACCGGGCAGGTTCCCATTCCCGGCAGCAACCTGCCATACTATTAGGGTACGGGCGCTTAGTTTAACGGAAGAACGCTGCGCTCCAAATGCAGTAGCGGGGGTTCGATCCCTTCAGCGCCCGCCAAGGTGCAGGGTCGTCTAGCGGTAGGACACCTGGCTCTGAACCAGGAGATCGGAGGTTCGAATCCTCCCCCTGCATCCACTCTCCCCCACTAGTAAAGCTCCCTTAACTTCCCCACATCGTTAATAAAGATCGCGTAGGCTTCGTCCTGGTACGAGGTATATTTGGCCAATTTTCGCCCCGCGCTGTCAGAGGACTAGAAACAAATGGGTAACGGAGCCGGGTGCGCCGGAACGAAGCGGTGTGGAATTGAATCCGCGCCGCGCGGACATGATTTTGGTCGGCTCGAACAAATTTTCAGAACAAATGTGCCAAATGTGCGGAATTAGCACAGGCGTTCTTGCGTATACGTGTATTCCCCCATCGATGACACATCTGTTTGCCAAGAACAAATGTTTCAGCGCGTGCGTACTATCCGGTCTGGTGTGAAAAAATCGCACGCATGTTCGCTCGTGCTGGCTACGTCAGCGTGCGACCAGATAAAGCACTCGCAGTTTAAACAGTCCTTACAGTTTTAACATGACAAACTGACACTTATATCGCAATGCACAACGTCTATGCACAACGTCTATGGGCACGCACGCGCGGAATAGAGAATGGCTATAGATTGGCATAGCCTATCACTCAGGGAGGTAGGTATCGAGGCCGTCTATATCGAGGCACCAATCGGCGGCTGATAATCTTAGGAAAAGGTTGACAAGCGTGGTAAAATGACCCTAGAGACTGTAACATCCGGAGGCTTCGAGCGTCTTTATATCTGGAGACGTTTCGAAGGGAGGCGAGGCAGATGCTAAAGCTCGCACGCGAGCAGAAGATGGCCATGCGTTATCTCTCGCGCAAGGGCAAGGTTGTTTCCGCCCATAGCGTGAGGGAATATGTCAGGCACTACACGCATAGGCACCACGGGAAGCACGCTGGTGCGTTTGACCCGTGCGCGAACTTCCCGAAGCCTATGTTCCACTTGGTGCCTGCCTCGGAAGTGAGGCTAGACTATGCCTGAACCACGCATACCGAAGCTAACGCCAGAAGAGGCAAACATGGCGTACACGGCCGCGCATGCTGAGAATGTGACGCTGGCGTTTGTGCTCCACTATCTACACTGGGCAAAGGCACGAGCCCAGATGCTAGACACCATTGTCCAGACGAGGCAGCTAACGCTCATAGGCGAGAAGGGAGGGAGCGAATGAAAAGCCTCGGAGAAATCCAGTACAGCGAACTCCTGCATGCGATACAGATCGGCTACGTGGACATCGCAAACGTGGTAGTGGTCGGAAGTACCGTATGCGAGAAGAAGGGAGACGCGCTAATCCGTCACATACCATGCGCGTCTGAGCATGGCGCTGGGGTAGTGCGTGCTATCCTGGCAAGGGAGGCAGGTTGCGAAGGATGCTAGGCGTTGCCCATCGACTCCGGAGAATAGGCAAGGCGAGGCAGGCACTGGCGAGGAGAGTCGCTCATGAGCGAACGATTCGCTGGTGTCTAGCCTCCATTCGCGGAAAGTGAGGGAGGCATGATACTACAGCATTGCCCCAGGGAGTACAAGGGCAAGCCCTACGGTTGCGGGTATGGCCCAATCCATCCTACACGAGCGTTTCTTGACTATGGTGGCCGTTGCCCCAATTGCGGGAAGGCTTTCCGCCCATACCGGAAGCCTCGCCCAAAGGTTGCCCCATCTGGCCAGCTATGCGCGGTAACTAGCCTTGCCACTGGCAAGCGATACTGCGACCAACCCGCAGTCAACGGCCGTTACTGTCGCAGGCACGAGTATCTCAACTACGAGTGACTCGCGCAAGAGCTAAGCAACTACGCCTATTCCCGAAGCGCGACCGCACGCTTGCGCAATACTTGGCCGTGCGTGCGGGCGAGCATAGGGAATGGGCCGCTATTATCGAGCCTTGTGGCTCCGAACAATCCGTCTACGATAGATACCTCTTCGCTTTTCTCTCAATCAACACTGCCTTTGCCCCTAACTGCGAGGCATTCGCCAGGATGCGAGGCAGATACTGGACAGATGAGACGGAGACACTCGCCAGCATCCGGTTGACTCCGAGTGTCTCTTTCGCCCCTACCAAAGCAAAGGACATTGCAGCGTTCACTAAGCGATACCTCGCCCATCCGGAGGCGTTCAGGATTCGCCCATCAGAGACGCCTAGCGAGGCAAGAGAACGCCTCAACATTCAGGGATTAGGCCAGGCTAAGCTATCGTTTGCCCTAGCACTGGCGAGCCCTACAATGGCTGACGTTGCCTGCCTCGATAGGCACGTACAACGATGGGCAACGGGTAGGGATAGGAAAGCCTTGTCTCCCAGGGAGTACAAGCGAATCGAGCGAGCCCTATCCCTCGTTGGCGAGCGTTACGGAGTGAGTACGTTCGTTGCCCAGTGGTGCGTATGGGACTGGATGCGAGGCTACGAGGAGAACCATCGAATCATCGCAGACGAGAAGGGAGGTGACGAGCATGCCCAAGCAGGTTGAGTTGTATGTGCCCCTTGCGTACAATGATGGCACGATTATAGACCCTAACACCCTCCGAGACGAGGAGAATTTCCTAAGCGAGCGTTTCGGAGGCGTGTCCATCATTCCCAATGTACGCGGACGCTGGTATCGCGATGGTGCAATACAGCGTGAATGTATCGAAATCTGGCGCATCATCGTAGACGAGTATGACCCTAGCTGGTGGAGCGGCTACAAGGTACGTGCTCGCAATATGTACGAACAGGAGGATTTCCTCATCGTGGTTTCCGACGTTGGCCTTATCCTCTAGGGTTATCCCTGGATAAGAGTCTAGCGTAAGGGAGGTGAAAGCGGAGGCTTCGGCTATCCCGCAAGCGGGCTAGTCGTAGGCTGGGGCGGGTGCCTGGCACCTTGGCCGGACGCCTGGCGTTGCCTGCCCTGGCCTGGCTCGCCCACCCTGGGAGAGTGGCTGGGCCTGGCTGGAGGAGATGGAACATTCGTATACACTTAGTCTGGGTCTAGTGTGTATCGCTTCCATCTTGTTGCTTGTAGGCAATTGCTTGCGGATAGTCGCTTGCAGCCAATGTTCACTGAGTATTTACCTGGGTCGCTTGCAATCAGATTCGCTTAGGTGTAAGGTAGGTATAGGAAAGGAGGTTTCCCCTGTGGAGAAGCTGGCAACGCTAGTGCTCCTCATCCTGCTGGTCTTTGCGATGTATCACCTTTACACCAGCGAGGTTATGCCAATGGCCGGTGGCTACGTGCTCACTGAGCGCCACTGTGCCGAGGACGAGGTGCTAGACTGGATAGCCGACGACGTGCGCGGGTGCGTGCACATCGACGAGCTATGCCAAGAAGGGAGATAGCATGACTGAGAACGGCGCGGCAAGCGCCTTTGCCAATGACCCCATCGTCATCGCAATCCGTGATAATAGGTGGGGCGGCGTGTTCGGTGACGTCTTCGACAATGACCCCATATACTACGAGCACCACGAGGGCAAGGCTGACCACCCCTATCCAGAGGGCAACGGCGACTACCATCCAGGTATCACCGATGGCTTTGTCCGGCGCGGCAACCACTACGTGTTGGTCTTCGTGACCAAGCAGGGCGAGGTCAACATAGACATGGGCTACCACGAGGACGAGATACCGGCCCATGCCTTCAGGATGGGGACGTAGCATGGCTGACCTGACATCCCTTATCATAGCCTTCGAGTCCGGCGAGCTAGACGAGGAGGAGACTATCGCCCTGTTTCAGGAGTTAGTTGACACTGGCATGGCCTGGCAGTTGCAGGGCAGCTACGGCCGGATGGCCCGGTGTCTCATCGAGGCTGGCCTGGTTCGGCCAAGAAAGGGGGCGGCATGCTAGACCCTAAGCACTACCCTATGTTGGGCGGCGAGTGCGGCTGCCCCACCTGCAAGGAATCGAAGACCACCACCCTTGCAGACCTACAGGAAGGAGACAAGGATGGCAACAAGCGGTAAGGTGAAGACCATCATCCGGTGTCCCAAGGGCACCGCCAGGCGAGAGGTTCCCCTGGCTGAGGTGCAGGTGCCCGACCTATGGCATACCGGCCAGTGGCTGAAGGAGCAAGGCTGCCCGAAGGCTGGCGAGGCAGTGCTAGAGTGCTGGGGCCTGGCCCATGACCTGCTGGCTAACCTGAGAGGAGAGGTCTAGCGTGACCAAGCAGCGTAAGAAGAAGCGGAGCGAGAAGGCCAAGCCGGAGGGACTGAGCGGGTACGCTGCACGGCGGCGCTTGCCCTGGAGTGAGCGCCACCCCAGGCACACCGTACCCGTGCACGCCTGCCCCCACTGCGTCCCTCAGAAAGGAGCGGCATGAGAAACTGCCAAGTAGCGGCGGCATGGGCGGCTGGTCGCACGGCCAGCACCCAGCACATGACGACCGATGGCGACCGCCTATGGAGCTACAACCTGGTCATCGGCTTCACCGAGGACGACGGCAGCAAGGTGGCAATTGACTACACTGCGCCCCACTTCGTCAGCATGACCACCTCCTGTCACGTCGGGCTTGCGAAGCGTGTAGCAGACTGGGCCGAACCGCCGAGGAAGGACAGGTAAGATGCTCGAACATCGCAAGCACCAATCACCCTGTCCCCACTGCGTCGCTGAGGTCATCGCCGGTCTTGACGTATACGACCTGGCTGTCAGCATCCCTGGCTACCAGGCCAACCGCAAGTGCGTGAACAAGCGCCACCTCGTTGTCCATATCGGTGACCTGTTCGCCGCCTTTGACCCTGGCTTCGACCGCCAGGCATTCGAGGAGGCGTGCGGCGAGGGGGCCGAGCCTGGCAAGGTGTACTGATGGCCAGCGACAAGAAGGCCCGCAAGATGGCCCGCATTGGGAAGGAGCGGGCGGAGCCGGTCGAGAAAGAACCGCTCCGGATGTGGTACACTGTAAATGAGAGAGGGAACTTTGCCCTTCGACGGAGTTGGCGATACACAGTGAGAGGGGCAAGGCATAGCTAGTTCGCTTGTGCTTAGTCGCTTGCGACTAGAAAGGAGGCACCCCGTGAACGAAGACCAACCAGTTGAGCGACGTTGCGCCAAGTATGACATGTTCAAGTACGTGCTTCTCGGTATCTACAACAACCGGCCCTACTACATGGGTGAGCACATCGAGGAGCACCTGAAGGGTTTCGTCCCGCCAGTGCCACCGTACCTCACCAAGCTGGTGCTGGATGCGACACAGTCTGGGGCCAAGTACCAGCACTACGTCATCCTCGCTACCCGTGTGGACAGGGCAGAGGTCACCACCTGGCTGTTCCACGCTGAGATCGTGGTGCCTACCCCGATGGTGGAGTGGAGCACATAGGATGGCGTGGCGAGAGCTTCGAGCCCATGACCCTCCTCCACCTGACCCCTTCGCCAAGCCTGGCATGGGGCAGGGATTGGTTGACACCCACCCCGACACGGAGTCACAGCATGGGCGGCAGTATCACTCTCAGCACGCACGCAAGGCTATCGATGGCGTGCTGCGTCGTGACCTGCCGGAGCTTGTCATCAAGGGTTGCCCCCACTGCGGCGGCGACCTGTGCAAGGAGCACGAGGACTTCGGGTATGGGGACTACTCATGTAAGGACTGTGGCCGTGCCTGGGACGTGGCCTCAGTCGCCCGGATTGGCGGACGTTGGCGCATCACCTTCGGGAGAGTCGGCCACTACCTTGACCAGACTCCTCCGAAGAGGAAGAGACGCGGGAAGTACGGATACGATTAGGAAGGAGGTGCACAGATGGCGAACGAGCTAGGCTCGCATGACTACACCGTTTGGGTGAACGAGGGTCACGGTCTGGCTGGCCGGTTCGACCCTGCTGGTGACTCCAAGCTCGTCAGGCTGGAGATTCTGCCGGAGGGGACGGTCACCGCCTGGCCGGAGGACAAGTTCTATCTGTTCTTCCGCAGAGGAGCCGACCTGAAGCGGACGGCGGAGACCTTCCGCACCCTGGCCAAGCAGATAGACGACTACCTGTACCCGACCCTCGACCTGGAGGAGGCCCTGGAGATGGGCCTGAGCATGGGGGTGATGGGATGAGCGACTACAACGCCATCCATACATACCAGATACACGATTACCAGGAGGGCAACCGGCTGCGGGAGAAGTGGCACCGCAAGGTGGAGAGGTTGAAGGGCCAAGGTCTGGACTCCTTCGTTGCCCTGCACAAGGCTGGCCACATGCCCACCGCTCCGCTTGTAACTAGGGTGGTGCCCAATCCTCTCAGCCTTGAGCTTCGCATCGTCCTTGGCTACTTCTGGGAGATATACGGGGATAACCTGTACTTGGCCAGCCGCTACCGACAAGGGCTGGAGGGGGACTGCGACCCGCAAGCTAGGGAAGAGTTCGCGCAACGATGCGAGGTGGAGGCAGCAAATTGCCTCACCCATGCGCGTAACATCTGCTTCGACCTGTTCAGCCCTGCTTCCCCACATTCCCATATCCACGTTCACTCGGAGTATGGCTGCAACGACGATGACTGCCTGGCCTGGGCGTCCGGCTTTGAGGCAGCCAAGGAATCGGTGGGCGACTGGTATCAGCCGGAGCCCCCGTATTCAGTATAGGAGGTGCCTGTCATGACAGGACTAGAGATTGGCCTGGCCATGGCGCTGGGCCTAGTCGCCGTCTTTGGTGCCCTGGTCATCCTGGGTGCCTGCATTGAGCAGGAGGGCCTGGTCAAGAGCAGGGACATTGCCCTGGTTGAGCGGGACGATGCCAAGGCGAGCGCTGACTTCTGGCGTCGGTGCCTAGATAACCGCAGCCGCTTGTTCCGAGAGCTTGACCACAAGGTGGGAGCGGCCATCGTTCGCATCATCGGTGCCCACTCTGAGACCTGCGTCAAAGCGTCAGAGAAGAGGAGCGATCCCTCCACTTACTACGGCAAGGAGTACGACTTCAGGGCTGCCGGTATGCGCGAGGCTCTCAACATCCTGGAGCAGGAGACTGACCGGATTCGGGATGAGCGCCCGCCTGAGCCCCCGCATCGCCCGCCGACTGAGCCCTGCATCGTATGCGGGAAGCCTGCCTGTACCTACCGGTGGGGCCAGTGCACCACCTATTTCAGATTCCTCCTACCCGGTGATGAGCCTCGCACCACGGCCGTCACCAGGGAGCAGGACTTCGACCCGAACATTAGCACGGGCTGGCTACCGCTGTGCTCGACCGATGCCTTCATCCTGGACGACCACGGCAACGTGACCTGTCCGGCCAGGCTCAAGCACAAGGGACTGAGGCCATGCTAGGAGAGAGCCCGAAGTTGCACCGGCCACGGCCTGCTCACATGGTGCAGCCAGACAAGTGCTATCACGGCACTGACTTGGAGCATCGGGCACCCGTTCCTTGCGCTAGTGACCGTCACTGCCTGCACAAGCGGAGGATTTTCCGGCGGGTTGGTATCTTCAAGGAGACTTGGGAAGTCTCTTCTTGCTGCCGCTGCTCCGAGAACCGCCTGTATCTTCTGTCGAGGCTTCCTTCACTGGAACCTCTACTACTTCTCCCTCTATCACGGAAGGTTCGGGGAGGGCTTTATAACGGTCGGGAAAATACTCCAGCACTAGGTCACGGAGGGCAGGGCTGATAGCCATGCCACGCTCAAGCAGCGCCAGGCCAAGCCTAGCCTCGTATGGGATGACGGTGTGCATGGTCTCGACCAGCACCTTCTCCAGGCCCAGCACCTTGAGGTACTTGTCCACAATCCAGCGCTGTGTCTTGGTCAGTTCCTCACCGTCGAGCGCCTGCCGCACCAAGCTGAGAATGCCAGGGGCCAGGGCATCGAGCCCACCCTTGACTTGCTCGGTGATGGTACGAGGGAGGAGGGCCTGGTATGCGCCCTCGAAGTCGGGCTCGTCCCGCCAATGGATGAGGTCAACCATCTTACAGTTAGCCTCGTCCAGTGCCTCCCGGTCGCTGATGGTAAAGAGGCGGGCCTTGAGGAACCGGCGCTGGTCTCTGGTCAGGCCGTGCTCATCCCGTGGCTCCCGCTTGCTCATCTCCTCAAGCAGGTCGTCAATCAGTAGGTGTCCCGGTCTGTTTCTCATTTCAATGGGAGCATACCAGACCCCGGAACCACTGTCAAATGTCATCCTCCGGGGCTGGCCGGGGGGTAGAACCGGGCTCCAGCCGCAAAGATGTGGTTTGCTACGGGCTGGCGCTGAAGTGCGTTGGCCCAGATAGGAAGAGGCTCTGAGATGGACGAGAACGGGTCTGATAAGAAGGAACACTCGCTTGCGATCAGTCCAAAATCAGATGAGGGCTTAGCTTTCTTCAACTCTTACATGCCCCCCGTCGAGGTGCACACAGTGGATGGTGAGGTGCTGCTGGTGCCCTTCGCTGAGTTGGATGAGAAGCTGGCGACACTGAGGCAGACCTACAAGGAGAGGAGGAAACATGGTAACGGGCGAGATTCTTGAGATTAGCCTGGGCACGCCCATGACTCCGGACGGGCTCAGCGTCCTGTGTCGGAGGGTCTGGTCAGATGGGATGCTTGGCCCCATCAAGCTGTTCTACCTGACGCTGAGAAGCGGCAGCCCCTACTTTGACAGGGAGTGGCCACCATGCAGGCTGGGCCTGGTCATCGTTAGCGTGGCAGCGGCCGCTATCGAGGAGGAGTTGAATGACAAGTTCTGAGCTAGATTACTTCGAGGCCAGGCTGAGGGAGGCTGACCAGTTCAATCAGAACTTCTTTGCCAGCGAGATGCGCAAGTGTGAGCGGTGCCATCTCAAGGACATCAGGGGCGTGGTCTGCCCCGGCTTCTTCGTCTCCCTTCCTGTGGACATCCTCTTCGTGGGCATGAACCCAGGCATGGACGAGGATGACCCGGAGTATGGTGGCCGTCCCTTCGTGGGCCGGGCCGGGAAGAAGCTAATGGAGCTTGCTGATAGTATCAATCTCATCACTCCTGACACTATCATTGGCTTCACCAACATCATCCGGTGCCACACTCCGGACAACCGCCCGCCCACTGGCCAGGAAATCTCTGCCTGCTCGAAGTGGATGGAGACCGAGCTTGACATGGCAGAGCCCAAGGTGGTACTGTTATTGGGGAACACGGCCATCGGCCTTGCCTTCGAGGGCAAGATCGGCCAGGTGGCCGGAAGTGCGAGAGCTATGGGCAGCAGCGTCCACATTGCGTGTTACCATCCCGCTGCGATTCTGCACAAGCGGAGTCCTGCTATCCTGGACAGCATCGTGCAGTCCCTGAAGCTCGCAAAGGAAGTGCTCGATGCCGTACATTGATGATGAGAAGCGGGCAGCACTCGACCCTGCTATCCACCTGTTGGGCCTCGCTCTGCGAGCCAACTTTCCCACCGGCAAGGAGTTGGCTGGCCCCCTCAACTATGCCATCACCCGCCTTCTTCTGGAGACCCTACCGGAGGCGACCACCTACTCCCGTACTGCCCTGCTCATTGGCGTACTGGAGACACTCAAGCTGGAGTTCTACCGCCGGGTGGCTGTGCCCTACGAGGTGCGCAAGGCCGAGGAGAATGGCGACGTGTACGATTGCCCGCACGACCGAGAGGTGCCCTGCCTGGACAAGGGCGGCACCTTTACCATCTGTGCCGACTGTGGGCAGGAGGTCAACGATGGATCAGAGGGAGAATGAACTGGTCAGTGTGTATCTGAGTGGGCCTATCCGTGGCCAGAGCTACGCCGGTGCGACCGGCTGGCGGGAGACACTGACCGGGCTGCTAGTCCCGCACGGGTTCATAATCTATGATCCCATGCGTGGCAAGGAGTACCTGGCCCGCAAGAAGAAGATCACGGGCTCCTACGAGGAGCACCCCTTGTCCAGCCAGCGGGCTATCTGGATGCGCGACATGTGGGACGTGCGCCGGTGTGACATCATGGCTGTCTACCTGCTAGAGGCAGGCGACGTGGTGAGCATTGGCACCATGCTGGAGATCGGCGGTGCTGCCATCCTCAACAAGCCTATGGTAGGGTGCTGGGAGGATAACACTCCGCACGACCATCCCATGCTGCGCGAGGCCATCAGCGTCCGAGCCAAAGACCTTGACGAGTTGGCCGAGCTTATCATCGGGCTCAAGGGGGCTCAGCATGAGCAGACCCTGGATAGTTGACGAGGGTCAGCGTGACCCGAAGGAGCGTGACCACATGGGAGCAGGGAAGCATGACCGTCTCTGGTTCTCTATGTCGCCCACTGGCCAGTCAGTCCCTACCTCCGTGCCGGAGACGGTGCGGAAACTGTGCCAGCGGCTGACCGGCAAGGGCAAGGGCAGCTACATCTCTACCATCCTGCGTGATTGCACCGTGACGGTGGAGGTGCTCAGCTTTGACATGTTGTGGAAGTGGGAAGTGAAGAAGGGCGGTGAGGTCGTGGACTACGGTATCGCCAAGGCCACCCTCAGTGAGTACGGCTTCGACATCGCCCTGGAGAAGGAGGAAGGTTATGATCGGGACATATCATAGGATGCCGGGCAGCTTGCTCATCTTCAGCCCCCGGCCCGGTATTACCGTCACCGGAGCGTCCGGTGCCTGCGTCGAGTTCGAGACTCCACCCAACGAGGGACTGATCATCATGGTCACGCCCATCGATCCTCTCTGCGTGCTCGTCCTTCTGGACAACTGGCCCGACAACCCCGGCATCGCCATCCACCAGCACCCGCACCCTGCCCCCTTCGGTGCCGTGTGGGACTTGCAGCACAACCTGACGCCGCAAGCCATATCCGGGAATCCTACCCGCTTCCAGCCCGTCGAGGAGGTGGCGCTGGTAGGAGCCCCCAACGGGGCCGTGCTGCTTATCAACGACTGCGACCAACCCTCCTCGATCACGGACTACGTGCGCAGTCACCCAGCCTACGAGCCATTGCCACTCGCTGAGCAGGCATTCCGGGCCTACGCTACGGCCGCTCTGGAAGCTGGCGTTGCAGCCATCCCTATCCACTTTGGCATTGACAATATCGCCAACCTCTTCGGTGCCGGTGTCTCCTTTGCCCACCGCTACCCGACCATCGTCAAGTGGGCGCTCAGGCGGACGCAGTACCCCTATGTTGTCTGGGATGGCAGCCAGGGGTTCATGAAGGAGAAGCTAGACAACCTTGAGAGCGTCCTGACCGAGCACGCCGGAGAGTGGGAGGGCGTGCGCGTTGAGGGCGAGGAGGCGGCAGGGCTGGAGGCAGAGTTGCCGGACTTCCTCAAGGGTCAGCTTCACGACCTACTGCGCGACTTGAACCTGGGCGAGGGGGACGATGGCCCGGTATCTTGATGTCCCCCATAGGTGGAGACAGACCAGCGAGCCCGAACTGTCCACAGAGGGCACGTTCATTGTGCTCTCAGACGGGCGGGTCAAGACCCTCCTGCACCTGATTGAGCACGGTAGGCCGGGCGACGTGATGAGCGTGCACCCCGACCGTCTGGACTTTTGGTTGTGTCTGCCCGACTACGTGACGTTGCGCACCTACCCCGATGGCGAGGAGATTCGCAAGCGCCTGAGCCCGTGGGACTGGGCCTGCAAACTGCTTGGCGTTCCTTCCCAATACAGGAAGAAGAAGCCCAGCGAGCGGTCTAAGTTCCTCTATGCCTGGAATGGTGCCTTCGAGTTGGCCGTACAGGTCGGGACAGCTTATGAGAAGCGCAACGCCCGCCATGCTGCCACCACCGATGAGCCCATACCCTTGGACAAGATGAGGGCTGCCCCCCGCCTGGCCCTGGACACTGAGGTGGACGTTATCAAGAAGAACAAGCCCATGCCCACCCGCGATCCCATCCTGGGTGTGTCCATTGGGTGGGAGGACGGCGAGTGCTGGATACCGACCGAGCAGATCATCGATCCGCGCACCGGTGGCTGGACTAACCTGGCTCACCAGTTGGCCAGCATCCTCTACGATCCTGCCAAGACTCTTATCGGGCACCATGCCAAGTTCGACGAGATCGTCATGCACCGCCTGGGATTCCACGAGTTCAAGTTCGACCATGACACCATGCTCCTGTCCTACATGCACGGTGGCCGCTACCCGGCCGGTCTGAAGAAGCTCATCTATGCCCTGCGCAGACGCCCGGCGCAGGAGATTGGGCCACTCATCGACCGGTACGGTCGGGTCTCCAACATTCCCAAGGCTACCCTCATCCCTTACGCCAAGGCCGACGCTCGCAATACCTACGATGCCGACGAGGACTTGGAGAAGCTGCCCATTGACCCCATGTATGACGAGATCGAGATGCCCATCTCCCGCCTCCTCTGCTCAATGGAGGAGCAGGGTTGGCAGGTTGACAATAGCCGTCTCGACCAGGTAGAATCCGAACTAGAGAAAGCGATGGAGGCGGCAGCGGAGAAGCTCGCGCCCTACGGCATCACGTCTCCCACCAAGAACCAGGAGGTAGCTGCCTTCTTCATCGGGGAGGGATTCGACCTGCCCATGACGCAGATTGGCTACAGCGTGGACAAGGACGTGCTGCGTACTATCGATCATCCCGCTGTCGAGCATCTCCTGGACTACCGTGAGGCCCACAAGCGAGCCACCAACTGGGTGCGTGCCATGCGCCGGACTCAGGACGAGCGTGGCTACATCCATCCCAACTTCAGACAGGCCCCTGTCAGTGGGCGTCTGTCCTGCTCTAATCCCAACGTTCAGAACTACACCTACGACATTCGATCCTGCCTAGTGCCTGACCCCGGCCAGTGGCTGGTCGCAGCAGACATGTCCCAGTTCGAGATGCGTATCATGGCCAAGGCTTCGGGCGACCCCACCCTTATCCGGGAGTATCTGGATAACGTAGACGTGCACGCCCTTAACCAGGCAGCGCTCCATTTGCCCACCCGTCGTGCCGCCAAGGATACGATGTACGGCATCGGCTACGGTCTGGGTGAGGCGACGCTGGCTGCGAACCTGACCAAGAAGGGTGAGCCCACCACCATCCCGGAAGCCAGGGCCTTCATGAATTCCATCTACGGCAAGTACAACCGTCTCCGGCCCTGGAAGAAGGAGGAGCTTGCCCGCTTCCGGGCCAATGGCTGCATCGCCCTGACTATGGCTGGCCGTCCCCGCTGGCTGCCAGAGCTTCTCTTCGATGACGTTGAGCTTCGGGGCCATGCCGAGCGTGCGGCCGTCAACCACATCATTCAGGGCACAGCGGCCGACCTGATGAAGATCGGCATGCTTATCCTGGAGGAGTACCTGCCTCGACATGGTGCCCGCCAATTGGCTCAGGTTCATGACGAGTTTGTGATCAGCACGCCCAACCCCTTCGCTACTTGGGACGCGCTGATGGTAGTGATGGAAGAGTTTCAGCGCTGGCTCGACCCCGTGCCGGTGGGCATTGATGTGCTGGTTGGGCTACACTGGGGCTTCAAGTGAGGTGAGCTATGTGGACTGATTGCCGGAAGACCGGCGGCTGGCTGAGCGAGGACTTGGAGTGCGGGATCGACACCGACCCAATGTGTGACCACCACCGCCTGGTGAACGACCACCCGCTCGTCACGTTCCGGGCCAGGGGAGAGCCGGAACCCAGCATTGAGGAGTACCTGGACATGCTGTGCGGTGACCGCAACCACCGGCTCACCGTCCGGCACCTGTTCCTCTGCCTGCTGGTGTGCGTCCCGGTGTGCGCCACTGTGTGCATCATCCTGGACAAGCTGATCGGAGGCTGATATGGAAAGCTGCGACATGTGCAACGTTGACCTTGGCGGCACCTGCGACCACTGTGGGGCCAGGGTCTGCGAACAGTGCGTCCGCGTCTGTAATGAGTGCGGCGACACCTGCTGCTCCGGCTGCTACGACGACGAGAAGGACATGTGCCTCACCTGCGTCGAAGAGGGCCAGGAGCACGAGGAGGATGACGATGAATAGCGCAGACTTCATGAAGCTGCGACAGGTGCTGGACAACCAGTGCCTGGACATACTGGAAGACCGTGGCCCGAAGTACGCCGGGATCGGTGAGCAACGAGACCGCTTCGCCAACTTCAAGCTCATCGCTGAGTTGTTCACCAACTTCGGCGTGGACACGGCCACCCCGGAGGGCGTGCTGGCCGTCTACATGATGAAGCACGTCTTCTCCATCCTGTCCTACCTGGGCAACAATCGCAACGACGAGACCCGCAAGACCGTGCTCACCAGCAATATCCCGGATACCCGCAACTACCTCGACCTGCTCTATGCCCTCATCCGGGAAGGCATCTCTCTGGAGCGCTTCGCTCCCCAGCCGGAGAAGTAGCCAGTGGGGAACCCGCCCGACAAGCCCTCGTCCCGCGCCAAGCAGGTCGTCCACCATCCGGGCGCTATCAGTGACCCGTCCGAGATCGTGGTGCCACCTCCCCACATCCGGGAGGACGCTAACGAGCGCGGGTACATGGGCACCTTCCAGGACAGCAAGGAGGCGGCTGAGACCCAAACGCAGTACGTTCGCCTGCCGGTGGACATCATGCGCCTGGTGTACCAGATCGTCAACGATCCCCAGGAGGTGTACGGGGGCAATGCCGCTGCCTTCTTCCGGCACGCTGCCTACGAGCTTATCTACGCCCACTACGAGCGGCGGCTGGGGAAGCGCAACGCGCCTCAGATTGTCCAGTATCTGCGCCAGGTGGAGCTTGCCCGTGAGCACGCCTGGGAGATGCACGCCGTCCGTGGCCTGAAGGACTTCATCCGTGGCTTCACAATGTTCCTGGCCCAGGCCATCGAACACCGCAACAGTATGGACGTGCACCGCAAGCTGGACGGGCTCGCTACCCTCATGCAAAAGAGCAAGTCCGATACCTGGACAGCGGAGTTCAAGGGTCTGATCCGCCACGACTCAACGATCAGGGCCGCAGTCAACTTCCTGACCAGGGAATGGACGGACTCTGAGGATAGGTGGAAGCGCAAGCAGCAGGAGCGTTGGTCTGCCTGGCTGCAAGGACTAGAGGAGGTCTAGTGCTCAAGTACACTCCCAAGCAGCTAGGGTTCCCGTACCCCTCGTGGCACCCTGGCCAGGAGCAGGCTATGGAGTGGCTCCTGGACAACTACCAGGATACCCACGTCATGCTGCTCGACGCGCCTACCGCATCGGGCAAGTCGGCCATCGCCAAGGCTATCGAGCAATTGACCGGCGAGTGGGTGTATGATGCCACCTGGTCTCGCAAGCTCCAGAAGCAGTACACTGAGGAGTTCCACGTGCCGAACATCATGGGCCGGGGCAACTTCGAGTGCAAGCCCGGCGCTGAACACGGTGCTGAGTTCTGCGACCTGCGCTTCTGTGACGACGACGACCCGGCCAGGGGCTACCCTGGCGAGCTTGCTCCCCACTGTCCCTTCATTCAGCAATTCAACGCCGGGACTGCGGCCCCCTTCGCCGTGCTCAACTACCTTGTGCTGTTCAACTACCTGGGCCATCCCAAGCGGCCCCTGCCCCGACGCGAGTGGCTCGTGTGCGACGAGGGGCACATGCTGGAGGACGCCATTGGCCAGTACGTTGACGTGTATCTCGACCGGGTGTGGTTCGAGAAGATCGGATTCCCTGTCGAGCTACCCATAGACGGGAAGGTCAAGGCCAACATCCTTGACTGGTCTGAGGCGGCTGGCGAAGTGGAGACCATGCGTGAGGACAAGAAGACGCAACTGGCCTGGAACGAAGCTAAGCGGATGGCTGCCCAGGCTGCCAACAAGATCGCCAAGGGGTTCATCGTTGACGACGATGGCCTGGTCATCTCCATCCGGTGCCTCTGGCCGCTGGAGCAAGCGCGTGAACTGTTCATTGACTTCTTCCCCCACGTGCTCGTCATGTCTGCCACCATCGGGGACATGGACGCCCTGGCCCGTGCGATGGGCCTGCCGAAGGATAGCTACAAGAAGCTGTCCGTCCCGTCCTGCATTCCCGTGGGCCAGCGTCCCATCTACATCGAGCCCATCTCCAGCCTCAGCTATAATGCCGAGCCCGTTGACTACGAACGCATGGCGGATGCTATAATAGATTGGGCACAGAACCAGTTCCCCAGCGAGAAGGGCCTTGTTCATGTGTCCTCGTACATGATGGCGAAGCGGCTGGGCAGGCTGCTCGCCACTAGGGGCCTGGGTAACCGGGTGGTCATCCAGGACAGACGTGACCCGAAGATACAGGAGTATTGGGAGCGGACAAGTGGCACCATCCTCTGTTCACCAGTGGCCGGTCTCGGCCTTGATCTCCCCTATCTCTTCGGCTGGCAAGTCATTGCCAAGCTCGCCTACCCTTCCCTATCTGACAAGATTGTGCGTATGCGCAAGGACATCGACATCAATTGGTATCTCCGGCAGACGGCCAACAAGACCGTGCAGATGGCTGGGCGTGTTTGCCGGACACCTACAGACGAGGGGATCACGATCATCGCTGACTCCTCGTTCAAGAACAATGTCTGGAGGCGAGCCCGGAACAGCTTTCCGGGCTGGTTTGCAGAAGCGTTAAGGTGGCCACAGTAGCGCAAGGAGGTGTATCACTATGCCGCTACGGTTCAACACAAGGAAGGCTGCTGAAGAGGGTGATGAGTTCAGCTACATCGCCCGCGTGCAGACCTTCCAAGAGGTAGACCTGACGCCGGACGAGCGGGCTGATTATGGTGCCAAGGAGGGCACCGACCAGTTCCAGCTTCTCATCTCTCTGGAGGGCGTCAGCGTCGAGTGGGTTGGGGACGAAGGCAACCTTCGCACCTTCTGGGCGAAGCGCACCCAGCCCGATGGCCAATCCAAGAAGGGCCGGAACAACAAGTCGTACCAGATACTCCAGTACCTGATTGCCCCGACTGACCCTGACGACGCAGAGGCGGAGGGCTTCGTGGACAAGGCCGGTAATCCTATCACCGGTCTGGGCTACGACGACGACGCCCCCGACTTCCCTCAGTGCCTTGAGGGGAAGATCGTCAAGGTAGCTCACCGTTGGGTGACGTTCGGGCGCGACCCGGAGACCAAGGAGCCCATGCGCTCCATGATCCCGGCGATCCTGGAGATACTGGACGACGACTACGTGCACGAGGGCCAGGTGCCGAAGATCACCTACAAGGGTCGGCGCACTTCTTCCCGCGAGGAGGGGGAGCCTACCGGCGGTACGGGTGAGGCCAAGGCACCGGAAGAGGTCGAGGCTGCCGATCCGGAGGAGTTCTTCGCGGCTATCGATGGCAAGCAGCTTCATCTCCAGTCCCTGCACGAGGCCGTCAAGGACAACCCCGGTCTTCAGGTGGAGCCCTACCGCACACTCTACGCTTCCAAGGCCGGGCGCAAGGCCCTCGTCGATTCCGGCTGCATCAGTGTGGATGACAGCACCCCGCCGGTCATCACGGTCGAGGAGGCCCTTGACCTTGAGGCCCTAGAGGAGCTTGCTGACTCCGCACGGAAGGCCAAGAAGTAGCTTCGGCTCTAGGTTGGTAGGGGCAGGCCGGTCATAGGCGTTTGGCGGAAGGCTGACCTGCCCCACCTGGAGTGCAGCTAGGAGGCTATAAGGAGGTGTATCACTATGCCGCTACGGTTCAACACCATGAAAGATATACTGGAACGCTGGCTGAAGGAGGTCGGGCTACGCAGTGCCCAGTTCCGCTTTTCCCAACAGGGGGAGATTGACAGCCAGTTCGTCACGATCTGCACCCCGGCGCACACGTACCGCCTGCACTTCAGTGATCGCTATCTGGGCGCTCAGGCCACGTGCCGCCGTGTCCGGGCTGGCGAAGACTGGCTACGCGGGAATGACCTGCCGGACGGCCCGTTCTGTCGGGACACGTTCGACCGGATCATGCTGGCTATCGTCGTCTATGAGGCCGTGGAACTGGAGCCGGTGCACAGCTACACCGCCGAGAGCGGGGTGTGACCCACGATGGATATTGACGGAGAGTTCCTGACCAAGCTGCGTGACGCCATGCTGGATGCTGTGGTGCGGACTCCGATGTACCCCTGGCCAGGGCCACCGCCAGGGATGGAGGCCAAACCGTCTAGCTCCTACATGGGCGAGCACGCCTGCATGCGCCGGGTCTACCTGGAGCTTATGGCCCGGCTACACCCGGATGACTTCGAAGTTCTACAGCGCCCCGGTGACCAACAGGTTCCGGCGCAGCGGGGGTGGGCTCTGGAGAACACCCTGCGCTATTGGCTTGGGATGGCCCAGATGCCTGAGTGCCAGATCAGCATCCGGCACTTTGATGGCGCTGTCCTTGGCCCTGGCGCTCGTTACTTCGGGCACCCGGACGACTGGGTACAGTTCACCCCGCCTGCTGGTGAGCCTGTGCGGTTCCTGCTGGAGTACAAGCACCAGCGGGTCATGGCCTACAGTCAGTTCCTGAAACAGGGCGTCCTTGGGGCCGAGCCGTTGTACTACGCTCAGGCCCAGTCCATGCTTGCGGCCGACGAGGTAAAGAAGCTGGGCATCAACGCCTGCCTCTTCATCATCACGCCGTTCGACGTGTCTGCGGCCAAGGGCAACATCACAATGGGCAAGCGTCGCAAGGATTACGCCGGTGAGCTAGAGCCGGACTTCCGCACAGTGCCTGACTGCTCCGGCGTACACCCGGTCTTCTACCTGGAGCTTATCCCGGCCATGCCATCCTTCCAGCGCGGGCTCCTGGCCTGGGCCAAGAAGATCGATGGCTATGTGGAGTCACAGACCTGTCCGCCCCGTAAGTACGAGGTCGGCAAGGACTGGCAGTGCGACTACTGCGACCTGCGGTACGCCTGCGAGCAGGCTGGCCCGTGTCTTGGTGGGTGTGAGCATGCGTTCTGCGCCTCTCAGTACCGGATGAGCGAGGGTGAGCCTTGGGAGTCTGTGGGCACGGAGGAGGATGACGATGACTGAGGCTAAGCTGTCCGATCTGTGGCTGCCAGCCGAGTCCGTGCTGGCCCCTACCCGATGGAGTGTCGGACTATGGGGGCCTGCGGGCGGCGGGAAGTCACACGTCATCGTCAACTCCTGCCCCGGCCCGGTCTTTATCGCCAACTTCGACCGCGACGTTTCCGCCCTGGTCAAGAAGTCCGGGCGCAAGGACATCTACATCGCCAACCTGCACACGGCTGGCCTAGTGCTGACTGACAAGCGGGCTGAGCAACTGATCGAGCGATTCCAGAAGGCGCTGGAGGAGGTCACCACAATGACCGAGGGCACGTTTGCCCTCGACGGTGGCTCTGCCTTCCACCACATCCTGGAGCAACTAGAGTTGTCCCGGCTCAATGCCAGTCAGCGAAAGCGTGCCGCCAAGGGCAAGGATGCCGAGACCTACGAGAAGCTCCCGGCCCTGTACCGTGGTGGCATCAACGCTCAGATCAACGCCATGCTCGCCTCCATCTCCAACTCTCCCGTCAACTTTGTCATCACCCACCAGCAGCGGGAGATATGGGATCAGACCGGCAAGCCCACCGGGGAGTTCGAGCCCCGTGAGAACACTCAGGTCGCCTACGGTGTGGACATGGAAGTCCGCATCTTCTCGGCCTGGACATCTGCCAAGCGCGACCCCAAGACGAAGAAGGAGATACCGAAGATGCTGGAGCACTACGGCCGGGTGACCATGTGCAAGCATGACGAGAGCGTCATCGACACCAAGATCAAGAACCCGACCTGGGAGTACCTGGTCGGGCTCATGGAGTTGGACTAGGAGGCAGCGGCATGGAGGTTCATGGGGGGCTCCCAGTCCTCGCCAAGGTCGTTCCTTCCGCCTTGGCTGCTCTGCTTGGTGCTGCGAATGCCTCGCCCACATTCGTCGTACCCTACCTCGTCGCCGTCGTCACCTCCATTGCCGTCACGCTCCTCCTGTTCGGGAACCCCCCGCCACTGGAATCATCATGAGCAAGATTATCGATACCATCTATGCCGCTCGAAGCGAGCCCCAGCGCCTGAAAGAGGAGGCTGCTGAAGAGGCCGACCTTCTCGTTGACGACACTGACGAGATCGATTGGCAGTTCTTCGGCAACGGGCGCGGGGCTCTCTTCGAGAGGAAGACCGCCCAGGACTTGATCAATTCATTCCTGGAAGCGAACGAGGCCACCGGCGAGCCCCGTGTAGTTGCCCAGCTCCGCCGGTTAGAGAAGACCCGCTACGTTCTCCACTGGAATCCGGAGAAGCACGGCTACGACTACATGCCTCTCCTGCCCGTGCTCCTCGTAGAGGGGCACATCTACAATCGGAGGGGCTACGCCTACGCTGACGGGGCCAAGCGCAACATCCCCTTCAATGCCGTGGACAACTTCCTCCTCCTTGTCCAGCGCTGGGGCATCCTCGTGGCCCGGTCTGCCTCCCTCAACCACACGATGGCTCGCATGGTGTCCATCGCTGAGAGTTGGCTGAACACCGGCGACAAGGCTCCCATCATCATGCTGCCCAAGGCCCCGGTGCCGCAGCTTCGCACCCTGATGACCCTGCCCCGGATCGGGTACAAGAGCGCGAAGAAGGCCCTGACTCCGTTCCGAGTAGATGACCACATGGAGCACCCGACGTTGCGCGACGTGCTCCACGACCTGGTGCACGGCAATCCTACCGTCTTCGGCCCCGCTGCTGACAAGCGCATACAGGAGTACCTCAATGGCCCTATCTCTTCTCAGAAGGAGGGAGAGTAATGGCGAAGCGTCAGAAGCGTCAGCCACCGATCAAGCCACAGCCAGCGCTCACACCGGCGCAGGAAGTTGGCAGACTCCTGGCATTGGTGCGGCCATCGCTTGAGACCATCCTGCTGATGATCGCGCAGGGACGGCCCGGTGCAGCCCTGGAGGTTACCTTCATGTACGGCTGCGCCCAAGGTATCCGCCTCGCTCGCCAGGACATGCGCACCGCCAAGAGGATCGAGCAGGGTGTGGACAACATCCTTGGTGAAGGGCAGGTAGAAGTGGACGTGAAGGGCAAGACTATGGAGGAGGCCCAGAAGGAGATCAAGGAGGTTGCGGCTAAGGGGCAACGGCCTGCTATCTGGACACCGGGGGGAGAGGTCTGATGGAAGATCAGCACGGTGTCACCCTGCCAGTGGTTTACTACACCAGGCGCTGGCCTGCCCCAGATAAGACCACCAAGAAGGTTGCCAAAGTATTCCAGGATGAGCATGGGCGTGTGGTTATCTTCAAGGATGTCTACCCAGAAGACCCCCTCTTTAAAGAAGATCGCGCTGTCGGATTTGACGTGCGCGTGACTGATCGTATCGAGGTGCACCGCTTCCTCATCTACATCTGGGAGACCCGCAACTATGCCTACGTCGATTGGCCACCCCAGAACCCCCACAAGTGTGACCAGGGAGAAGGCGAGCAGTGGCGCATCCCGCTCCGTCAGTTCACGGTGCAGGGCATCAGCGCCTACACCCAGAGGCAGCTAGAACACTGGGTGCACCAGGAGGTGAGCCTGGATGTTGCACAAGGTTGAAGACCCGCTGGGCCAGACCTGGTATGTTGGCAAGGGCGACCCCGCCCACGAAGCTGTCCAGAAGCTCCGGGCGCAGCACTACACTTGGATCGTCCTGCCAAGAGAGATCATCATGGGCACCACTCTCGGCATTGGCACCGGCCCTGGTGGTCGTATCTCTTGTCGGCGGGCCTTGAAAGCTGCCCGCCAGATGGGGTACAATAGTGAGGGAGGCAGACGACATCTGCGCCTAGCTGAGTGCCTCCGCCTCTTGGGAGGATGACATGGAACTTGTTGACAGCCTGGTAAAGACCCGCCTCTCGACCACTCTGCCCCTGCGCGAAGTCCTCATCATGCCCATCGGGGACATCCACGAGGACAGCACCGGTGCCGCCGACCTGGAGAAGCTACGCCGACACGTCGAGTGGGGCATGGAGCGCGACGCCTACTTCCTGGGCATGGCTGACTACGTTGACCTGGCATCCCCCAGCAATCGCCAGACCCTGACCGGTGCCAAGGTCTACGACTCCGTGCGGGATGCACTCGATGACCAGGCCCGCGCTGCTGCCAACCGGGTGTACCACGTGCTGGAGCCCACGAAGGGTCACTGGCTGGGCATGCTCAGTGGCCACCACTACTGGGAGTTCCAGGACGGAGACACAACCGACACCTGGCTGGCCCGGAAGCTGGAGGCTCCCTACCTTGGGGACTCCGCCTTCATCCGTTGCATCTTCCAAGGCCAGAAAAGTCGGGCTCACTTTACCATCTTCTGCCACCACGGTGTGGGCTCCGGGCTCACCCTGGCCGCTCCCCTCAACCGGCTGGAGCGGGTGGTGGAATACTTCGATGCTGACATCTACCTGATCGGTCACCAGCACAAGCTCGTAGGCGCTCCGATGGACAGGCTGTACGTGAACTGGAACACTGACCCGCCCCAGATCGAGCACAAGACAATCATCGTGGCCTGCACTGGTGGCTGGCTACGTGGCTACCGTGAGCGTCACCGACGTGGTGGCCGTGCCCAGGGCACCTATGTGGAGAAGAAGCTGCTCTCGCCTACGGCCCTGGGTGGGGTAGTCATCTCGGCCCGGCCAACGGTCAAGCACTACGAGACGAGCGCTGGCAAGCGGGCCTCGTTGTACGGAGTAGACCTGAACATCTCGCTGTAAGGAGGCGACATCATGGGTGGAGGCAGCGGAGCCCCCATATTCCTCACTGGCCCGGAACAACGGGCGCTCATTATCACGCAGGAGGAAGCCTGGCTTCTGAATGATCGGGTGCGTGACATCATCACCGAGTCCTTCAAGGACGTGCCCTACGATCCAGAGGACGGCGATACCGTCATCAGGCACTTGACTGACTGTCGCCCCCTGGCCCTCCAGATCGTCCGTGCTCTCCGGGACTTGCAATCTATGTCCGAGACGAGTATCATCGTGAGTGAAGAAGAGTGCTGGTTCCTGGAGCGCCGGTTCCGCCACAACGACCGCGAGCCCGCAGCCAGGACGCTGCTCCTGAAGCTGCACGAGCTTATACTGTTCTTTCACCCGGAGCTTGAACCGCCGCTCCCCGACCCGGAGCTTGAACCGGAGGTAGAGGCCAATGCCGACAGAACCTACAGAGACGCCATCCAGAGCGCCAACGAGGACGCCAACCCCGACGAGGACGCCGGGGCCGAGCCGGGCACCGGAGACGGGGCCTGAGCCCTACTTGCCGAGCAGGACATGTCCACAGCAGAAGGGCGACGGCGTTCGAAGGGTTATCCCTACCCTGCCATAGAGATACCACTGCGAAGGCGTCTGACCGTCGCTGAGGTAACGATCAATGCTGCCCTCGACCATGTGCTGCAAGTGCCCACCATCAGGGTTCCCGTGCCCAGGGGGTGGGAGCTTGAGGAACTGCTGGAGCAGCATGGCGCATACGTCGAGGTCAACGACGAGAGAGGTCACTACATGTACTGGGTAGGCCCGGAGAACTTTGAGGGCATGAGCGACACCGACCTGCTGTCCTGGCTGGAGGCAATCGAGGCCACTTACGGCGAGGAGGTTGCTATCGAGCTTGGCCAGATGGCGGGCCTGTCTCAGCGCCTGGAGGCCAGCGGCATCAACCCGGAGTACGCCGCCAAGATACGAGACCACGTGTCCAAGAGCCACGTCCGCGTCCAGGCCAAGAACATGATTCAGGACATAGGCGAGATCATCGGGTACGCCGCTGACAAGCTCGTCCTTGGCACCCTGGAACCGGTCACCCACTGCCTGGGCAAGCCAGTCAAGGTTCCCCACATGGAGCCCGACCTGGTATGGAAGATGGCCACCGCCTTCTGGCATGAGATCGTGCATCGGGGGATGGAGATTGGCAAGAAGGAGTCCTTCTGGGTCAAGGGCATCGGTGAGTTCTCCTACGACGAGGTTCTCCTGTTCGCGCAACACATCTGGGAGGCGTTCTTGCGGGTCACCCGGCTGGACTTCACCGTCCCGGCCGAGAGCGCGGCCATCAAGTTCTGGTTGGGGTTGAGCGACAAGTGGTCAGACCGGGAGCACGCGCCGGACATCGGCCGTCTCAGCCCGGAGGACAAGAAGGATCGGCTCCACCACTATATCGGCTACGGTGGCCCCAGCCGCGCACTCATGGAAGAGATGGGGATAGACCTGGATGCTTATGCTTCTTGAGCCCTACGCCGACTACATCCTGTCTGTCTGCCACACCGTAATCTGCCTTGGTATCATCCCGACAATCTGGACTGGTCGCAGGGAGCAACACATTCCTTACGCCACCAGCTTGACATTCATCATCGTGCTATCAGTCCTGGGCCTCGCTCTGCTATCTCAGGGCCTGGTCTTCGGAGCCGCCACGGACATGCTGGGCGCTGGCCTCTGGTGTGTCGTGGCAGGAGAGAGAAGATTGTGGCAACGAAGAGAAAGAAGAAGCGCCAGCCGTCGCACAAGGCTCTCCTAGCTAGGGCAGTCAGGCGAGCCCTGACCAAGTACCACAACCTGTACCGGCTCCCGAACTGGCCGGTCTACTATCGGGCCGTCCAGTCCATCAAGCGGGCATGGGACGGGGCCGATTGCGCCGCCGGGATGGACATCGAGCACCATTCTTGCGAAGTCTGCCTGGACTACCGGGAAGACCTGAAGCTGGAGGAGGTTGACCTGATTATCGCCCACGAGTTCGCCCACTGGCTGACCAACGACCTTGACATCTTTCTGAAGTCAATGCTCTCGAAGAGGCAGTACCTTCATGCCAAGGAATTGCTGGAGACCGTGGTCGAGGCCATCGCCATCGCCGTGACCAAGCCTGAGCGGTCTCAGCCGAAGACGCTGATCCGCCTGACAGTGGAGGAGAAAGGTGGCAACGGTTGAACATGGCCTGACCCTTACCGGCGTGGCGGAGGTTCGCCTGATAGAGGAGTTCGCCAAGTGGCTACGGGCCAGGAGAGCAGCGCACGTGCGCAGCGACAACGGCGTGCAGCGCTACAGCAAGCACGTGAGCGACCAGTCGTTCAGGATCGAGGTTGGCGAGGGTGCCGAGAAACGCGCGTGGTAACTGGCAGTGCCCCCGGTGCCGGATGAAGACCCCCAACAAGCACAAGAAGTGCGACCATTGCGGGCGGTCTCGCCGGGCCGATGTGGGCTCTAGCTACCTGGGCCGTCATGCCCTGGCCGAGATGGGAATCATTCTGCCCAAGGGACAGGTAGTCCCGGTAGGCTTTATCAAAGTGAAGCGAGTGAAGAATGCGCTCGACGCCGCGAAGGAGGAGAAGAAGTCATGAAGTCACCAGCGTGGATATGGCAGTTCAACACCTGCTATCCCCCGGCGGGTAGCTCGTTCACCCACCAGGGTGCAAGCATCCCGCTCATTGGCCCGAACGACCTGGAGGCCCCAATATGCGACGCATACGTGAAGTCCCACGACGGGCTGTACTGGATGTCCGGGCTCTACAGCCACCCCTTGGCCCCGAACAGCGAACGCCTTGCCAAACTACGCCAGATATACTACGACCAGGGCATCGAGCTTACTCCGTGGTGCGTGCCCAAGGGCCACTGGCCGGTCGAAGAGGCGCTGATCGCCAACCGTGTCCTGGAAGTCACCAACCGCCTGATCCTGGACATTGAGCCTTACGCCTACTTCTGGACGGCCCCCTTCGAAAACCTGCATGCGTACATGCAGCGCATCCGGCAGGCCCATCCCAATGCCTGGATAGGGCTCAGCTTCGATCCCAGGTACGGCAACTACCACGGCGTGCAGGTGGACAAGTACCGGGACATCCACTTCGAGGAGTGGATTCCCTACGTGGACGCCCTGCTTCCGCAAGACTACTGGGAGACCTTCCAGGTCAACCCGGAGTGGGAGATTGATCACACCACTGCCCGCATCGCTGACTATGGCCTGGAGATCATCCATGCCATCCCCGGACACGCCTCGTCCGACAGCTTCCGCCGGGCCGTGGAGACCATTCTGCGCTACGGGAACCGGTTCTCGATCTGGCGGCGCGGCACATACGCAACCTACAATGCCGAGTATGTCGACAGCATCCAGACTGCCCCTACTCCCCCCCCACCCGACTGCTCGGCGCTGGAGGCTGAGGTGGCCCGGCTCATCGGGGAGACCGCTACGCTCAAGGCGACCCTCCAACAGACCGGGGATGAGTCGCTGCGTCGCCTGTCCCGCATTCGTCAGTACGAGAACAAGCTGAAGGCTGGCGCTCAGGCCATGCGAAACACGGCCAACGCGCTAGAGGTGGATATTCCCTATGTCTCCGGCAGTTAACGTCCTGAACGTAGACCTGTCGCTGCTGCTCCAGATGATCGGGGAGCGAGAGGTACAGATTGCCCTATTGCAGCAGCAGGTGGCTGGGCTGACGAAGCAGGTGGAGACCATGAGCAAGATCAGGGCTGGCCGGACTAAACAGCGTAAAGAGGAATCTTGTAGTCCACCCCATTCAACTCCACCCGAATAGAGGCATCCGAGTCAATTGTCGAGGTGGCGATGGCCCCTTCGTCCTGGCCGTCGAAGTCGATGAAGGGCTCGTCAACGTCATCCTGCACAAGGTTGAGGCAGGCCCCCACACCGGTAGCGCTATCCTGGTGAACCTTCATCACCGGGTTCGTGGCGCTTGCGACATTCCTCGTCACGCGCATCCCGATGTAGTTCCCGTTGGGATCAAACTCGCCCGTGCCCCGGTCGGCCCTGACCATGTAGGTCAGGCCGGAGTAGTTCCCGGAGTACCCACGCACGATGGCCCCATTGATGATCTCTTGCCAGGCCGGGGTCTGGCCCATGTTCCAGTTGAAGTATTTCACCCCTGTGCTTGCCTTGAAGAGGAGCATCTGCTCACCAGCATCGGCCGCGCCGCTGATCTGGGCAACCTGCTGAGCCCAGTTCCCGGCGAAGAAGCGGAAGTGGGTGGCATTGATCAGGTCAAGCGCCGGGATCGCGGTGCTGAAGTTCAGCTTGTCAGTCCCGGCCAGGTTGCGGATCACGAAGGTCTCGCCGTCAGCCACCTTGGGAGACAACTTCAGCGGGCCGTCAGGGGTCAAGAAGTTGTTGACCACCCGGCTGCTGTTGCCTACCAGGGAGTACGGAGTCGTGACACTGTTTTGGGTGTTGCAGTTGGTGTAGTTGTTCCAGATACCGGAGCCGCCGGTCTCCTCAAAGCCCACGTCGCAGAAGTGGGGCTGGACGTGGAAGACGAAGGTGCCGGACACGTTGTCGATCTTGATCCCGCTCACCGCAGCCACGTTGTTAGCGTAGTTGCCATCCACCTGGAGGTCGCGGATGCTACAGTCGGCCGCTGTGACGTTGATGATGGCAGCCAGTTCCGCACCGTTGATCTGCTTGATGATGGTCACACCATCTCCGGAGCCGATCAAGTCCTTGCCCCAATCAGAGACGACAACCATCCCGTCGATGTTGTAGGTGCCAGGCATGAGAAGTACGCGCACGCGGGAGGCTGAGTTGAGGGCCAGGTTGATCTCCTCCTGGTCGCTGGTGCCGTCGCACACGTAGTCGGCCCACGCCTTGGCCTGGGTAGTGGAGTTGTCAGCGGCCACGATCTTGTCGAAGAAGCGCTGCGGGGCTCCACCAGCACCGGACGGATAGTTGGCATCGATGACGTTGCCGTTCACGTTGTTGAGTAGGTTGGTCAGGTCATCGTGGTCGCGGACAGAGTTGCCCACGATGACGGTGTAGCTTGTGGTAGTGTGACCGTAGATGCCGTAGGTGGTGGCAGCACCGGCCTTGCCACGCAGGACGTTGCTGGTCACGGAGCCATAGTCCCACCCGCCGATGTAAACGGAGTGGGTGTCCCCGCCGTTCTTGACGATGTTGCCGTCGATGACGAAGTGCTCACCACCGCCAGAGATGGGCGTCTCCAGTTGGATACCATAGGACTCGAAACCGGCGATCCGACAGTCCACGATCTGGATGTCGTTGCAATACCCGGCCACCGCGATGCCCACTCTCGGAGTAGACTGACCGCTGTTGCAGGAGAGGCGACAGTCACTGATCTCGATGCCAAGGCCGATGCCATCACAGTCAATCCCGACACCATCCTGCACATCCAGGATACAGCCGTCGATGGTTACTTCGGTGGTGCCCCCGATCAGGATTCCCTTGGTAGCGACACCAGTGGCCACAATCCGGCAGTTGCTCAACTGTACGTCGTTCGCGGCTCCTATCCGGAGGGCATAGGTACTTCCACCACCGAAGCGGCAGTTGCTGATCCTGGCCCCAGTGATGGCCGAAACGCCACTGATGTAGAGGCCCGTCCCCGCGCAATAGAATTTGCAGCCATCCACCAGGAGATCAGTTACCTCTAGCTGACCGGCCTGGATCACGGTGGACTCCATCACAATGTCGCGCAGGGTAAACTTACTGGCACCATTAGAGTCACTCATATCAATACCCATAGCGCCAGAGACCATGCGCAAGTCCAGGAAGTCGAACTGGGTGGGAATGCCACCGGCCACCGAGTCAATGTAGATAAGGGTCTGGGAGCCAGCGTGATCAACCGTCATGTGCTCCATGCGGAACCGCGTGACCCCGCCCGTGCCAACAGCATTTATCGTCACAGTGGGGCTAGCAGCCGTACCCTGGAGCAGGACTTCGCCTCGGCCTGCTCCCACGAGCCACAAGTCGGCAGTCTTGCCAGCAATGGTCAGGTTCTCCTGGTACGTCCCGGAGCATATCCAGACCAGACCACCGGTGATGCCCAGTGAGTTGATCGCGGCCTGGATGGTTGTGTGCGTCCCTATCCCAGGCGTGGGGTGCACGAAGGCGGCGTAGCACATCTTGCCACCACCGCCCATGCCGGAGGGAACCATGACCTGGATACGGATGTCGTCGCGGGTGATCCTGGGCCGAGCGTAGTACATGCCAGGGGCCAGGCCCGTGAAGGTGGCGGTGCCTGAGTCGTCCGTGGTCTCCACCCCGGCAACGTGCTGGATAGGGTCGCGGGCAGAGGTGGTGAACAGGTTGACATCAATAGCCTCGACTTCCACCCCGATCAGGGGGTTGCCGTGCTTGTCGGTCACGTTGCACTTGAAGACGAAGTTGCTCATTAGGAGCCGCCCTCGTGCAGGCTGCGCACCTGCTCACCATTCCAGGCATGGCTCAGCACCCAGTTCCGGCGCTGTAGCACATCCTGGGCAAAGATGTCGATCACGATGTACCCGACAGCGGCCAGGTTCATCTTCTGCATGATGTCGGACGCTTCCTTAGCGGGATTCCCGATATGGAAGAACTCGCCCTGGACACGCCAGGCCATCCGCTGAGAGGGAAAGTCGAAGTCTACCACGGCACCACCGTAAAGCTGGCGACCGCCCATGCGGGAGGACTGGAAGATGAAGTCGTCCATCGGTTCCAGGCCCTTCTTGACCAGCCAGTCGAAGACAAGGAACTCAGGAAAGGTGCCGCTCCATTGGGCCTCCCAGCGCAGGTAACGGCGCACAATGTCCGGCGGCTGTGGCGGCTCTTGTACGGGCGGCTCTGGCAGCACGGGCACCTTGCGCTGGACTTCTACCCCGCGCACGCGGCGGGGAGAAATCCCGGTCAGGCTGGAGGCTCCACCGTCGAATGTGCTCATTACCAGTCCACCGGCTCCATGACCTGGACAGCCACGCGGCCCCGGCGACGGCTGGAGACGATCTCCTGCTCCGAGGTAGGCATGGATACCAGGTCAACCTTGGTCGCGGTCACGTCGGCGTAGGAGAAGGCGACCAGGCGCTTCGTGTTCCACAGTACCCTCAACTGGGCGTACAGGGTCTCGAAGTTGGCCACGACCCCCTCGTCGATGTTGCGGGACACGTCCACTGTGAACAGGTAGCTCATGCGCAGGCCAGGCTTCTTGCGAAAGACGAAGGTCATGGGCAGTGGCTGTGGGGTGCTGGTATCGTCACCGGTGTCTCCGTACAGGGTGAAACGGAACTTGATCGTGGTGAACTCCTGACCCTCGACGACCGTACCAGCGACAGCGCCGGTGGCGTTGTGCTTGAAGTTGAAGTGCGTCTGCGTCCCGTTGAAGGTGCCCAGGGTGTACCAGGTACTGTCGTCGCCATCGACCGCGTACTGCACCTTGCAGGAGGTGTTGGTGTCGAAGTCCCCAGCGCACCACATTTGGAAGGCGGCTCCCACAAGCTCGCGGAACCCGCCGTCCAGCCAGGGTGTCTCCAGCTTGTAGCCCCCAGCATCGTTCTCGAAGTGGCCGGTGCCCACCAGGGGGTTGTCGGAGCCCTCGTTGAAGTCAATGGAGAAAGCGGTGGGAGTCTGAGAGAACTGCCAGATGCGCTTCTGGGGAGCAGCCAGGCCCCAGTTGCTGTGACTCTTGTCAGTGACCAGGAGCCCGGCGGGGACTCCGGTCTGCCTCTTTCCGATGGGATGCCAGGTGGCTCCCCGGTACTCCCAAATCCACATGTAGGTTCCATCCGTGATCTGGGCATAGAGGTAGCCACCGATGTCGCCCCAGAGGGCATCGACGTACCAAGCCTCACCGTCGAGGAAGCCCTGGTCGCGCACGATGTCGATGGGACGGACGACTCCGGGATCGCCGGGCACGTAGTGGACGATGTGGAGCCCGTCAGTGAGCACCAGACCGTCCTGCCACACGCACCCTGCCCGGATGTCAGAGATGTCCAAAGGGACGGGATAATACCTGCGTGCGTAGAAGTCGAGCACGTACAGCTTGTTGGCCATGTAGTAGGGAGCAAGTTCACCCCACGGTGAACGGGCCGGGCCAATGAACCTCCCGATGGTAGAGTTGGGGAGTCGCCAGATGGGATCGGGCTGAGCCCCGCCGGAGTCCTTGACCAAGGTGTCACCGTCCAGCGAAACGTAAACGTGGCCAGGGCGTACCCAGATACCGGCAGCAATCTCGAAGGTGGCATTGGCCAGAACGAGCAGCTTGTTGTCATACTCCATGAGCGTTCTGGCCGGGAAGCTCTCGGTGAGCGCAGTCCATGTGCCTCCGCCCCCAGACGGGGTAAAATGGCCCAGGCCATTGTTGCCGGGAGCGGCCGTGGTATCCAGGTTGCAGACGAATAGGCGAGGTACGCCAGACTGCCCCAGCGTTCCCTCGACTGGCTGGTACTGATCCATGTCCTGGAGCTTTTGCCCGCTTGCGGGCTCGCCCTCGTCTACCCAGGCGGAGCCATCGGCGGCTGCTGAGTAAAGGTGGGTGCCAGATAGGAAGACAATGCGAACGGCTGCACCCATTACCTCGTAGTGCATGGCTGTGCGCCGCCTACGGGCGAAGACGTTGCCAGCGCCGCCCGCGATGCCAGTACCGGCCGTAGCCTTGAGCGGAAGGGTGGCCTGCCTGGGGATGCGCGTGTCTACGCCGGTGGTGTGGGCAAACCGGGCCAAGTCCTCGCGGGAGAGGCCGTGAGAAATGCCAGGCCCGCCGGAAAAGTCCTCAAAGACGTTGAAGCCCGCGCCCTGGCGGGCGTCATAGGACTCTTCACCAATTCGGATGTTGGCAGCAAAGTCGCTGACCGGCTGCGATACTACCTGCCCACGGACGTAATACTCCGTACCTCCGAGCTTTACCTTGTTGATTTTGGAGGCCACGGGACTAGTTCCTCACGCGCTGGGCATCTGGAAATGGCAAGAACGACGACCGCTGCCTGGCATCCTCGGCCAGGCGGTGAGCCGACGCCTCGCGCGGGCTCCCAAGGTTGCCCAGGAGGATGGCGGCAGCCTTGTTGACCACATAGGCGTCGGAGATGTAGAGCACGTCGTCCCCGGCGGACAGGCTATCCTGGAACGCCTGGCCCTCGATCCGCAGCTTCCTGGAATCGAGCGGAGTCCACATCCTCTCATCGAACACTAGCTTAGGGCCAGCAATGATTCGGTATTGATAAGGCCAAACGATGTTAGTGGTAGGGAAGTCCCCGTCAGCGTCAGCCATTGTGACGCGGTAGATGTAATCCATGCCAACCCCAGAGATGTCGTACTCGTAGGTGTCCTCCGAGAGCGTAACGGTTGTCTCGTCCGGGTCAACGTGGTACGGCATCTCAGTCCGCACCTCGTCAATGGCGTCATTGATGGCCTGCTCAAGCTCCTCGTCAGTGACTTGGGGAGCGAGCCCCTTGCCAACGCGGGCCATGACCCGGCGCTTGATGGTGTCGAGCATCTGCATTACTTCTTATCCTCCCTGTGCCACTGATGGAACCTCCACCACCAGTGACCGGCAACGGCGGTCGCAATGGCAGCGGGCCAGCCGTGCCAGAAGACCGACTCCCAAGTCTCAAAGCTGGGCCGGTGGGAGAAGAGTCCGGCCCAGCCCCAGCAGTGGCCACTCTCGGCCACATGATTGCGCAAGGCAATACCGAGACCACCGAACCCGATGGTCGCGCCCCAGAAGAACAGGACAAGCTCCAGGTAGGGTCTCCAGGGAGACCTGCGTAGCCACAGGAGGCTGGCCACCAGCAGGGCCACGATCCCGGCCGCTGTCGGAGTCATCAGCCTGCGCCTCCATTTCCCCATTACTGAGCCCTCCCAGGCACGATCCTCGCACCCGGAGTCGGGCGGTACTTGGGCGGAATGGTGGGCACTAGCTCGTCGCGCAACCGGCGCTCCGCCTTCTGGTCAAGCCGGGTCTCAGCGGACTCTAGCTTGTGCCAGTCGGACAGATCAGAAGCAGTGCCACCGAGGGCCGCATGTAGAGCGCTCAGGCACGCCTGGATCAACCAGCCGGGCTCGATCTGGATGATGTCGGTATCGGCCGTGATGGTTGCCTTGTTAGCACCGGAGGCAGGCTTCACGGTGTTGGCCTCCCATCCAGCAATGACCGGGTTCTGGCTCGTGGTAGGGGTAAAGAACGGGGGCCGGAAGCAAAGCTGGGGCTCAGTGGTGCCACCGGATACACCGGCCCGGATGTCCCAGGCGTAGTCAGGAAGCTGGCGACCGTTGGCGTCCCAAACGGCCTGGATGTACAGGAACTTGTCAGGCACGTCGTACTCGCTGGTGCCGGTGGTCATGGAGATAGTGGCGGGCTCTACGACCACCACCAGGTCGCCGTACACGGCAAGCAAGGCAGCGTTCATGGCTGCCATGAGAACCTCGTCTGCGACAGATGCGGAGGTCTCCCCGATCAGGTGGCGAACTATGTCGTCCATCAAGGACTTCCACGTAATCATGACTCACCTCTGGTGGAGGAGGGCGGGAGTCTCACCCGCCGTTTCCCGACCGGAGCCGGGGCCTCATACACTCCCCCACAAAAGATTAGACAGTGCCCACTTCC
>Ga0209636_10000223_pt1 | contig 50225 bp, 31 predicted proteins | sample DeeMarSWOR152_54_FD_187464 | JGI IMG/M metagenome (GOLD analysis project Ga0209636, IMG submission 187464) | Marine sediment microbial communities from White Oak River estuary, North Carolina - WOR-1-52-54 (SPAdes) (version 2) | ecosystem: Environmental > Aquatic > Marine > Intertidal zone >...
GGATCCGCGACTATTATCAATAGGGTTGAAACTTTCATCCACGGCACAGGGGGGTGGCACCGCATGACGTATGAAGCGGTCATCGGTCTTGAAATACACGTTCAGCTCAACTCCGCAACCAAGCTGTTCTGTGACTGCCCCAACCGGCCCGGTGACGAACCGAATCGGAATACCTGTCCCATCTGCCTCTGGTTGCCGGGCGCATTGCCTCAACTCAGTCAGGAGGCCTTTGAAAAGGCTATCCTCGCCTGCCTTGCCCTCAATTGCACGATTCAGCCGGAGAGCGCCTTTGATCAAAAAGTCTACTACTATCCCGATCTGCCAAAGGGATTTCAGCTTTCCCAGCACCATCAGCCGCTCGCCAGAAACGGCTGGGTCGACATCATGGGCGAAGACGGCAGGAACAAGAGACTCCGGATCCGCCACATCCACATGGAAGAAGACGTAGCCAAGCTCATACACGAGACGGAAGGCAAGACGCCCATCAGTCTCGTCGATTTCAACCGTGCCGGCACTCCCCTCATTGAAATCGTGAGTGAGGCGGACATGCGAAACCCCCACGAAGCCATGGAGTACGTGAAAACGTTGAGGGGTCAGCTGCGCTATACGGGCAGTGCCGAATGCAGTCTGGAACAGGGAACACTCCGGGTGGATGCAAACATTTCATTGCGGCCTCGGAGTACGGACGAGCTCAATACCAAGGTGGAAGTGAAGAACATGAATTCCATCCGCAACGTGGGGGACGCCATCGCCTACGAGACCATCCGCCAGACCAACTGCCTTGAGAAGGGTGAACCCATCGTCCTTCACACGCGGCTCTGGGATCCTGAAAAGCGCGTTACCTCGCCCATGCGGGGCAAGTTCTCCGGCCCCTGTATCCCGGATCCCTCTGTCCCCAAGATTGTGGTCAGCAATGACTGGCTGAAAGAGATGCAGGGCAGGCTGCCGGAGATGCCGGGTCAAAAAAGAGAGCGTTTCTTGAGAGAGTACGACCTGACTCCTGAAGAAGCCTCAAACATGAGTTTCGAACGGGACCTCTCAGAGTTCTTTGAAGCGGTTGTGAAGCAGGACATACCGCCCCGAAAGGTCGCCGGCTGGATGACCACCCACCTCGTTCCGGCTCTGAGGGACCGCAACCAAACGATCAAAGAGACCCTCCTCACCGCCGAGCGTTTTACGCGACTTCTCTCCATGCTGGAGAAGGATATCATCAATGCTCATGCGGCTAAGGAGGTGATGCTCCAGCTCCTTTCAAGCGAGGAAACGCCTGAAGAAATAGTAGAAAAAGGCGGCTTCCGCCAGGTCTCCGATACCACCGAACTCGAAGCGTTTATTGACCGGATCATCGCCGAGCATCCGTCCGTTGTCGAGGACTTCCGGAAGGGAAACACGAAGGTGATGGGATTCCTTATGGGGTTGGCCATGAAGGCATCCCAGGGGAAGGCCAACCCGAAGCTTCTGAAAGAGATCCTCACAAAACGATTAAATCCAAAACCTTGATATCAAAAAATCATACGCTTGCCTGACACCAAATTGCGTGACATTTCCTTTGATTGCCTGAGGACCTTCGCAGCCAAATGACGCTCCTTCACAGCATCTTAGAGGGTTGAGGGGACACCATACTTTTTTGCTGACGACAAAAGAACAGAGCACTAGGATCCGACCACGGCTCGAATAGCGAGAGCCGTGGCCGCCGGAATCCTCCATCATGTGGCGCAGCGGAGCAACCGCCGGCAACAAACTTTTTTACGAAAATCAAATTCTCATCATCTCCTGTCATTTTATGGGTCTATTGGTGTTCGGGATTCGATGCTGAGATCGACTCAACCAGATTTGATCAATCCGGTGAGGTGTTTGCCGCGGTTGAATACGGATCGTGTGATCCCCTGTATGCTTTAATACGATGGCAACGGGATCATCTGTATCACCTGCCCAGCCATAGACACCGGCCGGATGAACATCCAGCCAATTCCCCAACCTGACACTTTTGGTTTGGGTCCCGATTTGATCGTCCACTTGTAACCATACTGAATCCGTATAACCGCTGTTTATGTCGGTTTTGCCTCTTAACCAGACGATGTACCGACCCGCCGGCGCCGAAAAACGCATCTCAACATAAACCTTGGGCTGCGATTCAGCCCGCTGATTCGCTCCTGAGAAAAATTCGATTGCCCGGCCCCTCGAAGCCTCTTCATCGTTGACCACACGAACACCGGCTGACGACCGATCTGTGATTGATTCGGCATTTAACAATATATCCTGTCCAGGATCGTACATTAACGGCATTGGAGAGCGGTTTCTGCCTGCTCCGGTGATTGGGTTAACAGCCGCAAAAACGATCAAACCAAAAAACAGGGCATGCAAGGCAATCAAAGCTCTCCTTTTCCGAAAGATACCGAAAAATGGATGCGCTGTCTTCATCCCAAATAAAAAGCGGAACAGCTCAAGTTTCCGAACAACGAGCATGTAAAGTGTTATAATGACAATGAAGGAGCTGGTAAAAACGATCGCCCATTTTAAGGCATCATGAATCTCCCAGGTCATTACGAAATAGCCGATACCCAACAAGACGGTCTGGTGCAGAATAAAAAAGGGTAGCACACCTTCATTGGCATATCGCAGGAACGGTCGATCAAAAGCCAGAAACTGTATACCAAATCCGAGAATGGCAAATAACCAACTCCAGGCGCTGAAAAAGGAGAGCAGGGCAAAAATCCAACCGTTGATCCAGGCCGGGAAGACCACGCGTGAGGGGCTAAACAACAGGTATAGGTAAACGGCTGATAAAACCACGCCCAGCAAAAGAGAAATCCAACGCTGATTCTTAATATGCTGTTGGAGTCGGTCACTGGACACAATCATGAAGCCGGAGATCAGAAACCAGAGATAATACAGAAACCCCCAACCGCCGGAGCCAACATCCAGAACGGTCTGTGGAATAAGCGCTTTCATAATCAATAGCGGAATCGAAAACCCTAGATAAATCAATCCCGGCATGGCAAAAAACATCGTGATCCGATTAAGGATCTCTCGCCCACTTCCTTTTAACCAGACAAATAGGCGATAGCAGATCAGGCCGTAGACAAACAAAAAGAACAGATACCATAGATGCATACCGTGGTATGCAAAATTCCCCGGCATACCTATCCCCAAATAAACACCATTGAAATATTCAGGCAAAAATGAAAAGAATGATCCTGAGAATTGACCATGTGTTAATCGCTCCAGGTATACTTGCAAGGCGCTGTGCGTGACCGACGCGAACAGAACCGGAATCATCAATCTCAGAAACTTATCGACATAGAATCTCGGCCAACCGCCGGATTTCCCGATTGCATAGAACAAACTCGCACCGGAGATGACGAAAAAGAGCGGCATCATCCATCGAGTGGCAAAAACGTTCCATATCTCCACCCAGACAAAGGTATTGACATTCTTAACATGCCAATCGCCCAGATTGAAGAATCGTGTACTGTGATAAATGAGAACGATCAAAATGGCCCATACGCGAAGCCAGTCAAGTTCATATCTTCTATTTGAGGTATCTGTAATCATCTGAAACCTCCTAGGCACGTTTCTTAAAGGGACGGTTCGGGGGACACCATACTTTTCTAAGCTATGTCGTTTGCGGGAGCTCGTCGGTGATTGGAGGAGGTTTATTAGCGCGCAAATCGCAGAGGGAGACGGCAGTCTCCAACGCAGACACGAGCGCACAGGTAGACCTCTGGGTGGTGAGAGCTTTATCGAAAGGCTAGAGAGGACACTTAGCCGCAACCTTCGCAAGCAAAAACCAGGGCCAAAACCCGATCGAAGAACCACATAAGTATTGTGTCCCCTGAATTCCTGAATTCTGAATTGTAGATCCTCTGAATTGTAGATTGTATTCCTGAATTTTTGGGGGCATCAGGGACAACAAAAAAACTAGTCCAGATCCAGCTCCACTTTACACTGATTACATCTTACAACGCCCCGGAAAACTTTATTGCCGCATTCAGGACAAACATAGCGCGCTTCTTCATCTTGAACCCATTCTTCAGTACCAACCTCTCGCCAATACGGAATAGCCCGCAAAATAACCTTTTTGCCAACAGCCATGGGAAAATCTTCAATATACTGACAAGGAAATTCATCGCATTGATGACATCCGGTGTAACCTTTCTCCCTTGTGCAGGCCCTGATCTCACACTGTCCGCAATGCATGAACTGTTCATCGGATAAGCAGCCACGGCATTTAATATCTTCTATGGTTAGGTTTTCGCTATGAGGAAGAAGACCTTTGCCGGGAACTTCTCCCTTGTAAAGATTCACTAACCGCTCCTTGAATTTTTGATTATTATCACGGTGCGCGATATAAACCGCACAGACCCCGCAATAAAGACCACAAGGCGCAATAAGATCCGGATTGATCTTCATAATTCTCATCCCTCCTGATGTGCTATATTCTCATGCTGATAGGAGCTCCTTGAATTTCGCGGTCAGAGCAGGCAAGACTTCTTTATAATCCGCGACGATACCGAAGTGGGCTACGCTGAAGATATTAGCCTCATTATCCTTATTTATAGCCACAATGTATTTTGATCCCAAACAGCCAGCGATATGCGACATGGCGCCAGAGAGAGCTACGGCTATGTAAAGTTTAGGGCTGACCACCTTTCCGCTCTGGCCCACCTGGAGCGTCACCGGCGTCCAACCCTCGTCACAGGCAGGTCTAGTAGCACCAACAGCGCCACCCAGAACGCGAGCTAGCTCCCGGACTATCTCGAAGTCTTGAACACTGCCTATGCCACGTCCACCGCTAACGACTACCTCAGCGTCTTCCAGCTTCACCCCTTCTACCTCCTCTTTTATCCGATCGACAACCCTGACTTTAAGCGCCGAAGGGTCTATCTTGCCTTCTACAGGAATAACCTGGCCTTGCCGAGAGTCATTGCGCTCTGCTGGCGGCACTGTTTTCAGTCTTAGAGTAGCCATCTGCGGACGGGCAGACCTTGATACCACCGTGGCGTGGGCGTTACCACCAAAGACAGGCCTAGTCGAGACCAGGAGCTTGGTCGCCGGGTCAACGGATAACGCCAGGCAATCCATAGCGAGCCCACCCCCTAAACGACCATTTAGTCGCGGAGCTAAATCACAACCGACATCAGTATGGCCAAGAAGCATAATAGAAGGAAACACTTTCAGGCAAAGGTCAGCCGCTACCTGAGTGTAGGCATCGGAGTTATAATTATCCAGGAGACTGTCTTCAGCAACATAGACTTTGTCAGCCCCATAGGCGATTGTCTCCTGACCCAAGCCACCTGTTTTGCTACCCATCAATAGGGTACTTAGGTCCTCGCCCAGTTCATCGGCGAGCTTTCTCCCGACTCCAAGGAGTTCTATAGTGATTGGCGCTAATTTCCCTTCAGCGATCTCACCACAAACCAAAACACCTTTATGACTATCCATTGAATATCCTCCGTTCATTCTATAATCATATCAGCTTAATAAGCTTTAAGGCTAGATTGACGGCAGCTTCGCCAGGATTATCCCCGGTAATTATCTCACACTCGGTCTTTCGGGTCGGCAGGGAGAGACTGGTAACCTCGGTATGGGCGTTAGCCTTGTCCAACTGCGAGGACTCAGGCCCAATATCCTGCGCCGTCCAGACCGGAATCTGCGCACGGCGAGCAATCATGAGGCGCATTCCAGCGGGAAGACGAGGTAGACCAATCTCACTGCTGACGGTAACCAGGCTTGGCATAGGAGCTTCCAGTACTTCATAGCCATCCTTTACTATCCTCTTTACCCTAAGCTTCTCGTCCACTGCCTCGATATCACAGGCGAGGGTAACTACAGGGATGCCAAGTATTTCGGCCAGAATAGAGCCAACCTGACCAGCGCCCCAGTCAGCGGAATATCGGCCACACAGAACCAGGTCATACCCGCCAATTTTCTGGATAGCTTTCCCCAAGACATAAGCAGTACCAAAGCTATCCAAGCTTTCGAAGGCTTCATCCTGGAGAACAAATCCCTCGTCGGCCCCCATAGATATGGCGTGCTTTACCACGTCAGCAACGTTCCCGGGCCCCATGCTTATCACTGTTATTTTGCCGCCGTGCTTATCTTTGAGCCGACATGCTGCCTCAACTGCTCGTTCATCAAACACGCTTATCACAGGCGGCACTCCGGGGGGAGGAATAACCTCTTTCGCCTCGGGGTCAATCTTGAATTTGGCCGGTGGTATCTCGGGGTCAAGCACTTGTTTAACACAGACGATAGTATGCATACTACTCCCCTCCTAACCCGGCAAAGCCGGAACCAAAGATTTTAGCGACTGATGGCCGGAAAAGTCGCTCATCGCTGCTCAAGCATATTTTTCCGACGAATCGGGCGGTTAGCCGAAATTCAACCCAGCGCTGTTTGTATCCGATGAGATCGTTCGGCAATTGGTGTCATAAAAATATAATTCGCGCTCAGAGCTCCTTTTCCGAACTCCCAGGCCTCTGAATTCTGAATACGGATTCCGGACATCTCTGCTCATGGCGGCCTCATTAGGACCGGTTCATTGCCGCCTCAACGAGCTCAACGAGGTCTCTTGCCCTCAACGAGTCCTTAATGCCCTTGTGTTCGATGCCCTCCTCGAACATCTGTAAGCAATAAGGGCAGGCAGTCACTACAGTCTCAGCCCCAGTCTTGAGAACGTCTTCAATACGCATGTGATTGATCTTTGTTGTACCGGGCTGTTCTTCTATCCACATGAGTCCTCCGCCGCCGCCGCAGCAAAAGCTTTTGTTTCGCGAGCGTTCCATTTCCTCAAGCTCTGCCTTGGGGATAGCTTGCAATATCCGGCGCGGCTCCAGATATAGGCTGTTATACCGGCCTAAATAGCAGGGATCATGATAGGTGAGAATGGAATTCAGCTCTTCGGTAAGGTTCAATGTGCCCTGCCTGATTAAATCAGCAATGAACTGGGTATAGTGAACCACCTTGAAATCGCCGCCGTACCTCGGGTACTCATTCTTAATGGTATTATAGCAGTGGGGACAGGAGGTAATAATCTCTTTAATGTCGTGGCTTTTGAACAGGTCAATATTTTCCTCCGCCATGATCTGGAACTGGAACTCATACCCTGCCCTCCGTGCCGGGTCACCGCAGCACGTCTCGGCATCGCCTAATACCCCGAAATCGACTCCAGCCGCTTTCAGCACCCTCGTCATGGAAAGGGTAGCTTCGACATTACGCTCAACAAGGGCCCCCGTGCAACCTACCCAGAATAGGGTATGAGCGTTACCACCCTCAGCCAATATCTTGAGTTCCAGACCACTTGTCCAGTCGCCCCTCAACCTCAGCGACTGGACTCCAGTCCATGGGTGTCCTCTTGACTGCAAATTTCTGAGCATAAGCTGGGCACTTTCTGGCATCTTACTGTGCGCCAGCACCAGGTTACGTCTGAGGTCGATTATCTTAACAATGTGTTCCACATAGACGGGGCATGTCTCCTGGCAAGCACCACAGGTGGTACATGACCAAATTTCGGCTTCGCTTGGTGCTTCACCAACCAAGGTTAGAGGGCTGTCGGATTGATTCGCCTGGTTGTCAGCTGCTTTTAGCATGTGGACTTTGAGGTCCTGCACTACTTTCCTCGGCGAAAGGGGTTTGCCTGTCGCCCACGCCGGGCAGACATCCTGACAGCGACCGCAGTTGGTGCAAGCGTCCAAGTCAAGGAGCTGCTTCCAGGTGAAATCCTTGATGTCCCCAACACCAAGGGTCTCAGCGTTTTCAATGTCTATGGGGGCAGGGGCTCCTACTGGTCCCAAGGAGCGGAAAAAGATATTCAACGGAGATACGACAATATGCTGTAATTTGGAAAAGACCAGAGCGACATACATGATGCCACCGATGGTTAGCGCCGAATGGAACCACCATAAGGACCTGTGCCAGAACAGAAGCGAGTTCTGGCTCATGCCGGCAAAGGCTTTGGCGAAGACAAATCCGCCTGGGGACCATACTGCCCAGTCAGGGTGAACGTTTATTTCGGTAGCTGCCTGCCGAAGCCCCTCGACCATGTAGCCAGTAATAAGTATCACTGCAATCAACGCCATAACGATGCCATCGTCGAGTATGGTATTCAGCCCCTTGGGTTTCCAGATGTAACGGCGGTAGGCAGCCATGATTATCCCAATGAGAACCAGGATGCCTCCGATATCAACGATGAGCGAGAACCACAGGTAGGGAGCGCCGGTTATGTGACGATTGATGTAGTGGGTTGTGGCATCAATAGCCGCAGCCAAGAGGAGTATGACCCAACCCCAGAAGATGATGAGGTGCATAATCCCGGGGTAGGGATCGCGAAGAAAGCGCCGGTGGGCTAAAGCATCCACAACTGTGGTGCGGATGAAAACCCGTATTCTTTTGCCTATGTTATTAGAGCAGTCATCTGGCTTCCCCAAGTGCCACAGCTTATAGCGCCGGTAGATACTGAAGGCCCAGAAAGCTACAGCGATGGCTGCCAATATGTACATCACGTAACTGTCCCGATACGGTATATTCCAGAACACTTCTCGGGATGCCAAAAACTATCCTCCTCTTTGCTTTATCTTTCTTTACTCTTCCTGACTATTGTTCTTTTTTCTTCAGGAATAGGGGGCGGAACAGGCTCGCCAGAAATCTTCGTCACCGCACCAAATCGAGGGGGGCAAGCTTCAAGGCACGTTCCGCATTTTATACATTTCTCTTGATCAATGACATGGATCAGGTTCTTACCGCCTACAATCGCCTCCACAGGGCATCTCTGAGCGCACGTCATACAGGCCTGGCACTTATCCGGGACGATATAGTACGAGATTACTTCGCTGAGTAACGTGTCTATTTCGTCTTTGGTGAAAAGGTTGTCATATTCTTCTGGGTTCTCAAGACGTGACGCCAGCTTTTCATTTTTCATTACTTTAATGTATGGGACCAACTTCGAAATTTCTGCAAGTTTGGACATTAATTCATTGTGGTCTATTCCTTCACCTTTGCCAAGTGGTCCTAACTCCTTCACCTTGTTGCCGAACTCACTCATAACTTCGGCAAAAAGGATTCCTTCAGCGGAAGACATAAATTCGATCCTCAACCTTTCTGGGTTCAGCCCTATGTGTTCCATTATTTTTCTACAGAGAAGCACCATGTTCAGAGCATCGTAATTTCCATGAGTACTATAATTACATTCATTTAAACGGCAACCACCGATAAACACCCCGTCCATCCCGTTTGAGAAAGCCCGGAGTACAAATGCCAGGTCGACTCTGCCACTGCACATTACGCGTATAAGCCTCATTTCAGTTGGATATTGCAGTCTGGAAACTCCAGCCGTGTCAGCAGCGCCGTACGCTCACCAATGGCATACAAAACCTATGATCCTTGGTTTAAATTGAAGCCCTGTACTCATTCGTTCTCACCTCTATCTCGGCTTTATTCATTAGCAGGATGCTGAAAAACGCCCATCTGCGGCGTTTCTCTCATCCTTCGTCGTTGCGGCGTACATCAAAGTACGCCTCACTCCTCAAGATTTTGAGGGCCTTGCATCTGGGCATTTTTGAGCATCCTATGGAATATGATTTTTTCGTATACTTCTACACATCTCCAACCGCCGCATCAATGTGTTGTATGATCTCTTCCTCTGGAACCGCCGCGTCAATTTGGCTCAAGAGCTCTTCATCGGTATAGTGCTTTAGTTGAATAGCCCCCGTTGGACACTTTGCGTTGCAGAGACCATCTCCTTTACAGATAACAGGATTAACGACAGCCTTTTTGCCCTGCCGTGTTTCACGAAACTCTATGGCACCATACGTACAGGCTGAGATACATGCCCCACAACCCATACACTTCCTCTCACTCACCTCACAAACAGAGCCGGAGGCTGTGACTGTATCATGTGAGAGAAGCGTTAAGGCCCGGCCTGCAGCTCCATAAGCCTGGCTAATCGCTTCCGATATATGCTTGGGATAGTGAGCTGTCCCACACAGGAAAACGCCATCCGCGGCAAACTCAACAGGCCTTAATTTGACATGGGCTTCCTGGAAGAAACCATCCGGGCCCAAAGGTACCTTGAACAATTGGGATACTTCCTTGCTTCCTGCGGAGGGGATAACGGCAGCAGCCAAAGCAATTATGTCGGCATCTATTTCAAGCTTCATTCCTAAAATATTATCTGGCAAGGTAACCTTAAGAATGCTCTTGTCACCCTCTTTAACAGCTTCTACCTGAGGTTTATCTTGCGGTTCATACCGGATAAACTTTACATCTTTATCGGCCGCTTCCCTGTAATAATCCTCGCTAAACCCATACGTTCTCATGTCCCGAAAGAGAATGTAGATATCCATCTTGGGGTTTATCTCTTTTAGTTTTAATGCGTTCTTTATAGACTCGCTGCAACATATCCGGCTGCAGTAATTTCTGTCTTCATTTCTGCAGCCTACGCATTGGATCATCACGAGACTTTCTGCGTTAATTACCTTTTCGTCTCCTTTGGTGATCTGCTCCTCCAACTCAAGGTGGGTCATTACCCTGTCATCTTCTCCATAAAGGTATTCGGTAGGTTCATATACATCAGTACCCACAGCGATGACGGCTGCGCCATGTTTTATCTCTGTGACCCCTTTTTCAGAGGTCACCTTGGTTACGAAATTCCCTACATAACCGGTGGCCTCCGTGATGGTAGCATCCGTATATACATGGATTGAGGGATGTTGATAGACCTTTCTTATAAGATCACGCACAAACGCCTGAACATCCAGCCCTTCCAGGGTATAATGGAGTTTTCGTGCTATCCCCCCAAGGTCTGTATCCTTTTCCACCAGGTAAACCTCGTGCCCCTGGTTGGCTATGGAGAGGGCACAGGTCATGCCGGCTATACCTCCACCAACCACTAACGCCGTCTTGTTGACGGGGAGTTCAAATTCCCCTAATGGCTCCAAATGGCAAGCTCGGGCTACCGACATCCGGATTATATCCTTTGCCTTTTGGGTGGCTTCTTCCTTTTCTCGAGAGTGGACCCAGGAACACTGTTCTCTAATATTGGCCATGTCGTAGAAATATTGATTAATTCCCGCCTCACGAAGGGTGTCCCGGAATAACGGTTCATGGGTCCTGGGGGTGCAGGCAGCGACAACCACGCGATTGAGCCCTTTTTCCTTTATCATGTCTGCTATTTGCTTGGCAGAATCAGTAGAACAGGAAAATAGTTGTTCCTGAGCGTAGACGACATTGGGCAAGGTCAAGGAATATTCGGCTGTGGAAGGAACGCTTACTACCCTTCCGATATTAGCCCCACAATGACACACAAAGACTCCTATCCTTGGCTCCTCTTTGGAGACATCCCTTTCCGGCGGATATATCCTTTCTTTGGCCAGCTTCCCTCGCCTGTAGTCAAGGAGTCTACCACATTGGGAGCCAGCCCCACTGGCGGTCAAAACCGACTCAGGGATATCCATGGGACCCTGGAAGGCTCCACTAATAAAAATTCCCGGGCGAGAGGTCTCCATGGGATTAACAGGATCGGTTTTACAGAACCCGTGTGAATTGAGCGCGATGCCGAACTTATCTGCTAGATCCTCATAATCAGCAGGAGGGTTCAATCCAACGGATAATACCACCATATCGAATTGTTCCTCTTTTACTCCATCCTCGGGAGTAGAGTATTTTAGGGTTACATTCTTGCTTTCCGGGTCTTCTTTTACTATTGATGTGTAACTTCTTATAAAACGAATCCCGGGAAGTCTCTCTGCCCTTTCGGAGAATCGCTCGAAATCCTTCCCATAGGAACGAATATCGTTATGGAATACCGTACACTCTGCCTCTGCGTCATGATCCTTTGTCAAAATCACCTGTTTCTGGGTATACGTGCAGCATACGGCTGAACAATAGCTTTTACCGCCGGGGAGAACCTGTCTGGAACCGACGCATTGAATCCAAGCTATTTTACGGGGATGCTTCTTGTCGGAAGCACGCAGTATCTCACCTTCGTACGGCCCGGTGGCGCATAAAAGCCGTTCATAGTCCATACTGGTTACCACGTTCTGCATCTTTCCGTATCCATATTCGTCCCTCAATTTAGGGTTAAATGGCTCATAGCCCGGAGACAAAACGATCGCTCCTACTTTTACCTCTACCTTTTCCGGGGTTTGGCTAAAATCAATGGCTTCATTCTTACAGACTCCTGTGCAGATACGACATTTCTTCTCTTTAAGGTAAAGACAGCTTTCATCAATATATGCGACAAGGGGAATTGCTTGAGAGAAGTATATATGGACGGCTTTATTCTTCGATATTTCCTGATTAAATTGATCAGGGTATTTGACCGGACAGTATTCTACACAGGTAGTACAACCCGTGCATTTGTCCTCTATAATATATCTGGGCTTTTTAATCAGGGTTACCTTGAAGTCTCCTGCTTCTCCTTCTACACCGTCAACTTCAGTATAGGTCAGGATCTCTATATTGGGATGCCGGCCGACCTCGACCAGTTTGGGCGCGAGTATTCAAATGGAGCAGTCATTGGTGGGAAAGGTCTTGTCAAGCTGGGCCATATGGCCGCCAATGGCAGGTGCCTTGTCGACCAGGTAAACCGTAAAACCAGCAGTGGCAAGATCAAGAGAGGCCTGAACACCGCTGACCCCTCCACCGACAACCATAACATCCCCAAAATTACTGCCTGCGAAACTCTTACAAAGCTGTTCAATTTGTGCTTTTTCCACTTCTCTCTGTCCTCATCAGATGTCTTGGTTCCCTAGCAGGAAGCTGAAAAAACAGTATTTTTCACAACCTGCTAAATGACTTCCTGGAGAATCTCCGTGATGTCCTTAATCTGTATGACCCCACTATCCTTGAGGGTTAACCTGCTATCCTCGAATTGGGTGATGCAATACGGGCAGGAAGTTACCAGCACCTCAGCCCCAACCCCGATAGCTTGTTCCAGCCTGAGGTCGGAGAACCTTTCACCCTTTGCAGTTTCCATCCAAATCCTGCCTCCCCCCATTCCGCAGCAGAGACTATCTTCCCGCGCATCAGCCATCTCAATCAGTTCTAAACCGGGTATCTTCTCTAAGACCTCTCGGGGTTCGTCATATATGCCATTATGTCGACCCAGGTAACACGGGTCATGATACGTGACTTTCTTCCCGTACTCCTTGGTGAGCTCAAGCCTTCCCTCATTAATAAGCTCGAATAAATATTGAGAGATATGGACCACCTCGAAGTTGGCCTTGAATTCGGGATACTCGTTTTTGAAGGTGTGGTAGCAATGAGGCGAAGAAACAAGGATCTTCTTCACCCCGTTTTCGACAAAAGTCTTGATGTTTTCCCTGGCTAAGCGTTTGAATAATGCCTCATTGCCCGCTTTGCGCACACTCTCGCCACAGCAACTCTCCTTGGGACCCAGTATCCCAAAATCTACCCCTGCCCTGTTGAGGATATTGGCTGTGGCTTGAGCTACTTTTCTTAGTCTTGGGTCATAGCTGGGATAACAGCAGGGGAAATAGAGGAGCTCAGTGTCCTCACCGAACTCCTTTACCTCCAGTCCTTTAGCCCAATTTGCCCGGTCCTCCGGTTCCTGTCCCCAGGGATTACCCACACTGGCAATGCTTGTCATTACACCCCGAAGATTGGGGATGCTAGCAGGAACGACACCGTCTGGCACTAACAGCCTGCGCATAGCCCTGACAATATCGATTATTTCTACGCCTCTGGGGCACCGCTGCACACAACTACGGCAGGTGGCACATAGCCACAAGTCTTCGGATTCGAAATCAACCAGGCCTAACTGTGCCTGATGGATAATGCTTCGAACAAAAAAACTTCTTACACGATTCCACGGGCAAACAGTCTCACATAATCCGCATTGATAGCATAATCTGAAGGCTTCTCCACCAGTCTCTTTTATGCCATCTATTACGACTTTGAAGGGGGCTAGGGCTACAGTCTCCACCGTCTTTCTTAATCCTCTTCTTTCGCCTTAATGTTTTAGCCCTTCTGTGACATTCGGGCAACGGTATCTATTATCTTGTCCAATCCATATTCGTTTGCCAATGATTCCAATCCTATCTCCAGCTTTTCCCGCTCCACTTCTTCTTCGACTTCCTCTTCCCTCTCTTCGTACGTCAGGGCATCATGTAGGCACCACTGAACACACAAGGGCTCTTCTAAAGGCGGATCTTCTTCACACATATCGCATTTGAGAGGGAGACCGGAATCGGGCTCTTTGAAAAGGTCCCTGGATGGACAGGAAGCCCTGCAGAAGGCACACTCGTCGTATTCCTTTCCGTCAATCACATATTTGTCTCTGCCCGTACATTCGGCTGCAGTATACTCACCCGCGAATACAGGAACATATATGTCTTGCAGTGGTTCATGAATCACCCGGATACGAGACCTCGCCGGATTATTGCTGCTATATTTTGGCGTAGCGTGAAAGGCGGAGCAGACGAGCTCACAGGCCCGGCAACCATTGCATTTATCAACATCAACTTTTATTGCTTTAACTATTTTCTTTTTTTTCTCACCCTTCACAGTTCACTCCCTCCACTCTATTTCCTCTCTTTTTCCGCCGAAATCTCTTTAGAAGGAGTAGCTTCATCATCGGTCAAGATCCCCCGCTGTATGAGGTCTTCGCTCACATAATCCAAATCCAATTCCTGCAAAGACTCTTTCGTGGGAATACCCTCCTTATTCCATCCCTTAAATTTGTAATACGCATCTAGGAGCTGAGCTTCAAGCTCGGGAAATCTCTTCTTCCAATGGTCCTCAGGCGGCCTCTCGTCGGCTCTCCTCAAACCTCTTCTTACATTAAAGGCTCTCAGTAGAGTTCGGTTCCTCTTGGCTATTTGCGATAGTTCGGCTTCATCCATATCGATCCCGGTCGCCGATGAGATAAAAGCCGGGTAATTGTGTATATGATAGGGGGGCTTCAGCGGAAATGACGACAAACCGGCGCACATCCCGACGGCGTCATCGATGTAATGCATCATCTCTTGCCAGTCGACGATTTCACACGTTGCTTCAATAGTTGGGTAATAGGGCATTGAGTTTTCTCCCCGTGGTTCCCAGTTCAAAACATATTCCTTAAACTTTTCATCAGGAACCTGGATCCAATCCTTTACAAACTCTTCTCTCTCCTCTCTCGTAGCAAAAGGCGCCTGGGGGAAGTTCCCTTCAATTTGGGTAATGTTTGCCTTCTCGCCGGTACAATACATAAGGAAATAAATGGGATTCAGCATTGATAGCTTGAGAGGCAGCTGCTCATGTTTCTTGATGTTATTATGGGCATATTCTTCTGCACCATTACCAATCTGTTGGGCCGCCCAATGAGTACCATCGGCCAAAACATCTCCAATCCCTTCTCGCCGAACAATTCTGTCAAGTAACCAGTAAAATCTTCCCTCGTTATCGGATGGCATTCCTGGCATGTCCTGGTCAGTCAAAATGCCGGCTTCATAAAGCTCAAGGGCGAAGGCCATAACTTGCGGGGTTGAGAATGCGTCCACTCCATACTCCGTAGCACGCTGAGCGATTCTAAAACCAAAATCCAGATCTGAAAAGGCCGCCATTGTATACGTGAGTTTCGAGAAGCATTTCATCATGTAGGTTGAAACTCCTGGGACGGAGATGATGGCCCCGCATTTCATCGGACAGTTATAGCAACTTATTAACCGCGTCCGCACATTTTCCATGGACTCCGTCCACTTCTTTTCGATTTCCTCGTTCCAAAAACCCTTTCTGCGGACGCGGGAATTTCCCCACATGAAATTCTCCGTGTGCCACTCCTCGTCATGGATTGCCATCTCTTTCGGTGACCCAAGCCCGGCTAAAATGGGCATTACCCCCGGAACCGGATTTTGGTCTCGGACCGGTATATATTTCAGTACTTCGTTGCAAAGCTCCATAAATTCAGCCGGTCGGGCGATGTTGACGTCCTTTGTCCCCCGAACAGCTATCGCCTTTAACCCTTTGTCTCCCATAACGGCGCCTATTCCGAGTCGGCTGGCACTGGACCTGCCATGCTCGATGGAAGCCATATAGACCCTGTTTTCACCGGCCAGGCCGATAGCAGCCACCTGGGCTTTCGGCTCCTTCAACTCCTGTCGAATAAGGTCTTCAGTTTCAACAGCGCCTTTACCCTGCAAGTGAGAGGCATCACGTATTTCTACGTTGTCATTGTTTATCCATAAATAAACCAAATTGGGGGACTTGCCGCGAAAAATCACTTTGTCATAACCTGCATACTTCAATTCCGGTGCCCAAAATCCCCCCATCATTGAATATGCCATGAACAAAGTCTGAGGAGAGATGGTAGAAACAATGGTACGATTGGCACCAATAGCAGGTGTGCCACATAAAAGACCGGTGCTGAATATGAGGATGTTATCAGGAGAAAAGGGTTCAATTTCAGGGGGAACTCTATCCCATAATATCTTGGCGTTAGTACCGAGCCCCCCAAGATGAAGTTCGGTTAATCCTGGGTCAGTTGCTACCCTCTCAATGCTTCCTCGGGATAGATCAATTTCTAAATTAAACCCTGTCTCTGCATATCTCATTTTTTAGCCCCTCTAGGCATGAGCTTGTTAATATTTTCACATAACCTTTTATACTAAAACTCGACTGCTCCTCTCAAGTGAAAAACTGCTTCTCCGTTCCGTTTTTTTTCTGCCACGCAGGTCTTCATGTTTGTTGCACCCTAACCCGGAAGCTCCCCCTTTAGGCGGAAAGCTTCAATCCAAATGTCTCCTAAGATTGATAAATGGGGAACGGTCAAAACCAATAGCCTTGAAGAAGGAAAGCATATCACCGGCATCCCAGCGCACAGCGGTATGGATGTCCCGGATTCCCTCCTTTTTAAAAAATGAAAAAAGTTTTTCAGCTAAGATTCGGCCGATTCCAACTCCCATCTGCCGTGGATGCACCCCTACCACTTGGACCCAACCGCTTTGCTCCAAACCAAAGCCTTCCCCTTTGATTTCTCCGATGATGAAGCCCACCACTTGACCATCCTTTAAAGCAACAAAACCCAAAGCTTCTTGTTTTTTAAGATGACCCTCTGCCATTTGAACCCACTTTTTCGATACTTTTTTCTGCAATATGGATTCCTGGATAGCAACGATCTCAGAAACATCTTCAGCCCTAATCTTCCGGATTTTAATCCCTTTTTCCATTTTCTCCTCAGTCAATCCGAATGATCTTTACGCGTTTCCCAACCCATTCTGGAGGAAGATAAACCCGACCGCTATTTCCACTCTGTTTGACTTCCTTCTCGATCATCTCCTCACCATAGACCTCGAACTTAGACTTGTTCTGTATGTTCATCGAAGGTAAGAGATCAGGTTTGAGTTCTTTTTTTTCTATCATGCCATTCATTAGAGGATTATTAATTACAAGTTAACTATTTAACAATTACAATGCAATTATAATATAGCGTTTAAAACTTGTCAAGAAAAAAATAAAAAAAGTTTAATTGAGGCTAACCACTTGATATTTAAAATAGTAAAATAGGGGGACGCTCTTAAATAACTAAAAAAAACTTACCCTGTCATTTCATAACTGTTATTCTGTGCAATGGCCTCTCCCCTCTCCACCGCATATCCTACTCCGGGAACGCTCATACTAAAGCGTTTAGCCATGTCTGTAATCGAAATTCCCAGCTCCCGAACGGCCCAATAACAAATAAGACTCCTGGCATTGACCTTTTCTTTCTGCCTCCCCTTTGAAAAAATCTCATGCTCGTCCATACTATAGATTTCTGCAACCCTCTTAACGACTCGATTCAGATCATAACCATGACGCTTCAATTCGTATTGGCGCTCGTATTTCTCACCAGCATGGGAAAGTATAGAGTCTACGAAATCTGAATCCCCCAATATCCTCTCATCACTCATGACATGGGCCCCGCTTTTCAAGCGATGCTTTTTTACCTCTGACCAACCGCCAAGACTGCGAATCAGTCCACCCCCGGTCAGCTCTTCTCGGCGGCCCTGATGAAGCCCTGCCTCGACATAGGAAAGATACCCCCCGATGGCACTACGTCGCGTCTTTCCGAAATATCTGAGAACATAGTCCACATCCTGCCATTGTCTCCCTTCCTTTCCCACCAACGCACTATGGCCACTGTAGGGATAGTCTTTCAGTTCCTGAAGGTCACTGACAATTCCCGCCCTGATCGGGTTTAGGTGAATATACCTGACCAGCTCCCTCAAATAGAGATCTTCCTGGCAAACAATGGATTTATAACGGTTTTGAAAAAGCTGACCATGTCGCCTGTGCCGGCGGTTAAAACTGACCGCGTATCCTGTAAGCAGCCTCCTCATCAAAGTGGCTAACGGCGTTCGACCCGTCCGAAAAAGAAAATGAACGTGATTGGGAATAACGGCCCATGAATAGCATGCCGTTTGGGTCTCAGGAAGGAGTTTTGCGAGGCGCTCAACAAACCTGTCCCGGTCTGTATTGTCTCTGAATATCCTTCGACGCTCAATGCCTCTAATTATGACATGGTGCAAAACACCGGGAGCGTCAAGGCGAGCTAATCTTGGCACGGGCACGGGTTCTTATCTATCAGTTCCCTGTCCAGCTGTCAACGAACTTTTCTTAGTTTTTTAAGAGCGTCCCCCATTTTTCCCATTTTTTTTCATAGACATCTCTCTCAAAAAGCGCTAGTCTTCTTCTGACTCAGAGAGAGACGAAGGGGCGAGTCACGCGGTTCGGGAAGCTCATTTTCCCCAATCAGCGCAATCAAATCTCCAAAGTTGACTATGCGTTCTATTCGTTAGCCCTCTATCGCCATCCTCTTCCGCACATCCTCTTTCTCCGCCCCTTTTGCCTCAAGATGCCAAGGAGATGATCCGGTGAACACAGAAGAATTTAAGCGTCGGCTTACAGCCATTTTAAGTGCCGATGTGGAGGGCTACAGCCGCCTTATGAGAGAGGACGAGGAGGCTACCATTCGGACGCTGAAGACTTACCGGGCAGCCATGAGAGATCTCATTCGACAATACAGAGGCCGGGTGGTGGATTCTCCTGGTGACAACATTCTTGCTGAGTTTGCCAGTGTACTTGATGCTGTGAACTGTGCCGTGGAAATTCAGCGGGAGCTTGCTGAAAGGAACTCCGAGGTCTCCGAAAACCGCAGGATGCAATTTCGTATTGGCGTCAACCTTGGCGATATTGTTGAGGACGGAGAGAAGATCTACGGAGACGGTGTGAACATCGCAGCCCGAATGGAAGGTTTGGCTGAAGCAGGAGGCATTTGTATCTCGGGCACCGTTTATGAGCACGTCAAGCACAAGCTGGGATTAGAGTATGAGTATCAGGGGGAGCATGAGGTCAAGAACATCCCAGAGCCGGTTCGGGTATATAAAGTTCTCTCTTTTCCCGGTGCTGCAGCCCACAGGGTGGTTAAGGCGAAAAAGGCCGTGGGGAAGACATGGCGTACTATTATTCTCGCCGTAGTTGCCGTCCTCGTTGTTGGAGCGGCTGTGACTGTATGGCATTCTTACTTTCGTCCCCCTCCCATTCAGGTTGCCTCTGAAGAGAAGATGGCGTTCCCTCTGCCCGATAAACCTTCTATCGCTGTGCTTCCTTTCGAGAACATGAGTGGCGATCCTGAGCAGGACTATTTCGGCGACGGCCTGAGCGACCAAATTATTACTGCCCTCTCTAAGATCCCCAACCTGTTTGTCATAGCCCGCAACTCCACCTTCACCTATAAGGGAAAGCCGGTAAAAGTTCAGAAAGTAGCTGAGGATTTGGGGGTCCGTTATGTCTTAGAGGGGAGCGTCCAGAAGACTGCCGATCAGATTCGAATCACGGCACAGCTTGTTGATGCAACCAATGGACGTCATTTGTGGGCCGAGCGATATGACCGGAAGCTAAAGGACATATTCGTCGTTCAAGATGAAATCACCATGGAAATTCTAAAGGCCTTGCAAGTAGAGCTCACTGGAGGTGAAAAAGCCCGCATAATCGGAAAGGGTACTACCAATCTGGAGGCTTACGAAAAGGGCCTGCAAGCGCTCCATGAGTTTCAACGGATCAATAAAGAGGGAATGATTTTAGCACGACAGCGGGCGGAGGAGGCCATTGCCCTGGACCCCGAATATCCGGCCGCGTACAGGCTTGTCGCTTGGAGTCATTTTAATGATGCAAGGTTTGGCTGGAGTCAGTCTCGATCCGAATCATTCAAACGGGCGGTTGAACTCGCGCAAAAAGCCATAGAACTCGATGATAGCGAGGCAGGGGCTCACTCGCTGCTCGGCATGATACATCTCTATAAGCGGCAGTACGAAAGGGCAATTGCCGAGGGAGAGCGCGGTACGTCAATAAGTCCAAATGGAGCTCATTACAATGCTATCCTCGCCAACATATTGAACTTTACCGGGAGGCCTCAAGAGGCCATTGAATTAACGAGGAAAGCGATGCGGCTCAGTCCCATGTATCCTGCCTGGTTCCTCTACTTCTTAGGCATGGGTTATCGGTTGACAGGCCGTTACGAGGAGGCCATTGAAGCACTCAAAAGATACCGAGAACGTAATCCCGAAGCTGTATACTCGTATACTGAGCTGGCCATAGTTTACAGTCAATTGGGGCGAATTGAAGCGGCGCGAGCTCTCGTAGAAGAACTTCTTGAAAAAAACCCCACATTTTGTCTGGAAGATTACGCGAAGACACGATTCTTTAAAGACCATGCTGAATTAGAACGTGAACTCGACGCCCTTCGCAAGGCAGGGCTCCCCGACACGCCTCCACTACCCTTACCCGACAAACCCTCCATTGCCGTGCTGCCCTTTGTCAACATGAGTGGCGATCCTGAGCAGGAGTACTTCAGTGATGGGATAACCGAGGAGATCATTACAGCACTCTCCAAGACCCCGAAGTTGTTTGTGATCGCCCGTAACTCGACGCTCACATACAAAGGCAAATCGGTAAAGGTGCAACAGATAGGGCGCGAACTTGGCGTGAAGTATGTCCTTGAGGGGAGTGTCCGGAAAACCGAGGATACGGTGCGGATCACTGCCCAGCTTGTGGATGCTCGAACCGGAAATCATCTGTGGGCTGAGCGTTACGACCGGAACCTGAAGGACATTTTTGCCCTGCAAGATGAAATCACCATGAAGATCATAAAAGAGCTTCAAGTGAGGCTGACGGAAGGGGAGAGACTCCGGCTGTATTCGAAAGGTACGGACAACCTCAAGGCTTATCTAAAGCTTTTGGAAGCATCAGAGCATTTCCAGAGAATGAATGACGAGGGCAATGCCAAGGCCCGGAATCTCTATGAGGAGGCTATCGCCCTGGACCCTGAGTATCCAGAGGCATATGCCTCCCTGGGTTGGACTCATTTGTTGGATGTGTGGCTTGAGTCGAGCAGGTCTCCTGGCGAATCTATGAGGCAGGCCTTTGAGTTGGCACGGAAAAGTGTCGCTCTGGACGACTCGTGTCAACCTGCGCACGGTCTATTGAGTAACCTCTATTTGATGCAAAGGCAGCATGAAAAGGCCATCGAGGAGGCAGAGAAGGCCATCGCTCTTGATCCCAATTCCGCTGACGCTTATGCTCATTTGGGGCAGGTACTTGTCTTTTCGGGAAAGCCAGAGGGGGCCGTTCTTTCACTTGAGAAGGCCATTCGTCTCAACCCAATCGCTCCGAGCTGGTATTGGCACATGATAGGGATGGCTTATCGGGAGATGGGACGGCACGAGGAATCAATCACCGCGTGTAAGAAAGCCATCCATCGCCAGCCCGATAATCTGTTTGCCTACCTTGTGCTAACCGCTACTTACAGCTTGCTCGGCCGAGAGGATGAGGCGCGTGCAGCAGCTGCGGAAATCCTCAGGATAAGTCCTAAGTTTTCCTTGGACTATTTTGCAAAGACACGCCCACACATAGATCCAGCTAATACTGCGAGTTATATTGATGCCTTGCGGAAGGCGGGATTGAAGTGAGGAGCGCCCCCTTAGAGATTTTAAGTTTTCCTATCCGGGTCAGAACTTCTGGCCCCACCCGCCCAAATTCAGGTTAAAACAAGCCGAAAGACGTTCGGATCTACTTCGGTATCATTTTCTCGTAGCAGTCATCTCCCGTTTCTATGTCTTGCCCGGATAACTCCACGTACTCGACCCTCGGAAGAGCGTCGCCTTCTATTGACTTGATGTAGATCTTTTCGACAAAGGCTGGCCGTCCATCGATCAAGGTCTCCGCGCGATATCTGCCACCTGTGTCGTAGACTTTGACCTTTCGCCGGATGTCAGCCACCATGGCCATGATTACGATGTCACCCTCGGCCTCGTACTTGGCCTTGAACCCGTAGGCCATCTCTTTTTCAATCCACATAAGCTGCTGTTTCCGTCCGTCTTCTGCCAGCATGATCCAGTACGCGATGACTGGCTCCTTCGGGTCAAGCCTACCTGTCGGTGTCAATTGAGCATCGTACTGAACGACATTGGTGTTCTTACTCCGTTGGATCGTGAAGAGATGCCTCGTCTCACGATCTGCGGAGAATGCCCAACTGGGAATGAGAAGGGGGGTGCAGATGAGGGCAACCAGAAGGGTAATGACTGAGAGTTGCATACGCGATCGGATCATGCTGACCTCTTAGCTTCTTCATTTTTAGGGAAACAGCAAAAGTAATTAATACCCGCTTTTCGAGAATTGTCAATCCTCATCTATTCCGAAGAATCCGGACTACTAAAGTTCGCTATGCTTCTCTCCCCTTTGAGTAATCTATCCAAGTGGGGACTTTACCCGAACGCCATTTTCTCCCGTAAATGATATTATCAACAGCTGGAAGGAGCGCTCGAGCAAGTGGCGACTTGGCCACCATCCATCTGGTAAGTCGATGAAAGGAACGGTTGGGGCGGCTGTAGGGGCAAATCGCCATACAGATGTTGCAATCCGTTCCCACCTTCCCCCAATACCCAAAACACCCCTCCTCATCGAGCTTCCACTTCTCTACCCCATTAAAAAACACCTTTTCTCCCCTCGGGATAGAGTCAGAAGGACAGGCATTGGCACACTTCAGACACCTGGCACAAAATTCCTGCGCCCCTAAATCCACGGGTTTGTCGGGAACCAACGGCAGTGATGTCGTCACAGCGGCCAAGCGGACTCGAGGACCGAATTCCTTGGTGATAAGATAACCGAAGCGGCCCAATTCTCCTAATCCTGCATCAACGGCCACCGGCACGAGCACAAGGTCGTAGTGGCGGAGGTGCTGAGCCACGGCGGGATAACCTAACTGGGCTATGAAACGCGCCAGGATGGTGCTGATATAGGCCCCCTTCGCGTAATTTACCCCGCTCTCCACCACCGAAGGCGTATGGGGGGCACCCCTGACGAGATCCGCATGCATCTCCACAGCAATGACAATGGCAAAGGGGAGAGGAAGCGGAATCTCGGTTCCCCAATCATCCCAGTTGTCAAAGAGAATCTCCCCCCGGTGGGAATATGCCCAGCGAGTATCCAGACGACAAACCCCCACCAGATCAGCTCCGAGATGTCGTGCGAATCCCTTTATCCTCTCGGTAGCCTCCTTTGGGTCCATGGGGAAGGCAGAGGAGTCAGGGGGCGGCTCCACTTTCTCCTTTTCCCCCAGGTAGTGGGGTAAATGAAATGCACCCTTGAGCATAGCAATAGTGGGACGATGCTCCCCGTCAATGGACCCAATTCTCCCCAACGGGCCACCGGCAGCCCTCCGCTGGGCATCTCTCTCCTCCCTCTCCGGGTGCATTTGGTAATAACGCTTGTAGGTCGCCGATCCGGGCGGAAGAGAACGGTTTCGGGCAAAAACGATGTCTCTCTCGTCGAAGCGCTGGACGTTTTGGACCATATATGCCTGGGATCCCTTTAAAGCCCGCGGGTTAGGCCTTCCTGGTATAAGGCAGAGGACGAACAAGAGGATTAAGGCGCCCAAGATGATCGCCATGTACCAGCGAAAACCCGGCACGAGCAGAATCACCACCCCGAGCACGACCATGCACAAGATGCCTCCGAACCCGACTCTGACCGCCCGCCGCTCCTGCTCCTTAACGGCATCCAGGGTGAATGCGACGGCCGCGGCCAAGAATACCCCGTTCACCAACATGAACATAGCCAAGAACATAACTTCGCCACTCCCTTCCTTTTGCTCTTATCTTATCATAAATCGATACGGGCCATCTCATTTGCTGGCTGGGGATTCATTATGCCGAGATTTACTGATGTGCAGATCCTCAAGCAATGCCTGGATGCGACCTCAGCACATCAAATTGTTAGAACGGAGAGGGTTTTACCCTGTCCCATGGGCGTTCGCCGAGCCCTCCCTCAGTGGCCCCATGATGGGGAGATATGCAAAAAGGTCATAATCGATCGATTTCTCGTTCACATTTTTCACCCCGCCCACCCCTCCCCAATTTCCCGCATCCCTGGAATTCGCTAGGAAGGGAAAGGAATTCCCGCGTTCGGGATAGGTAAAAACCGGCGTTTCTATTGAAGAATTTGTGGATAAATCGGGAGTCGATGGAGAAAAGGAGAGTAAACAGCGATTAAGGGATAGGGATCTGGAATGAAATTTGCAAAACGTGCCGAGGATTCGAGTATCGAAAAAAGGACCCTATATAATAGACCACAGGAGGGGTAACGGGTGGATAAGATACTGATTATACAGGATAGTCCATCGGTAAATGCGATGTTAACGCTCAGGCTCGAATCAGGGGGATTTTCCGTGGAGGCAGTTGAAACTGGCGAGGAGGGCCTTGAGAAGGCAAAGGCCGGTCACTACCAGCTTATCCTATTGGATTTTAACCTCCCGGGGATTAATGGAAACGAGGTCTGTCGAATTTTGAGGGGCGAAGAAAAAACCAGCAATATTCCGATAGTGTTTATGTCTGCCAAGGATGCGGATGAGCTCTCAAAAATTACAAGAGATGTGGGGGCTGACGGCTATATTACTCTGCCCTTTGAGGGAAAGGAATTCATTGAGAAGATAACGGGATACATAAAAAGTCGGAAGTAGCGATCAATACGCTGGAATCAACAGGGATTTAGGGAATGTCTGAAAAGCGAAAAAAAGAAATGCATTCACAGAGAACCGAGAACGGAGAAGAACCCGAACAGGAGATAGCCCTTTACGAGGAAGACCTTTACGAAAGAGAAGAGCTTAAGGAAGAAACCCTGCAGCTCGTGGTCTTTCGGTTATCTCAAGAGTGGTACGGGATAGAGATTACGAAACTGAGGGAGGCAATGAAGATCGATAAGATAACCTATCTACCCTCAAGCCCGACATATATTGCAGGGATTGTGAACTTAAGGGGAAATATCTTATCGGTCACAGATTTAAAGAGGATTTTTGGCCTGCCCCAGGAAGAGCTAAACGATAAAACGAGGATTGTGGCCATTGAATCCGGGATGTTGGAGACAGGACTGTTGGTGGATGAAGTCGCTGAGGCGATTGAGGTACCGATAAGGAAGATTGAGCCTCCGCTCGCCACTTTAGCGCCTGAAGTGGCGGAATACATAGAGGGGCATTGCAAGGTGGATGAGAAGTTAATTGCTCTCTTGAACGCGGACAAAATACTGGAAAGAGAACGCGCACATGAAGAAAGACGTGGATAGGATGTTTGCCTTTAACGGTAGCCATTGGATGTTGTCTCACGTGTATAGTTCACGGGCATGAGCTTTCAGGTGACTATGGATTAGAAAAAAGGAGTAAAAGAATGTTCAGGTTTGAACGGCTTTTATCGTGGAAGAACAGGTTAAGAAACAAATTGATGTTTCTCTTCCTGATAGTAGCATTGGTACCGCTCATAAGCATGGGTGCGTTCAACTACAGTAAGAGCAAGGCGGCCTTGAAGAAGCAAATTCTTTCTGGGTTAGAAGATGTAGCCCATGGCGCTATCGAGAGGATAGGCCAAGCTATGCATACCGGCTATCTCGATGTCCAGCAATGGGCTGAACTTGCCATTGTAAAGGGGGAATTTGGATCCATTGAGAGGGTTGATGAGTTTTTCAGAAATTTGACGAAAAATAACCAACTTTACAGGGCTATAGTTCTCTTTGATAAAGAAGGCACGTTAATAGCCACCAGCGATTATACCCTAACATTTAAATCTGAGGATAAACAACAAAAGGAGTTTGACCGGGGCTACTTAGAAGGGGCTAAAAGCCCTGGAGCGGTCTATGTCCGTGATTTCAGATATTCTGACTTGCTAGAGAGTTATACAGTTAGTTTCAGTTCATTAGTTAAAGATGAGAAAAGAAAACCCATAGGAGTCATAACCTTGTTCATTAATTGGGATTTGGTTCAAGAATTCGCCATCGGCAAGCAAATCAGGGGCGATGGGGACAGAATTGGCATGCTGGTGGGCGCCGATGGAAAAACTATCATCGCCTATCACGATCCCTCTCTTAGAGGCAGACCACTCCAGGAGGTATTGTCCATAAACCCTTCTGACCTTGGGTTCGAGGGAAAAGAAAAGGGATCGGTCGAAATCGAAATAGAAAATACCAGAAAATCCTTGGCTTTTTGCAGGACTCACGAATTCCAAAGCATCAAACCCTTTGACTGGATGTGCCTTGCCTTTGTGGATTCAGAAAAGGTGCTCACCCCTATCAATATATTGAAATACAACGTACTCGTCTTCTTTTTCATGGTCTTCGGTTCAATCTCGGTTCTTGTCTTTTTCGTCGCCAGAGGGATAGTCACCCCAATCGGAAAATTCACCGCTGCTGCTGCAACGGCGAGAGAAACGGGAGATCTTACTCAACAGGTTGAAGTAAAGACCAAGGATGAAATTGGACAACTGTCCAAGTCTTTTCAGGATATCATGAATTGGATGAGGGAAATGGCGGGGATTGCCACCAATATCGCCGGGGGAAATCTAGACCAAAGAGTGGAGGCAAAGTCGGACAAGGATACGTTTGGCAAGGCCTTTCAGTCAATGATTGGAAGCCTGAAAAATTCCCAAGAGGCGCTGCAAAGGGAGAAGGAGGCACTGGAACGGCTGGCCGAGGAAAGGGAGATCGTGGCCATGGTTGGGCGAATTATTAGCTCAACGCTGGAAATTGACAAAGTCTACGATTTTTTTGCCGAAGAAGTGCGCAAGCTCATGCCTTTCAATAGGATCTCAATTAACATCATCGATCCTGAAGGGGGCACATTCTCACCTGCCTATATGCTGGGAGACGAGGTCTCAGACCGGAAATCTGGAGATGTCGTTCCTCTGGCCGGCTCGTTTACCGAAGAGATCACGCGCACGCGGTCGAGCCAGCTCATACAAGCGGATGACAAAGAGGAGCTGGCAAACCGCTTCCCTGCCCTCCTGTCTTCTTTTGAAGTAGGACTTCGGTCGTTCATGGCTGTTCCTTTGATCTCAAAAGATCAGGTTCTCGGAGTACTACACGTTCAATCGGCCAATGAGAAAGCCTATACCGAGGCAGATGTAAACCTCGCCGAGAGCATCGCCTCTCAGATCGCGGGAGCCATCGCCAACGCCCGGCTCTATACCGAGCGCAAGCGGGCTGAGGAACAGCTACAACGGCAAAAGGATTATCTCAATGCAGTGCAGGAAATGTCCCTTGGAATGATCAACCGGCTGGATTTGAATGAACTCCTGGAAGCGATCATTGATCGAGCCGCCTCGCTGATAGGCGTACCGAACGGATATATTTACCTGCTCGAGCCAGAGGAGACAGAGCTCGTAATGAAGGTGGGTGTGGGAGTTCACAAGGACCATGTCGGTTTTCGGATGAAGCCCGGTGAGGGGATTACTGGGAGGGCCTTGGAGACCGGTCAACCCATAGTGGTGGATGATTACCGTTCCTGGCCAGACCGCGTTCAAGATGCGAGATTCAACGATCTCCGTTCCATGGTGGGCATTCCCCTCAGGTTCGGCGATCAGGTCCGCGGCGTACTTGGATTATCTGCTACTGAAGAGGGCAAGTTTGGAGATGAGGAGGTTGAAGTATTGAGCCGTTTCGCTGCACTGGCCTCGATTGCCCTGGACAACGCACGGCTCTACACGAATGTTCAGGGAGAGTTGGTCGAGCGCAAGAGAACCGAGAAGGAAAGGGAAGTAGTTGCAAAGATCGGCCGAATCGTTAGCTCAACCCTGGAAATCGACAGGGTATACGAGCTCTTTGCTGAAGAAGTGCGGAAGGTCATCCCGTTCGATAGGAGTGCCATTAACATCATCGATGTCGAAAGGAGCACTCATACCCCCACCTATGTCGCAGGGAATGACGCAGGCCGGGGGGCTGGGGATACCGTTCCTTTGGCTGGCACATTTACCGAAGAGGTGGTGCGAACGCGGTCGAGCCAGCTCATCCAGGAGGATGACATCGACAGGGTGGCGGGGCGCTTCCCCGGCCTCTCGCCTCTCTTCCAGGCCGGAGTCCGATCCTTCATGGCGGTTCCCTTGATGTCGAAAGATCAGGTGATCGGAGTCCTGAATTTTGGATCGTTAAAACCGAAAGCTTATACGGAGGCCGACCTAAGACTTGCCGAAAGCATCGCCTCGCAGATTGCCGGTGCTATAGCCAATGCCCAGCTCTACGAAAAAACTCTTCGGATGGTTAAACACATCCGCGACGCAGGCCTTCAACTGAGCTCATCTGCGGCCCAGATTCGCTCAGCCGCTGAGGAACAGGCAACAGGCGCCGCTGAGCAGTCCTCTGCGGTTAGCGAGGTCACAACCACCGTCGAGGAACTCGGCACTACCGCAACTCGTATCGCCGAGAACGCCGAAAATGTCGCAAAGGCAGCAGAGCGCACGTTGGCCGGAATGAAGGAGATCAATGCAAATGTCGATACCACGGCAAAGAAGATCCTCTCCCTGGGTGAGAAATCCCAGTCCATAGGAAATATCACCAAACTCATAGATGACCTCGCCGAGCAGACAAACCTCTTAGCTCTGAATGCAGCTATCGAGGCAGCCCGCGCAGGGGAGGCGGGACGAGGGTTTGCAGTGGTTGCCCAAGAGGTGAGAAAACTTGCCGAGCGTTCCTCTGAGTCCACTGAGGAGATCCGTCAGCTCATAACTGAAATTCAAGGGGAAACCAACTCCACCATTATGGGCATTGAGGACTCGACCAAGTGGGTGGGAAAGGGCTTGGAGATGATAGAGGAGACGGCGAAATCCGCGAAGGAGATTTCCATAGCCACGCAGCAGCAGAATTCCGCATCGGAGCAGGTTGTTCAGGCAATGAAGAACATAGATACAGTGACGAAACAGTTCGTGTCTTCCACCAAACAAACAGCCTCATCCGCAACACAGCTCAACGGTCTCGCACAGGAACTTAAGGGTACAATAGCCGAGTTCAGACTGGAGGAGGTGAACGAGGCACCGGGCATGAGGGAAAAAGAAATAAGAGAAGCTGAGGAAAATCCGGCCATAGCAACGGATCGTCTATGAAGACGACTGATATTGAGCGCTAAAGGCAGTCGAGGATGCAGAAAGTTCGTTGGAGATATCAACCCACGCTTATTGCCCTCCTAAACCTGAACAAAATAGTGAAAAGAACAATGTGAATAAAAGAAGAAACTGAAAGAAGGGAGCAAAAATGCCAAGTTTTGGACCATTGTGGAAGTTAAGGAACAAACTGATTACGTGTTTCCTCCTCATTGGGCTGGTGCCATTAATAGGCATGGGTATGTTCAACTATAGCAAAAGCAGGGAGGCGCTCAAGAGGCAAATTCTGTCCGGGTTAGAAGATGTAGCTTATGGCGTTGTTGATAGGATAGGCCAGGCTATGCATAGCTCCTATGTTAACATACAACAATGGGCCGAACTTGATACGGTTAAAAGGGCATTGACATATGCATACTTTGAACCGCCCAATGCGCTTTTCAGAGACTTGATAAGGAATAATAAACTTTACAATGCGCTGGTTCTCTTTGATACGGAAGGCAACTTGTTAGCCACCAACAATCCTTCATTGATGGACAAACCTGAAAGTGAACAACGGGCGGAGTTCAACCAGGAGTACTTGGAAGGAGGCGAGGGGGATACTCCGGTCTATGTCCGTGATTTCAGATATTCTGCCCTCCTCGATGATTATACCGTTAGCTTCAGTTCATTGGTTAAGAATAAGAAAAAAGAAACTATAGGAATCATTACCTTGTTCATAAATTGGGAAATGGTTCGAGAATTTGCTACCGGCAAGCAAGTCAGAGGCGATCAAGGCAGGATTGGGATGTTGTTGGGCGTCGAGGCAGAGACTGTCATCGCTTATCAAAAAGCCTCTTTCGCAGGCTCACCACTCGATTCTGCAATGCTTGCAGAACTTTTTGGACGAAAGTATCGGGGCCACGTAGAGGGATCGGATGAACTTGAGATAATGGGCATAAGAATGTGCCTGGCTTTTCGGAAGACCCGCGAATTCCAGGGCATCAAACCCTTTGACTGGACGGGCGTGGTCTTTGTGGATTCGGGAAAACTGCTCACCCCCATCAATATTTTGAAATACGACATTCTCGTCTTCGCTCTTATAGCCTGTGGTCTCATTATGGCGACTATCTATTTTGTCGCCGAGGGGATAGTTAACCCAATTGGAGGTTTTACCACCGCTGCTCTTACGGCAACGAAAACGGGGGATTTTACCCAACAAGTCGGGGTAAGGACCAAGGACGAGATTGGAGAGCTTTCAAAGGCCTTTCAAGATATGATGAATTGGATAAAGGGAATGGCAGGGATTGCCAGCAATATTGCCGAGGGAGATTTAGATCAAGAGGTGGAGGTGAAGTCGGACAAGGACACCTTTGGTAAGGCTTTTCAATCCATGATTGGAAGCCTGAAAAATGCACAGGAGGCGACGCAGAGGGAAAAGGAAGCAGTCCAGCGATTGGCTGAAGAAAGGGAGGCAGTAGCCAGAATCGGGCAAATAATGAGCTCAACGCTGAAAATCGACGAAGTGTATGGGCCATTCGCTGAGGAAGTACGGAAGGTCATCGGCTTCGATAGGATTGCGATTACCACAATCGATCATGAAAGAAAGACCTTCTCTAATAGCTACATTCTGGGGGATGACGTTCCGGACCGCAGGCCTGACGATGTGGTCCCTCTAGCCGGTTCGCTTACCGAAGAGGTCATGCGCACGCGATCGAGCCAGCTCATTCAAACGGAGGATGGAGACGAGGTGGCAGAACGGTTTTCGGGCCTCTTTCCTTGCTTTCAAGCTGGATTTCGATCCTTTATGGCAGTTCCCTTGCTCTCCAAAGATCAAGTTTTCGGGGTCCTGCACGTGTACTCGGCCAAGTCGAAAGCGTATACAGAGGCAGACGTAACGCTTGCCGAGAGCATCGGCACCCAGATCGCTGGCGTTATCGCCAACGCGCGCCTCTATGGCGAGCTCAAGCAGGCTGAGGAGAAACTAGAGCGACTGGCAGGGGAAAGGGAAATCGTAGCCAACATCGGGCGAATCATCAATTCAACCCTCGAGATCGACAAGGCATACGAGCTCTTCGCCGAGGAAGTGAGTAAAATCCTCCCCTTCGATAGGATTTCAATTAACATCATCTATCCCGAAAAGGGAACTTTCTCGACTGCCTATGTCCATGGGACGGATGTGGCAGGCCGCAGGTCCAAGGATACGATCCCTTTGGCCGGATCCGCTACCGAGGAGGTCATGCGAACAAGGTCCAACCTGCTCATACAGGCGGACGACATAGACAAGGTGGCAAAGCGCCTCCCTCAGCTCTTGCCTACTTTTCAGGCCGGGCTTCGATCATTATTGGCGGTTCCCTTGATTTCCAACGATCAGGTTATGGGAACGCTACACGTACGATCGCTAAAGCCGAAAGCCTATACGGAGGCAGACGTGAAGCTTGCCGAGAGCATCGGCAGCCAGATCTCTGGCGCCATCGCCAACGCGCGGCTCTACGAGGAGACGAAGCAGGCGGAGGAGGCACTGAAGTGCTTGGCCGATGAAAGAGAGGGAGTAGCTAAGATCGGGCGAATCATTAGCTCAACGCTTGAAATCGAAAAAGTCTACGAGCTCTTCGCCGAGGAAGTGAGGAAAATCATTCCCTTTGATAGGATTTCGATAAACATTATCCATCCCGAAACGAGCACGTTCTCCAATGCCTACGTCTTGGGGGAAGATGTTGAAGGCCGCAGGTCTGGGGAAGTCACCCCCTTGGCCGGATCATTCACGGGAGGGGTAATACAAAACCGGTCAACCGTGCTCATACAAACGGACAACAGAGACGAGATAGTAGAGCGCTACCCTTCGTTGGCACCAACTTTTCAGGCCGGGCTTCGATCGTTAATGGCGGTTCCGTTGATCTCAAAAGATCAGATCATAGGAGTCCTGCACTTGCGATCGCTAAAGCCGAATGTCTACACGGAGGCCGACGTGAAACTTGCCGAGAGCATTGCCTCGCAGATTGCCGGTGCTATAGCCAATGCCCAGCTCTACGAAAAAACTCTTCGGATGGTTAAACACATCCGCGACGCAGGCCTTCAACTGAGCTCATCTGCGGCCCAGATTCGCTCAGCCGCTGAGGAACAGGCAACAGGCGCCGCTGAGCAGTCCTCTGCGGTTAGCGAGGTCACAACCACCGTCGAGGAACTCGGCACTACCGCAACTCGTATCGCCGAGAACGCCGAAAATGTCGCAAAGGCAGCAGAGCGCACGTTGGCCGGAATGAAGGAGATCAATGCAAATGTCGATACCACGGCAAAGAAGATCCTCTCCCTGGGTGAGAAATCCCAGTCCATAGGAAATATCACCAAACTCATAGATGACCTCGCCGAGCAGACAAACCTCTTAGCTCTGAATGCAGCTATCGAGGCAGCCCGCGCAGGGGAGGCGGGACGAGGGTTTGCAGTGGTTGCCCAAGAGGTGAGAAAACTTGCCGAGCGTTCCTCTGAGTCCACTGAGGAGATCCGTCAGCTCATAACTGAAATTCAAGGGGAAACCAACTCCACCATTATGGGCATTGAGGACTCGACCAAGTGGGTGGGAAAGGGCTTGGAGATGATAGAGGAGACGGCGAAATCCGCGAAGGAGATTTCCATAGCCACGCAGCAGCAGAATTCCGCATCGGAGCAGGTTGTTCAGGCAATGAAGAACATAGATACAGTGACGAAACAGTTCGTGTCTTCAACCAAACAAACAGCCTCATCCGCAACACAGCTCAATGGTCTGGCGCAGGAGCTTAAGGGTACGATGGGTGAGTTTAGTTTTGAAGATGCGGATGTGAGGGCTGAGACGAGGGGAAAAGTTGAATCACAGGAGATTCTCACAGGACCATGACATTTCGGAAAGAGGAAGGAAGGAATGCCTGACAAAAGGGATATTATCGCAATCTTCAATGCGGAAACCGAAGACCGCCTGACCAAATTAGAAACGGGGCTGGTAGAGTTAGAGAGGAAGCCTCAGAACATGGAGCTGGTTAAGGAACTGAATAGAGAGGCACATACGCTGAAAGGTGCGGCTCGAGTCTTCGGGTTTTCTGAGATTCAGGACATCGCCCACAGGATAGAAGATATATTTGAGGATGTTGCCCAAAAAGGGGTGATATTTAGCTCCCCCGTTGCTGAAAGAATATTTAGAGGGCTCGATACCATCCGGGCTGTCTTGGAAAAGATAGGACGGGAGGAGATGGTAGACATAGATGTGTCCGATGTCTGTAAGGAGCTCGAGCAGTGCACTGCTGGGAAACTCCTAACCAGGGAACGGAGGAGAGAAGACAGGGGACAGAAGAGGGTAAAAGGAACGCAGACGAAAGAATCAGGGAGATCGAGGAAAAGGAAACCAAAAAAATCGGAAACCATAGAAAAAACTGCAACCAGAGAGAAGCCAGACGAAGTCGCGCGTCCCCCCAGCAAGGCGATGACCCTTCCCTCGTCCACCCAAACGGAGGAATATATTCGTGTGCCGTTAAGCAGGGTGAATAAGCTCCTCTATTTGGTTGGGGAATTGGTCATAAACAAGATGAAGTCCTCTGCCAAGATTGGTCAGGCAAAAAGGACTTCCAAACTCAGCAGGGAGGCGTTGAAAGGTATTTCTGTTTTAAGCGAAACGATGAAGAAGGAATTTCTCCTCCAAAATGGAGAGGCTGCAAAGCTGCTCAGTCAATGTACTGCTCAGATACAGAAGCTCACGGAGCATAACCTGAATCTCTATGACACTGTCACGACAGAAGCCTTTCATCTCGACCCGATAATAGATGAGTTACAGGCTAAGATGAAAGAGATAAAGATGTTGCCTCTCTCCACTATTTTTGAGGGGTTTCCCCGCATGGTAAGGGATATAGCATCTCAGCAAGGAAAAGAGGTAAACCTAGAGATTTTCGGGGAGGAGACAGAGCTCGATAAAAAAGTCATGGAGGGAATAAAGGCGCCCCTCATCCACATATTACGCAACTGCATAGACCACGGAATTGAAGACGTGGATACGAGGGATGCCCTCGGCAAGCCAAGGCATGGGACAATTAAGGTCTCCGCCTTTAATGAAGCAGACAATGTTGTGATCGTGATAGAGGACGATGGAAAAGGCATAGATATTGATAAGGTAAGGGAAACTGCCTTAGGGAAAGGACTCGTTTCGAGCGACGAACTGGAGAAGATGACGGAGAAAGAGATATTACACATTGTATTTATGAACGGTTACTCTACGAGCCCGATAATCACCGATGTCTCTGGAAGGGGAATGGGACTCGATATAGTGATGCGGGATATAAAGAGCTTGAAAGGCCGAGTTATTCTCGATACTGAGAAAAACAGGGGGACGAAATTTACATTGGTCCTGCCCTTGACCATTGCAATTATGCAGGTGCTCCTGGTCAAGGCAGGGAAGATGGTCTTTGCCCTTCCGGTGCTTCCCATTGAAGAGTCTATCGAAGTCGATGTGGAAGATGTCTCCACCATTGAGGGAAGAATGGCAATTCAAGTACGGGAGCATACCGTGCCGCTGGTGAGATTGAGCCAAGTGCTCGAACTTCCGCCTACAGGAGATGAGGAGGGAAAAACGAAGGACAAAATTCCGGCCATTATTGCGAGCTCCTTGGATAGGCGAGTCGGCTTTCTCGTGGATGAAATTGTCGGAGAGGAGGAGGTATTTGTAAAGAGCTTAGGACGGCACCTCGGCAAGGTAAGAAACGTAAGCGGCGCAAGCATCCTGGGAACGGGTGAGGTTGTCGTCGTCCTGGATATAACGGACTTAATTGCCAATAGTGCTTTGAGCCGCCCCACGGTGCCTGAGAGGAGGCCGGCTCCAAGAAAAAGGCGCAGGGAAAAGAGGATATTAGTCGTGGAAGACGCCTTCTCCACGAGGGAGCTTGAGAAGAGCATATTGGAAGCGCAAGGATACCTTGTGGATACGGCTGTAGATGGGTTAGATGCGCTGGACAGGATGACAAGCGCCAAATATGACCTCGTTATCTCCGATATTGAGATGCCGAGGATGGACGGGTTTCAGCTCTGTGAGGCCTTCAAGGAAAATGAGGAATACAGGGATATACCGGTTGTGATGGTTACGGCATTGGAGAAGGAAGAGGACAAAAGGCGGGGAATCAAGGTTGGTGCGGCGGCATATATCGTGAAGAGCGCGTTTGAGCAGTCGAACCTTTTGGATACCATTGAGCGGTTAATAGGGTAACAGTATGAAGCCAGAATTAAAAAGCATTATACGAGTGTTGGTGGTGGATGACTCTCCACTCATTTGTAAGGTCTTAACGAATATATTGAACCTTGACCCGCATATTATCGTTGCAGCCGTTGCGAATAATGGGACGGAGGCGGTGGAAATTGTCCCCCGCCTCAAACCAGATATAATCACTATGGACATAGATATGCCTGTAATGGATGGATTTGAGGCCACTCAGCGGATAATGGCTTACAACCCTACCCCCATACTGATTGTATCTTCTTCAGTCTTTAAGGTGGGAATGGATAAGGTATTCAAGGCCATCTCCTACGGGGCATTGGATGTTCTCGATAAGAATGAGCTGGAGATAGCTGGAGGGAATGAGTCCGGGAGGATATTGATCGAAAAGATAAAATTCTTAAGCGGCATCAAGGTGATTCACCATCCCCTGGCGAAATTGCACAAAGAACGGCCAACAGGTATTCTCGAGGTTCCCGAGCAAAAGGCCTTGGATAAGATTGTTGCGATTGTCACCTCAACCGGTGGCCCCCACGCACTTCTTGAGATACTCAAGAGATTCCCCAAGGATTTTCCCTGCGGCATAGTTGTTGTTCAGCATATCACGAACGGCTTCGTCCAAGGTCTCGTGGATTGGCTGGATTGCGAATGCCAATTGAAGGTTAAGATCGGAGGGGATTCAGAGGAAATACGACCTGGGGTGGCATACGTCGCTCCCGATAGCTTCCACATGAGCGTTGAGGAGGGGGGAAGGATTCATCTCTCCGATGAGCCCGCATACAATGGCCATAGGCCCTCTGGAGATGTATTGTTGGAATCCGTGGCCAGGATCTATGGAGAAAGAGCGGTGGCAGTGATCCTGACAGGTATGGGCAGGGATGGGGCTCTGGGGATGAAGGCCATAAAACTAATGCATGGCCAGACAATTGCCCAGGATGAGAAGAGCTGCGTAGTATTTGGCATGCCCAAGGTAGCCATTGAGATGGATGTGATAGATAAGATACTACCCCTGAAGGGGATAGCGGAGGAAATTGCCGAGATGTTGACATAAGCCGTCGACGGCGAATTACACGCCGATGGGCAGTGGGGCCGAAAATGAAAAAGCACGGTGTGGAGGAAAAAGGGGAGAGGCAGATACTCGTATTTAGCCTGATGAAAGAGGAACTCGGGTTGGATATCTCATGCGTGCGTGAGGTACTATCAGCGCAAGAGATTCACCCTCTTCCCCAAACTCCGGATTTTATCGAGGGAGTGATTCATGTAAGGGGACATATCATTGCCGTAATCGACTTGAGAAAGAAATTCAATATCAAGGACGCAGAAGACAGATCCATGCGAATCATCGTCTGCAAGATAAAGAATTTCATAGTCGGCCTTCTTGTTAACAGTGTGAGTGAGATCATATCCCTATCTAACGAACATATTAAGCCGACGCCAAGAGTTGTCTCAATGCAGATCGAAACAGGCTTTATATCCGGTATAGCCAGGCTTGGGGAAAGAATCATAGTGGTCTTGAATTTGGAAGACCTCTTCACAAAAGAGGAGGAAACCAAACTATCAACAATGAGACGATGAAGAATATCCTGCCGCTATCAGAAGATGATTTCAGCATTTTTCAAGGACTGCTGATAGAAGAGACTGGTCTCTCCTTTGACAGGGATAGAGGGCAGTCCTTGCATATCGCCCTTTGGGAACGTATGCAAAATCGAGGATACGATTCCTACCGGGAATATTACAACCTCATAAAATTCCATCCCGAGGGACGTCTTGAGATCCACGAACTCGTCGATTTGATCACTATCGGCGAGACATATTTCTTCAGAAACAAGCCTCAGTTTGAGGCGCTCATGAAATTTGTCCTCCCCGAAGTAATCCAGAGGAAGATATATTCTCCGGATAGGTCCATACGCATATGGTCAGCAGGGTGTTCGAGGGGAGACGAGCCGTATTCGATCGCCATCGCCATTATGGAAGTCCTCCCTTATTATGAAGACTGGGATATAGCTATTTTGGGCACAGACATAAACAGGAATGTATTAGCTTACGGGAAAGAGGCAATTTATGGACAGAGGGATATAGAGCATTTACCCAAGGATTACCTTGGCAAATACTTCAAGGTAAGACGCTCACATTACATATTAGATGATCGTGTGAGAAGCTTGGCTAGATTTGAGTACCATAACTTAGCCAGGGATCCGTTTACAAAGGAAGGAATGCAGAATTTAGATATCATCTTCTGTAGAAATGTAACCATATACTTCGATTACCAGACTACCAAACGAGTAGTTGATGGCCTTTATAACTGTCTCACCCGAGACGGCTATCTTTTTCTCGGACATGCCGAAACCCTGTGGCAGATTGCCAACAAATTTGAGACGGTTGAATTTCCCCAGACCTTCCTCTATAAGAAAGCTCACATTCCGGTTGAAGACGAAGTCATGAAGCCGTTTATAGGTGTGCCTGAGTTTACAACAGAAGAATTTGCCCCCATCAAAGAAGGGCTCTTAGAAGAAGTCTTTCCAAAAGAAACAAAGCCCGAATTGGAGGAGAAAGTCGACCTCATTGAGGAAATGGAGAAACCGCCTGCGGCGAGCGAGGAAATCGAATCGCTCTATAGGGATGCATCAATCCTTTTTGAGAAAAAGAACTATCAGGAGGCACTCTCGCTATCCGAGGGGATAATAGCCCAAGATAAAAGCCATATGAGCGCCCATCTTATCAAGGCGACCATCTTGGCAAATCAGGCAAAATATGAAGATGCGGTTGGTACCCTCTCAAAGATAATAGAAATGGATAATCTGAATGTTGACGCATATTATCTCTTAGGCGTGTTGTCGTATAAAACTAATGATCTTCAAGCGGCAGAGACACAATTTAAAAAGGCCATCTACATTGACCCTGATATTGTTCTCGCATACTTTAACTTGGGAAACATATATTTATACCAGGGAAAATTGAGCAAGGCTGCAAGGGAATTCAATAATGCCATCAGATTATTGGAGAAAAGGCCAAAAGATGAGCAGGTAAGATTCTGCGAGGATTTTACCGTAGAGTTCTTATTGAGGGCGTGCAAGAATAATCTCTTGGAAATCAACGAGAAAGGTCAGTTATATGAATAGGGAGACGAAAATTGAAGAGTTTCTTTCGACCGTAAGACACGACCTGCGCGGCCAACTGCTCGTTGTTCGTGAAGGGACGAGCATGGTTCTGGATGGTCTTGGGAATAAAAGTTGCGATAAGTGCTTTTCACTCTTGAAGCCTGCACTGGAGAGCGCTGATAAATTAAATAAGCTTATAGAAGAACTGCTCAGCACACATCGATTTAATGCGATATTAGCCCCCCTTATCTCAGATAAAGAAGAGGATCTAAAAGCTCAGAAAGATGAGCTTGTGAGTAATGATCTGGAGACTCTAAAGTATGAACTTCTGGGTATGATATCACATGCCATTCGCACCCCGTTGACTGTGGTCAAAGAAGGTCTGTCTCTGGTGCTAGATGAGGTACCGGGAAAGCTCAATGATCAGCAAAAGCAATTCCTCTCCGATGCAAAACAGAGCGCTGATCGCTTAATTCAATACGTCGAGAAGATTTTGGAGAAGCCATGGGATAAAATAATAGAGTCGGAAACTGGTGATCTCCCTGATGAGACAAAGGAAAAGAAGGATAGTTTACCGACTAAGCATAGGATACTTATCGTGGAAGACCAGGCGGCCATAATTAACATGGTCAAGATGAGATTGGAAGCAAATAATTACGATGTCATAACCGCAGGGAATGGTCAGGAGGGTTTGGAAAAAGCCCGCAAGGAAAATCCAAGTTTGATTATCTTGGATGTTATGCTCCCTATTATGAATGGATATAAGGTCTGCAGGCTTCTCAAGGATGACTCAAAATATAACAAAATCCCTATAATTATGGCAACTGCGAGGCCCACCCATGAGCTCATGAAGTTGGGCAAAGAGGTGGGCGCTGATGCATTTGTAACTAAGCCATTTGAAGCCCAAGTCCTACTCTCAAAAATTAAGGAGCTCATCGAGAAAAAGTCAGCATAAGCAAAATGATCGAGTACGTGAAGAAAGATGGCTAAAAAGAAGATCTTGGTAATCGACGATGAACCAAATACCATCAGGATGATACAAGCTCGTTTGGAGGCAAGCGGATACGAAGTTATTGCCGCCTTTGATGGACGTCAGGGTTTACTATATGCGTATAATGAGCGTCCAGACCTGATTATACTGGATATCATGATGCCAGCTGCTGGTGGTTATGCCGTCTATAAGAAACTGAAGACCTCGCCGAGGACCCGCTCCATTCCGGTTATCTTTCTTACGGCCAAAGATACACCGGAGGACGTAGCAAAGGCATATAAGTTAGGTGCGGAATACTACCTTAAGAAACCCTATAAGCCAGAGGTCTTCCTTCAAACAGTTAAGAAGGCTTTGGAACCATCCCTACAGCCGCAAAGGCCCAGAGGATTACAAAAGCGAATATTGGTGATAGACACACAGCCAGGGATTGCTGAGTTCGTGCAATTGAGTCAGATGGGCTATGAGATTACTATTGTATCGAGCATAAAAGAGGCATCAGATGAGGCCGAGAAGGAAAGACCGGATCTTATCCTCCTGGATGGCACGATCGCCAAAGCAAACAACTATGACGGCTTTTATCAATTGAAACTCGAATTCGCCTTAACCAAAATACCCATTATTATATCTGCAACCAAGGTGGATTTGGAGGAGTTCCAAAAAAAGCTCGATGGGTTTAATAGCTACTGTCTGAAGCCCTTCAATTACACCGATCTCTTGGGCCGAATCAGGGTGGCCTTACAAAAGAACTAAATTGGAGGTCTCTGACAAATTGGAAAAACGAGCTCTGAGCGCGAATTAAGATTTTTTCGTTGACCATTCTTAGTGAAACGAAACGGCCGCAAATCCAATGTCTGAACCTGAAAGGCGAGTTTTGGATTTGCAGTGAAGCGAACTTTAGAATGGTCGAAAAAATATTTCTGAGCTGTGAAGAGCGAGTTTTTCAAAGATCTCAATTGAGATCCTTGACAGGGCGAATATCAATCTTGCGTGTTTCCGTCAACTTCTCAAAAGGAACTGATCGCCCTTCTTCATGAGCCCTGTCCATGGCTCTCAGCTAAGTGAAGGCTGGGGAAGGTCGCCTCGTTCTCACAGGATTTCGCTGCGTTGCCATGCGGATATCTCTCTGGCTCTTGCAAAGACACGGAGGCATATGAAGCTGTTGCAGCAGGATAATTCAACGAAAGAAACAAAGCCGACGGATCAACTTCATGCCTCAAGTGCCGGGGCAACCTGGTGCCGTCTTGACCTCCACCTCCATAGCCCCAATGTAGAGGGTTTTGTCCCCCCCGACGAAGTCGGAAAGGATTTCTCCGACGCCTATGTAGAGCAACTCGCTGCTCAAGGCATTTCCATCGGGGCCATAACAGACTACAACGGCGTAAACATAGAGTGGTTTGAGGTCACTGCTGCAAAGGCAACCAACCGAGGCATGACCCTTTTCCCGGGTGCTGAGATGGCATTCAGGGAGGGCAAAGTCGCCCTCCATGTATTGGCCATCTTCTCCGGTGATACCGACCTTGAGAACGTGAACTCTTTTCTTCAATCGTTAGACAAAGACCCTGAGAACCCTTTGTTTGATGGCGAAGGGGTTTATCGCGACATTGATCTGAAAATCAGCTTGGGAGATGCGCTAAGAGACCTACGGAGTGAGTTCAACTGCCTGTTGATCCTCCCCCATCCCGATCAGGCGAAGGGTTTCTTCAAGAGCCTCACGGCCTCAGATGCGGCCAAACTCCTCGTAGAGGTGCGGCCGGATGGCATCGAACATTGCCCGGAGGAAGTGAAGAAGAGCCTCCAGTCTGCGGATATTCTCCCTCCTGACTTCTGGGATTACTTGGCTTGCGTTGAATTCTCCAACCCCAAGCGAATCGAAGAGATAGGAACGAAACGTCGGGCCGACGGAACCCTTCGGGCTACGTACCTAAAGCTCAGCGCAACGAATTTAGACGCCCTGCGACTGGCCCTTCATGATCCGGAGACTCGCCTGTCAATTGGTAGGGTTCCCTTGGCTATCCATTCGAGAATTCGAAGCATGGTTGTTAGGGGATCGGGTTTCCTCGGGAATCTGAATATTTCTTGGAACGACGATCTCAACGTGATCATTGGAAGTGAGGGAGCGGGGAAGTCTGCTATTCTCGAAAGCCTCCGCTATGCCCTTGCCATTCCGCCATACTCCGATCGATCTTACCGCGAGGAGCTTGTTCGCCACTCTTTGGGGAGCGGCGGCACGGTAGAGGTTATTCTGGACAGGCCCATCGGTGAGAGGGAAACTCATCAGTATCGCATTGTCCGGGCCTGGGGCGAGGAACCTCGCACATTTGAAGTCGGCTCTGAAAACCCCCTTCCCATAACCCCTTCTGAGCTTCTCGGCCCCGGGGGTGGTCCCACTATCTTTGGACAACGGGAGATCTACGCAGTTTGCGGAAGCGAAGAGAACCGACTTGCGCTGCTGGATGAATTGATTGGCGAGGATGTTCGTAAATGCTCGGAAGCCCTTGATGAAGCCATGGCGTCCCTTACCTCCAACACACGGGCTATACTGGATATGCAGGCGAAGTTGGCGAAGCGGGAAGAATATCACCGACGGCTCAAAAGAATCGAGCACGAGATTGAAATCCACACAAGGCACGTTACGGAAAAGCTAAAGGAGGTGGCCGATTTACGCGGTGTGGGACAAGCCTTACAAAATACGACAAATGTTGTCATGGGTGCCTACGCGGATTGCAAGAAAATCGGCCCCAACCTTCTTGCCCCACTGGAAACGGTCCACCGGAACCTATTGCAGGCTGAGAGCAAACATGAGGCTACCCTGCAAGAGGCTGCAACGGTCCTCGCTATCCTTCAGGAAAGCCTGAAGGTGGTACTTGACGACGGAAAAACCCTCTTTGAGCAGGCCCTGCGAAGCCTAAATCGCCTTGGCGCCCGTTGGCAGGAGAAGCTTCGCCCTCTGGAAGAAGAGAGCAAGGCAATGGAGCAACAAACAGAAGCACGCAGTCAAGATCAACTCTTGAAACTGACAGAGGAAAGAACTTCCTTGGCATCCCTTATGGCAGAATTAAACGGGACCGAAGATCGGCTCAAGGTTCTCAGGGAGAAACGGCAAGAGCTTCTCACACGTGTCGGAGACTGCAGACACATGCAGAATAAACTGCGCAGAGAAAGAGTCGACGCAATTACAAAAACTCTCAATGGTCGGCTCCATCTCGAAGTAGAATTTAAGGGTCAAAAAGCCGGTTACAAAGAACAGCTCTCATCGCTCTTAAAGGGATCTGACATATCTCAAGGCGCAATCACCGGGCTCGTAACTCCCGAGGCAACAGATGGCATCGCCCTCGTCGACGCGGTGCTGGCGGGAACCAAGGAGGTCCAAACGCTTTTCGGTCTCAAACCTGAAATGGCCGATCGCTTAGTTAAATGGTTGACCGCTGAAGAATCCCGATTACTCGAGCTGGCAACACTCATTCCGCAGGATGCCCTTCGGGTGAAGCTGAGGATAGGCGATCAATACCGCTCCCTCGAACAGCTGTCAGTAGGCCAGGCTGCAACGGCAATTTTCCTGCTTTTGTTGGGTCTCCAAGGTCGCGTTCTTGTCATCGATCAACCTGAGGATTACCTCGAGGACCGATCCTCATATGAAGAGATCCTTCAAATCTTGAGGGATCAAAAAGGGGTCAAAGATGAAAGTCAACGGCGCCAGATCATTGTGGCAACAAATGACGCCAACATTCCAGTGATGAGCGATGCCGAAATCGTGATCCCTTTGGAAGCACGGCAGGACCGCGCATGTGTCATCGGCGGGACATCCATCGACGACCGTTCCACCCGGGAGCTTATAAAGACTATTATGGAGGGAGGAGAAGAGGCTTTCGAACGGCGGGTGGAGAAATACGGAGGATTGCACCCATCATGAACTTTCTGAACTATAGATACGGATAGTTGACGAGCAAAACGAAAGGGAGGAATTTCCTCCCCTGAACGTAAGGAATGCCCCATTCATCCGGATGATCTTGACGTCGTCCCCAACTATGAACAAAAAAAGAAAGGCTGATAGTAATGGAATCGGAGGCGTGAAATGCGGAATTTGGGCGACTACAGAGGAATAGTGGGAGATGAAGTTATTTCCAGCATATACGGGAAGGCTCGGGGGCTTTACGGAAAGCATTTCTTGCAGATCAATTCTACGTATTACGGGGGTGGTGTCGCGGAGATACTGGACTCGCTCGTGCCCCTTATGAACAATGTGGGCATAGAGACGGATTGGAGGATGCTCCGCGGGAGCCCGGATTTATTCACGATAACCAAGAAATTTCACAATGCCCTCCAGGGAGATTCGATAAAACTTTCCGAGAGGAAAAGACAACTCTACATCGATGTCAATGAAGCCTTTTCCACGTATTGCCACATAGACCAAGATTGTATTATCATCCATGACCCACAGCCCCTCCCCCTCATAAAATTCTACAGAAAGAGCCAACCATGGATTTGGCGATGCCACATAGACCTCACGGATCCGAATGCCAAGCTCTGGGAATTTCTTAAGGACTTTATCCTCAAGTACGATATGGTCATTTTTTCCGCCGAAAAGTACAAGAAGAACGATCTGCCGGTGGAACAACGGATTATCGTTCCCGCTATTAACCCTCTATCCCTGAAGAACAAGGAGCTGTCCGAAAAAGACATTTCAAAGTACGTTAGGAGAGCTGGAATTCCAACTGATAAACCGGTTATTACGCAAGTCTCGAGGATGGACCCCTGGAAGGATCCAGAAGGCCTCCTTGAAATATTTAAACGGGTAAAGGAAAAAGTGGACTGCAGGTTGGTGTATTGTTACGACATGGCCTTGGATGACCCGGAAGGCGTTGCGATATATGCAAAAGTGTATCGTAAGGCCAAAAAACTGAGGGAAAAAGGCGACGTGATATTCGTCGTGGGAAAGCACCAAATCCTCGTAAACTCCATACAGAGGTTTTCCACGATATTGGTACAAAACTCCATACGGGAGGGATTCTGCCTTGCCGTAACGGAGGGGTTGTGGAAGGGAAAACCAATGGTAGCTACCAATGTAGGAGGGATTCCCATCCAGATTAGAGATGCCAGGGAAGGCTTTTTGGTCGAACCCAACAACAAGGATCAGTTCGCGGAGAGGATTATAGAGATTTTGAAAAACCCATCTTTGGCAACGGAGATGGGAAATAAAGCTAAAGAGAGGGTTAGAAAGCATTTTCTCACAACAAGGCTTTTATCGGATTACCTGGAGCTGCTGACCGAAATAACACAATGAATATGCGGAGATTTGCAAAGGCCTCAAACAAACTCCTTGTCTTCCTTCACCCCACCCTCTATATTGTCACATGTTTGTACATGAGCTCTTTGAAAAACTCGCTCTTTGTAGCTCAGGAATATTTTTTCGGCCATTCTAAAGCCTATCGATATGAAATGATTGAATGTTGGAATAGTGCGTATCAAAAAGGGAAAGAATAGATTTGCTTTTTTCTTCCGGTCAGCCCATCATTCCAGTATTCCATTATTCCAATATTCTAGTTCTACGAATTCTGCGGAGTTCAATTCGCGTTCAGAGCTCGTTTTTCCGGTTTTTCTATGATCTCTATATAAGTTCAGTGACTTATCCCGACGGTTCAAGGGAAGAACTCCCCGCTCAGTAAACGAATAACTGCTCTCAGGGCAATATGAGAGGAGGTTAGCTTGCCGGTGACAAGGGAAGGAATTTATAAAGGGATCCTGGAAGGGGTAAAGGAGAAAATCGCCACACTGAGGCGAAGCGAAATCGTCATAGGTATTCCCTTTATTGGAACCCCTGAACAGATGGTTCCTCTGCAAAAAATAATAGAGATAGCTCATCAGGGCATGAGGGAATTTTACCCCGGAAGGAGGGTGGCCGTTGTCGTAGCAGGTGCTCATGAAGGAAGACGGATGCTCACAAGAATTGGAAGGATCCTCAGCGAGCAAAAAATAAAGGGCTATTGTTTTGCCCTGGAGGAGGAGGTTGACGGAAAAGGCTGGACATTGAGGGCCTTAATGGAGGCAAGCGAGTGCTTGGGCGCGGATTTGATTCTGGTAGAGCCGGATTTCTTGAAAAAGGGTAAGCAGGGAATACAACCCCGGTGGATTTTCTCCATTTACAGACCAATTGAACTGGGAAATGACTTTGTTCTTCCCGTATTCAATAGACCTCCAGAGGGTAAGAGGGTGACGGACCATTTGGTAACCCCAATCTTAGTTTCTCTGTACGGCCACCGATTAAGGGAACCTATGGGAGGAGTCTATGGAATACGGAGGACAGCCCTGGACACGTTCCTGAAGGATAAGACGCTTTTTGCTGAAACAGATGTGGGGAATTACGGAATAGACATTTTCTTAACTATCACTGCGATAGTAAACAATCTGAAGATTTGCCAGGCGAACCTCGGAACAAGGCTGAAGTTCCCCTCCCCAGGCCAATTTCCGGTTAGATTGAGACAAGCGTTGACGACGATGTTGGATCAAATTGAGTACACTTCAAGTTGGTGGTTAAAGGAGGGCAAAGCCTTAAAGGCTGAGCCACCCACCTATGGGACCCTACCTTCCCTTGAACCGCCCACAATCGACCTCAATATTTCTTATCAAGTTGAACGGTTTAAGATCGACTTCCAGCGATACCAAGAATACCTCTATAAGAAGCTCTGCCCCCCTCCCCTTTATGAGAAATTGTTGGGGTTATCAAACATGGATGAGGAGGAGTTTTACCTATCCTCCTCCGATTGGGCCCAGTGTGTATATATGCTCATTTTAGCTTACTTTTTTCAGAAAGAGATACCGCGAGCGGATATTCTCGATACCTTGGTCATCCTGTACAGGGCGAGGCTGGCATCATTCCTCAAGGAAATCCGAAACGTGGAGGAGGATGCGAAGAGGTTGGAATCTGACAGATTAAGGGAAATCCAGGTGCGGGATTTCACGAGGTTAAGAGATGCATTTGAGGAACTCTGGAGAGAAGGGAAATTATTATATACGGCGCCAGTGGAGAGAGTCTTACTGGAGTTCTTACCGGGTGTTCCTTTAAATCTCCCCATGGAGGTTAAAGATGTTAAGGGAAGGGTTATTAGAATCTCCGAGGTTTATGAAGATGTAACGGAGGAACTTCAAGGGAAGGGTATTGAATTTCTCCCAGGGGCGGAACAAGTTCAATTTATTGAAAAACGTATGGACGAAACCGACGAGGCATTGAAAAAGGCGTTGAAGGGAAATGTACATTCCGTGAGGGATGTGAGCACGCTCGTCGAGAATATATTTAAATATCTTCCCCTCTCTCGTAAAGAGTGTTTCTTCTTAAACCAGAATAAGATAATTGAATTCCTTGCCAGTAACATCCCCCATAATCTATTTGAGATATTTCGCTATACGGACCTAAAGGCTGCCCTTAAGAAGTATGAGTCCAGGGATATCCTTGTCCTCGCTTCCTCTGCCGAAGGGAGGGCATTCAATGACGGGTTTTGGGATTGGTTCAAAGATGCCAAACCTGATTGGTTCGGTTTCCAAGAAAAGGGATTTCTCGTTCAAGATCATAAGAATTTCGCCCAGTGGGTGCACTCGCGGGGAGAGCCATCGGATATCGGGATAATCTGCGGGAAGATCTTGGTCACACAATATCCCAGAGCCGCGGACCTGGAGTATCCTTATCTTCTCTATCTTTCCCTCATCACAAAGTTGAATATCGAGATGGAGATGTTCTCTCAGGACTGGCAACACTACTCTCGGGATCAAGATTTCTCGACAAAAGTAATGAACTCCCTGAGAAGACATCGGTCAAAGGATCCCTTGTCGGCTCATGAGATCTTTGAGGCGAACGTCGACGAGATTTCCATGGAAAGAATGGGCAAATCCACGGTCTTAAGCGAAATCTTGAACGGGCTGTTGGAAGTCTACCACGTCATTTGTCGACTCGACGGTGTCTTCTTACCCCTCGGGTTTCCCTCCTGGGCGATATACCGCACGTGGGGAAGAAAGGGAATGCCCACCAAGGGATTTCTCGGTGAAAAAAGTAAGCTGGAACAACGGTGGTTCGTGAGGGAACTCATCTCACGGTTAGCGGAGATTGAAGGGCTCGGGGGTAAGAGGTCCATAGACGAAAAGATCAGGGAAATGAGGGGCGAAGGGAGAGAAGACAAGAACATAGCCGTGGAGTTGGGCCTCCTTCCCCCTCTGAGGTTCGACAAGGAGAATTTACCGCTGATCTTCAGAGCCCCCCAAGAATCTGCAGAAACGGATACCGTCATTCGAAACGTCAGTGTACTGGTAAAATCCCTTCCCAGCAGGCTGACCATAGAAGATTTGGTGACAAAAGTTTCCAAGGAATTGAGGCCTCCACAAGAACAGGTGGAGGAGATCTACCGTCTCGCAAAGGAGCTCAAGGGATTGGAGGTAACCCATTTTAATTCCACAAGACATGGCGGAGGAGTGGCGGAAATATTGGGTTGGTCCGTGGGTTTGATGAATAGCCTGGGCATCAAGACCCATTGGACAGTCGTAGAGCCGAAAAACCCCGGGGAGTTCTTCCCGGTCACGAAAACCTTCCATAATGTCTTACAGGGAATGGAAGCAGGCCTTACGAGAGAGATGAAAGAAATCTATCTGAGGGAATCCGACTACATGGTTGAGAAGCTATCAAGAGGAGGGAAAATAAGGGGAGACATACTCGTCTGCCATGATCCACAACCACTGGCTGCCATTTCTCATGTTGACAAGAAGAAAGTATGGAGGGCTCACATTGATCTATCGTCCCCGGGAGAAGAGCTCGTGGAATTTCTCTTGCCGTTTATTGAGCACTATGATGCTGCTGTATTCCATTTTGAAGATTTCGTCCTCGGGAAGTTGAAAGGGAAAACCCACATCTACTTAATTCCCGCAGCCATTAATTTCTTGTCTCCAAAGAATATGGAGCTCCTCCCTGAATTCCGCTCCTATGTCCTTAAGAGCTTCGGCATTGATAGAAATAAGCCCGTCATTTTACAAATATCTCGTTTTGACCGCTTCAAGGACCCGAAAGGAGTGGTGGAAGCCTTTGAGAGTGCGCGGAGTGCACTGTTAAGGGAGGGTTTGGATTTGCAGCTTGTCTATGCGGGAAATATGGCAGGAGACGACCCCGAGGGAGAGAAGATATTATCCGAACTGATACATGATTTAGGCGCTACGAGGAGGATTCTCCAGAGGAGAGAGTTCATTCCTCGGTCCGTGGTGTGGACAGTTGGAGAAGTGCCGCATATTTTCGTGATAAACCTGGGGGCGACTCCCCTGATTGACAATGCCCTCGTCGTAAACTCCCTGCAAAGGGCAGCTACTATTGTTTTGCAAAAATCCTTGAAGGAGGGGTTAGGCCTCACCATATTGGAGGCGATGTGCAAGGGAAAACCCGTTATCGTAGGGAATGCGGGAGGGCCAGCCCATTTAATAGAGGAAGATGGCCTCTATGGATATGGGGTGGGATATAAAGATGAACGGGGGAATCTCGTTTACACCTCTGAAGAGACAGCGGGGGAAATTCTCAGGTGTTTTGAGGCACCCCAAAAGGCTTTGGAGATGGCAAAAAGGGCCCAAAGGAATGTAGCAACCAGCTATTCGGCTATCCGTCATCTCTTGGATTACCTCAGGCTTTTTAATGATCTTGTACGCTCGTCCAAGTCTCTGAGGAGTTGAAACATGAGGAAATCGGGGGGATTGCGATGGTCGTAAATTTTTCCCTTTCACCAGCTTACATTGCCCATTATCAGGGAGTACCTTTCGGGTTGACCCTGATTTCCGGGTGCCAGAACTTTATCAGCCCACCGGGGTTCGATCTCTATAGGCGGAAGCTCCTGAGGAAGATGAGAAAGCGGGAAAACCTTGCGCACATTTCAGAGCGAATAAATATCTATGACCAGTTCTTTCAGGGCTTTGGTTACGAATGCCCTCTACCAAAACACTTGAGGAGAACCATCCATAGCGGGTTTCCCAAGTACAACCTCATGGTAGACGCCCACTTCATGGCCGAGATGTGCGGAGGCATTCTCGTTGCCGTGGCCGATTATGACCGGTTTGACGGCGCATTGACCCTGGACGTCGCCGAAGAAGGAGAAATTTGCCGAGGCATGGGTGGGCGCGATATGGCAACGAAAAAGAACGAGATCGTGCTGAGGGACGAGAAGGAGATCGTCTGCATCCTCTGCCAAGGTCCGGACGAGAAAACCCGTATAAGCGAGGATACACGGAATGTCCTTTTTTACGCGTATGGTGTCCCGGGCATCGAAGGACGTTACCTCAAGGAGGGGCTCACCATCGCTGCCGATACCATGGCCCAGTTCGGAAATGGAAGTGTGGAATATATGGAGATTTTCTAACCCCGTCTCATAATGACACACTGAATTCTCTTTCTTGCCATTAATCTGTTGATTTGTGTTTGCAATCGCTCACGGGCTGAGAAGACCAAGCTTCCGGGTAGGGCCAGCGGTTGCCCACCGGCCCCCCCACAGATCCGGACGTGAGCAATTAACTCATCCGGTTCCTCGGCACATAGCATCTGCTGC
>Ga0209636_10000224_pt1 | contig 50184 bp, 54 predicted proteins | sample DeeMarSWOR152_54_FD_187464 | JGI IMG/M metagenome (GOLD analysis project Ga0209636, IMG submission 187464) | Marine sediment microbial communities from White Oak River estuary, North Carolina - WOR-1-52-54 (SPAdes) (version 2) | ecosystem: Environmental > Aquatic > Marine > Intertidal zone >...
TTTTTTGGCTGACCTGGCCTTGGTTTGTCTGTAAGAGCGCTTTGAAGTCCTTCCTCACGGTATCTTTTCTTGATGTTAGAAACAGTTGCTCTGCTGATTCCCAGTATACCTTTTATTTCCATTTCCGTTCGTCCCCCATTGACCAAAAGCAAAATACGGGCTCTGGTCAATTCTCTTGCACTTTTACGTCCCTTTTTCACAAAAGCCTTGAGGTATTCTACCTCTTCATCACTAAGCTTTATTCTTTCCATAGAGGATATATGGCTTTGCTAGTTTATAAAGCTGTCTAAAAATTAAGTTGATGAGACACTAGTCCTATCGGCAATGGGCGCAGCAGCCCTCAGGGCGATTGAGTCGTATCGCTCTGAGAAGGAACGCCTTTTCGAGGATTGCTTTGCCCGCGGATTCATGACACCTTTTTGGCGCGGAATCATTGAGGTGATGCGTCTTCCAGTTATTGGAGCTGCCTTCCTCGCTCTGCGAGAGAGACAGGTTCCAGGCACCGTGGGAGGAATCATTTGCAGGACACGATTCATCGACGATGCGCTCCGCGATGCGCTCCGCGAGAGCCTTGATCAAGTTGTGATCCTCGGAGCTGGGTTTGACTCCCGCCCCTATCGTATTCCTGATATTGGTGAAGTTCGCGTCTTTGAGGTAGACCATCCAGTTGTACAAGCCCAGAAGCAGACGTGCCTTCAACAGATGTTAGGCACGCTCCCGCCACATGTTGCATTCGTTCCAATCGACTTCGACCAGCAAGACCTTGAGGATGAAATGGCAGCAGCAGGCTTTCGTACAGGCTGTCGGACGTTTTTCATTTGGGAGGGCGTGACGCAGTATATCACAGCGGAAGCAGTTGACGCAACCCTTCGGTTCGTATCTCGAACTGCTGCGTCGGGAAGCAGGATCGTGTTCACTTATGTTCTCCGCGGGGTTATAGACAGTAAGTTTGAGGACGCACACAAGTGGATGTCAGCTGCCCAACGTGCTGGCATGCCCTGGATTTTTGGTCTTGATCCAGCTGAGGTTGCCCAGTACTTATCTAGGCGCGGCCTCGAGATCGTCGACCATGTTGGCGCTTCGGAGTATCAAGAACGCTACCTCAATCCTATTGGTCGTCAAATGAACGTCTTTGACATTGAAAAGACTGTGCTTGCCCGGGTTGTTGAACGTTGAACGAATCTTCCACAGAACGGTTGTATCACAGAAAACCCAACAATTCATTGGGTGTTTGCATGTTAAAAAGAGAAAAACAAATAGAAAAAAAATTGTTACACGTGTAACAAATGTGAAATGGAGCATAAAAAAAGAGAGATGCTCATAGCATCTCCATCTCCATTTAGAGTCACTGATTACTTCTTCGTCACTGTTATAGAAGCATTTGAGGTGGATGCTGTAATGGACACTTCAGGTTCTTCAGCTGTAGACCCTTTTTTGTGGGTTCGTGAATCTACTGTGTATGTCACCTCATCTGCTGCAACCTGTATGGATGCATTGCTCGTCCTCAGATCGAAGTCAAAATCACCTGCAACTGTGATGTTAATGCTTCCATTGGATGTAGAAATCTCAAATTCTCCCCGTAATCCAGCTGTAATATTAACTCTGGCATTGGAAGTATCGACACTGTACTCTCCACCATCTCCACATTCTATAGTTATTTCCCCATTGGACGTATCAAGGTTCACTTCATCTCCTTGGAAGAATCCTTTTATTGTGCCATTGGAGGTTTTGACTCGTATGTCGTCTGCTGTTACGTATGCTTCAATATGTCCATTAGAGGTCTTTAGAGTAACATTCGATGCTGTAACCTCCTCCATTTCTACGTGTCCATTAGAAGTGGATAGATATACTGTATCAAAGGATTTTCTGGGAATGTATGCTTTAACGTTTGCACCTGTGTACCTTTCGTCTTCTACTTCCACTTTCAGTGTTTCACCTGATTGTGAAACAGCCACTTGGAGACCTTCAACCCTTTCTTGTGCTTCTGCCGATGTGGAACCTCTCGCCCACTTTTCTACTTCTACCTTGTACTCGTCGTTGTCCCAGAATTGGACGTCTATAAATCCATTGTGGGATTCAAAATCCAGAGAGGTTACTCCTGCTTCCATGCTCTCTTCGAAAACTTGTGAAACTTCTTCTTTGAATGGTAACTCTCCTAAATCCACTAATCTTCCTTGATCTACACATCCCAAAAAGAGAATGAGACCCGCCAATAGTATTAGCTTTTTCATGGTGAAAGTGAGGGCGGATACTTAAGAACCTTTCGGTCTCCAATCTCTGATTAGATTACTGTGATACCTCTCTTTCAGCCTACAGTCACTAATATTGTTCAGTACAGAATTTTATACAAAAAGCGTGATCGAGAGTATTTAAAATTACAATTTCTTGAGTGAACATTTCTATTTTTCTATTATATTTCATTTTTTTGACTTTCACTTTATAGTTACCAAATGGTTCCTAAATTTCATTTTTGCGCCATTTAATACTATTTAATAGCAGTTCAGTTGTAAACTTAATCGTGAATAGCTTTAGAATTGACACTACAACGTATGGACAGCAGTGGGTTCAGATCAACCCTGATCATGCTTTCATGAACCACCACAATAACACCAGAATTATACCACCAGAACATACATAACCCACAACATACCCACTCAACCCTCCAATAACAACTACTGGTAACCCTGCCAATCCCAACAATAACACTACTGAACAAGTGAGCATAATCACCTTTCCCCAAGAACTCTTCGGTATACCCACTTCGTCACGTGGGTATCTAAAGTAATAAGCCATTGCAAGAAGTGAAGAAATTACAGGAAAAGCAAAAGCGTACGGGAGAAAATATAGAACTTCTCTGTCATATAACGTGAAGAATACTACATACAAAAAAGAGAATACTACAGGAAAAATCATCACGGTAACTGCTTTACTTAGTGCAAATCGTCTCTTTTTCAGGGGCAACATTCTCAAAAAATCAATAGAAGTCCCGTCAAGGATTAATGAAACACTTGATGTTGCTGCAGCTATTATGCCAACCAGAAAGAGCGGTATAATTGTCCCTGGTTCTATGAATCCCTCTTCAGAGGGGATGATAAAAAAAAGAACGAGTACAGAGGTGACAGGAGCCAAGAAGCCAACAAGCAAGGACGTCTGTTTGAACAGTATTCTAAAATCTTTTACACTTAATGCAGTAATATCATTTCCAAGAGAGGTGTGAAACTGTGTAATACCACCAGGTTCAGAAACGTACTGAGGTTCTACAATGATGTTCCACAACTTTTTTAGTGAAACAACGTACACCACCACAAAAATGATAACATGCTCCCCTAACAATGCAGTTGATTTCAAAGGCTCAAAGACAGTGGCTACAGAGAAAGGGTACACCAAGGGATATTCCCCAATGAATTCAGCGAACGCTTCAGTGTTGGCAATTCGCATCATCACAAGAAAAGAGCCTATATACAAAGCAAACGCCAGCACATTCGTGAGCGTTCCGAGTATTCCTTTTCTTCCTGGTTTGTGTCTGATTTTTAGCCCAACCACAGAAAATGCGAAAAGCCCCAGCGTGTGCCCTGCGAAAATGCCGGTGAGAACCCACAGTGTTGCCAGTATGCCACTGAGAGGGTACTTAACCAGAACGTAGACTAACCCAGGAAGCGCAATGAAGAGTACAGGTGCAATACTTATTGCTAGTAACCCACTCAAGTAGAGAGTACCGTGATCAATGGGCAAAACCTTCAGAGGATCAAATACGCCTCGCACAACGATGAATGATGATTGGGTTGCTGTGGAAACCAGGGAAAAGAGTAAAGACATTACTGCTAGAGACACTAGTAAAGAGGATACATTAATGGTGTCACTTCTAAGAAAGGTGGTAAAAAGGAGTAACCCAGGAACTACACAAAAAAAGGAACCGAGCGCAATAGCACTTTTTATGTTGGATGCTTTTTTTAGTTCTTTTTCAAGGTTCTCATCCGTTATCTCAGGATTTTGTTTCAACATACGGTACTGCAATTCCTTATACAGTATTTTTATAAAGTCTAACATTTACACACCTTTTATAGCATCCAAGATCTCTTTAATGTCTTTTTTACTTTCGGTCAACTTGAGAAAGACATCTTCAAGGTTTTTTTCGTGGGCCACCTCCTTCAACTGGGATACTGTTCCTTCTGTTATTAATTTCCCCTTGTGGATTACACCCATTCTATCGCACATCATTTCCGCCAAAGGGAGTATGTGGGTGGAAAACACAATAGTTTTTCCCTCTTTTTTGAACGTGATTAAGATCTCTCTCAAAATTCGTGCACTCTTAGGATCGAGACCATTCATGGCTTCATCCAAAATGAGTATGCGCGGGTCGTGCATCAATGCAGTAATAATGGATACTTTCTGTTTTGTTCCGAAACTTAGTGTACCCACTAGTTGGTTGCAGTACTTTTCTATTTCAAAGGCACGAACCAAGTTGTTTACTTTACTCTCGAGGTGGCTTCCCATTTTTCTTATCTTTCCAACGAGGTTAAACAATTCATAGGGAGTCAGACTCTCATATAAGATGGGACTTTCAGGTACGTACCCCACCATTTCCTTGATAGCTACAGGGTTATGCACTTTCCCATCGATTAAGAGCTTTCCCTTGGTAGGAGGTAATAATCCAACCATAATTTTCATCATAGTAGTCTTCCCGCTCCCGTTGGGACCTAAAAGGCCATAGATTTCCCCATCTTGAACGGTAAACTGTATCCCGTTCACTGCAGGGGTATCACCAAAATATTTGTAGATATTCATTATCTGAATCATTGGATCACTATAGAGGCCACTTTATAAATATTCTCGCTTGGGGTCCACTTGGTGGTGCCAATTTGTTACACGTGTTACATCTTTCAGTAGTTCTCTTTTTTGTTACATGTGTTACAATCTGCTGTACCCGAAATTGACAACCTCACTTTGTCATGATAATAACTATCCTAACCCTTTTTTGAAATTCAAACCAAAAATGCGGTAAAATGAATATTTCATCTTCCTCCATATAACCAGCAACTATATATAGTGTATATGCATACCACTATCTACATCTTTAGACCAGAACGACAAACACAAGAGACCTTCCCATCAATTTTGCCTCTGTAACAGTGAACTCCACTATTGAAATTGAATGCTCGCACCATGAGGCACAACCATGAAGAGGGTCAAATTAGGTGAGGCTGCCACTATGAAACTGTTAACTGAAAACGAGCGACTGATGGCATCAGTTATCCTGATCTTTATCGTGTACTTTGGGCTGGATTCTCTTTTGTCTCTCGCCATTGGTGACGAATCAGCATCTTTTGTAAGAGGGAGGCTGACATTCTCGTTTGTGGCAGGGATGGCATCAGGAATACTGTTCTATGTATATTCGAGAAGAGCAGTTACTGGATCACCTGAACAGGATTTAGATAAAATAGTAGTGTTAAAGCGGGCCTTAAGCGATGATGAAATGGTCATAATAGATATGGTAAAGGATACACCCGGGGTAACCCAGGACTCCTTACGATTCAGGACAGAATTTTCAAAATCCAAGGTTTCCGCCCTGATTCTGAATCTGGAAAAGAAAGGAATTATCCAAAGGGAAAAATCGGGAAAGACCTACAAGATTTTCTTGAGTGAATGGCTCAAGTAAACTTTAATTGGCTTATGGACGGTTATGGACGGTTATGGACGGTTCGATATAGGTATGTATGGTGGAATAGTGGTGGTCGCCGTGACAAAATACTTGTGGGTGGCACAAATTATAAATCTAGGTGAAAAGAATGTACAAGAAAATTGCTATCATTGCCCTCCTGGGCATTGTGTTCATTGGAATTGCATACGCATACCCAGGAAGGAATGCAGGTCCCCAAGACAAAAATTACGTCGATGAAGACGGTGATGGAATCTGCGACAACTACCAGTCTGGTCAATGTCATGGCTATGGAGAAGGATTCGTCGATGAAGACGGTGATGGAATCTGCGACAACTACCAGTCTGGTCAATGTCATGGCTATGGAGAAGGATTCGTTGATGAAGACGGTGATGGAATCTGCGACAACTGCCAGGGTGCATGCGGCTGGGGACATCATCATGGAAACGGAAAGGGTCGCGGACGGCCCTGAGGCGGGTATTACCCGCCTTTTTTTAAAAAGGAGGATATCATGCAAAGGGAACACTGGATCTATATAGGGTTTGGAATTATTCTCGTAGTGCTGGCGGTCACCTTTGTGTACGGTGACGACACTTACTGGGGTCCCTGTAGAGGTTGGGGAAGCTCTCCAGAACGGGGAACACTTCATCATGGAATGCACGGGAGACAAGAATTCTTTGGCATAGGGTTTCACGGGTTTGGACTTCTCTTCTGGGTATTGGTAGCATTTTTTGTAGTACTGGTCTTTCTTAACAGTACAAAAAGAGAGGAAGCTATAGATATTCTCAACAAAAGGTATGCACGGGGAGAACTTTCCAGAGAAGAATACACCAAAATGAAAGAGGAAATACTCTCGAAATAATCAATTCTCCACCTATCAAATAACTTTCCATCGTGAATGCTCACAAAATAATACTCATAGGGCCCATTATACCATTTCCTCAATATCGAGTTCTGCAATTGTTTCTATAATGTCTTCTCTTGCTTCAAGTTTAATCTCATCTACAATTCTTGTAAGAATATCCTTGTCATCAATATCGAGCTTTTCCTTTGGATAGATTATTCCATTTCTTATTTCTGCATGGACAATCTTCATGAATACATGGTAGATTTCAGGTTTATATAGGTTTGTCTGGTTCTGCAAAAACATCGGGATTGTCAAATCATCTGGTGCTGGAGATCGTCGCATCTGTAACGTGACGCCATCAATACTCTGGATAACCCATACAAACATATACTCATAGCCATGGTTTCATAACAAAGTGCGTGACGAGTTAATTCGTTTCGACAAGAGCCTTAGAGAAATAGTATCCAATCCTTTAACGAAAGACACAATTTTCACTGCAGGTGTGAATTGAAAAGGTCTAAACACCACAAGACGCCCCATTGTCCCTGAGACCAAGACAATTATGAGGGTTTTGTCTCATAGGGATCGTTATTCTCTAGTCTTTTTGCAATTCATTTTGTTTGTACTATATAGTATCAGAAAAGCAACTTAAAGGTGAAATCATTCAATTGTGTCGAGGACAACAAAATGATGTCTCTTTTCCCAGTGGATTTTCTGCACCTTCCCCACACGGGGCAATGAGTCCAGAATACTCTCCAGCTTTTTGAACGGAATTTGATGGTAGAGCAATCCCTTTTCGGGTTCCTCTATCTTTTCCCTCTTCCCCAGCGGAATCAGAAACACAAGTCTCTTCTTGGTCTTACTCCAGAGCTGTCTTATGGGTTCTTCTACTGTGGGCAAGTGTATCAACAGGGAAATAGAATAGACTGTATCAACCATGGGGAATTCAGACAGATCATACACATCTCCCTGCCTGAAATCAGCTTCAGGAAAATACGCTCGCGCCTTCTCCAGCATGTACGAACTTGCATCAACACCAAGGTACTGTCTCACCTTTCCCTTGAGCGCGTAGTACAGGTGACCCAGACCGCAGCCCACGTCGAACGCAGTCTCTCCCTTGAGGAGCTTCACCGGAATCTCCATTCGATCCAGGCCTTGCCACTTTTTGGGGTTGGTGGGAGGTCCCCACGTCTCAATGTAAAATTGCACTCTCTTTTCATCCCAGAATGACATTGTTTTCCTCCTTATACCGGCCTCACTGCTAAGGATAACCTCTCAGGAATGTGGTGAAAAGCATCCACAGGCCGATTTCCTTGTATCCTGTCTTTCGATTTTCATAACAGTGGTACTGAGAGGATTTAAAAACCTGCCGATCATCAAGAATACAAGTGGTTACCCAATGTTGTCAAATGCTGATTTTTTATATCAAATCAAAACCAAAAATAACAATCAAAGTTGTTACACGTGTAACAAATATGAACCCCAATCAATGGCAACTGTACGGAGCATAGATTTATATATTAATCAGAGGAACATATTACGATGAAAATTGCTGTAATAAGCGCCCAATCTCCAATATCCAGAATCTGGAGCCACGTAGCTCGAGTATCCTCCCATGATATAGTTTTAATTCCCGTATCGAAATTTAAAACAGGAGCAGCTACCCCGCGAATGGCAGGCTGGCACACATTAATAGATATCTCTCCAGATTGTATATGGCTGGACCATCATGATCTTGGATTGTATGGGAGACTCTTCCAGTTGTATGGGCACGAGAATATACCTTTCATCGGGTACTTGAGAGGCGATATCTGGACAGAGGTCAACGATTTGATAGAATACTTGTTGAGGAAACGGGAAAAAAGTAAAAAACAAACAGAAAAGGAAAAGAAACCAGAAGGAAAGACAAAAAGTGACACTTTGTGGGGTCTCATCAAAGACAGAAAGAACAGAAAACCGGGATTGACCTATCTCTACAAGGCATCTTTACCCCTTATACTTTTATATAAGCTTCGGTCCTCCTTTCTAAAGAATGTAAGCATGAACTATTATGATCTTTTGGTCTGTATTTCCGAATGGTTAGAGAACAGGGCGCATCAAGAAATGCCAAAAATGGCCACATCTGTCTGGTACCGGGGTATAGATCCTGACCCTTTCCTCACTGTCAAAGAGACGATGCCTTTAACCCATCCTTGTGTGGGAATCCTTCAAAACCATTCCATCTACAGGAAGGCATCTGCACTCTTGGAGTTTGCACCAGTGGTAGAGCAGTTACCTGATGTTCATTTCTATATTTCGGAAGGAATATCTCGTACATCAGAATTCTTTTCTTTGGTGAAGGAAACGTTGGGCAGGTACAAGAATGTTCACTTTCTCAAAATAACTCCCGCAGATGTTCCTCAGTTTTTAAGTTCAATCGATTGTTACGCATTAGTGTCAGGGTTAGATGCCTTTCCCTCTACAGTCAGGGAAGCCCAACTCGCACGAGCACCTGTGGTGGCCAGCAATGTGGGTGGTATCCACGAAGCGACAGCCACATCCTCATGGAATAGAATTGTTGAAAATAAAGATACAGAGCAATGGGTGGAGACACTTAATGAGTTTATCAATGGAAAAGGACAAAATGAAGAAGGTCGTACCTACGTGATCTCAAAATTCAGGTGGGAAGTTTCCATCCAGGAATTTGAAAAGATTTGTTCCCGTGAAATTCGCCGAAAATCAACCCAATAACTCTTCTTGCAGGATATGATGTTACACGTGTAACATCGGAGACTCAGTAACCCTGTAGGTTGAACTGCTTTGTACCCCTATTCTTTATCAGTGTCTATTGATTGTGATTCTTTCATTTCATTCATTGTATTAGATTTCAAAAAACCGGTTGATTTAAAAACTTGAATGCTGGTCTGTTAATTATGATATGGATAATACTTGCTGTTGTACTGGTCTTCGTGATAGCTGGCTTGGTTCTTTTCTGGAAAAACCGCACAAAGGTGGAGTCAAAAGAAGCAAAAGATGTTGCCAGGTGGTCTATTGGCATGGCCATAGGAGGGATTACAGGAGTAGTCATCGGGATTATACTGGTAGAATTCGCAGGTTACTCATACCCCTTTCCTGCTATCTTATGGATGTTAGGAATGGCAGCAGGCCAAGTTGGCGGAGTCTTGTACAGTAAATACAAAAAATGAAAGCTCTAAAGTCTAAATCTCGGTCGGAGCATAAATTAGGTTGTTTGAATCCCTTACACTTTTTATTCTTTTGTTTTTCAAATTCAGTGTAACTGAAGCTTTCAAAGCTTTTAGAGCTTTATATATAAACAAAGTTGACAAATCCCACAAAGGCAGAAGCTTTATATACTGTGAGCTTTAATACAAATGTGTATGCAAAAAAGATCATGGCTTGACTATTTATTAATTATTTTGTTAATAGAAAAAGTGATTCAGCACATTGTTGTGTCTGTAAGCTTTGTATACGATATTGGTGATATTCGCTCAACTGTTGCTGTTGATTATAGAATACTAACAATCAGTGGAATAATTGTGGCATTTTTGTTTATGATAGCTCTTTGGGGGACAATCAAGAGAAGAAAATGGCGAATCACTTTGGTAGCTGTTTTAGCATTATTTGACATAATTGGTGAATTCATAGCTCAGGGCACTATTTTCATCACAATTACTGTCTCAGTACTTGTGGCAATTGTCTTGTTGGTATTAAGTTATCTAGAGCATCGAAGATATTCGATACATTGAACACGTTATTTGCAGTGGCAAGAATTGGAGTGCTAAATATTAACCTTGATACCAATTGAACCTGATCAGAAAGAGCAAGAAATTGTTACACGTGTAACAAGTGAGAAAACCTCAAATATAACAACCAGAACAAAAGCTATTTAACTTTTAATGCTGACACACTCCAGTGAACATTGCAATGATAAACCCCACCAAAGGTCATAAAACCATGATTTACGATCTTGCTGTAAATTTGGCAAAAAAAGGACACAAAATTTCCATACTGCAGCCAGAAAGCACAACAAGATTTTTTCATTTTGATACACAGAAAAGAGAAATAGACGAAAATATAAGGATCATTAAAATACCTTGTGTATTTCTCCCTAAAATAAGGTATACGATCCCAAACTTTTTGAAAGAATATACAGTACTTTCATCGCTCATCGATGAAGGTGTTGACGTGGTGCACATAGGAGAATATTTTTACCCGACTGTATTTCCTCCTTTGGCATTAAAGAAACGAAGGAACATTCCTATGGTTGTCTGTTCTGATGCACTGGTAGGAATATCATGGAAGTACAGCTCGGTTGCTGTGGATTGGATTGCTCATACCTATACGAAAACAATAGGGAAATCTGTACTCACGAGATGCGATGCTGCCATTTTCTTATATGAAGCGCTGGCTCACCAAGCAGAAAGTCTGCACGTACTGCCACACAAAATTAAGGTAATCCCCAATGGAGTGGATACAGAATTGTTCAGCAACCTTGATCAGGCAGAATCCAGGAGAATTTTGGGAATCGATAGTAATGAAAAAGTTATTCTTTCAATTAGTAGGCTTGTGCCTGTCAAAGGGATTGAAACCCTCATTGATGTAACACGAAAGCTGCTCCAGAATGGTGTAGCTGTCAAAACATATGTGGTGGGAGGTGGTCCCTACAGAAGAAGCTATGAGAAAAAAGCAGCGGATTTAAAAGATGCATTCGTATTTGTAGGAAATGTGCCCTATAGAGACATCCCAGTATTATTATCTGCCTGTGATGTGTTTCTTCTCGCTTCATTATCAGAAGGGCTGCCCACAGTAGTGCTCGAGGCCGGAGCGTGCGGAAAACCCGTTGTTGCAAGCAATGTGGGGGGAGTACCAGACATTATCACCCATGGGGAGTCCGGATTCTTGGTTAACCCACAAGATAGGAATGGATTCTTTACCTATGTCAAAATGCTGTTAGAAGATGAGTCTCTGGCAAAGAAGATTGCATCAAAGTTGAATAACCATGTCCTGGAGCATTTCTCGTGGGAAAAAATAGTAAAAAAATATGAAAAGATTTACGAAGAAATACGTACGTAGTCGATTACATTGGTTACTGCATTTATTGCATTCATTTTTCAGGTCCTTCTTATTTTTTATTCTTACTCTCCAAAAGTTTTTTCATTTCATATCTCAGCAAGCTCACTTCCTCATTGATTTGTGATAACTGTCTGTCAAGGAAGTCAATTCGCGATACAAAATTAAAAAAGAGCAGATACATAAATAATACCCCTACTATGAGAATTGCAAAGGCCCTATTCTCCAATCCCAAAAAATCCATGAATACATCAATAATACTTGGGAACAAAGAGGAAAAAAAGAGCAAAAATCCAATAGAAATCCAGAACAAGAACTGTTTCACATCTTCTTCTCTCCTTCTTACCAGAAGGTAACTCTTGTAAAAAAGATAAAAACTCACTACCAACCCAACAAGTTGTATTCCCTTCATCATGTCAATCTCTCCTGAATAAGATAACAGTAAACATTGTCTCTAACACCCTGAACGGGTACAATGCGTATGTTTTCAAGGTTAAATGAGATTTTCCTTTTCTTCTTATGGGCATTTCTATTGATATTTCCTTGATTTTCATTTTCTTTCGTGAAATCTCCAGCATCTGTTCCACTGCAGGATGTTTATCAGAGGTTCTGCTCAACTCTTTCAACTGTGAGACTCTGTACATTTTATATCCCGATGTAATATCAGTCAGGGCAACAGAACCCAACACGTTCACAATCAGCGTGAAAAGCTTTATCCCCACTCTCCGCGTGAAGACATACTCTCTGTAACTCTTGTTCAAAAACCTGCTCCCTAGAATGATATCGTAGTCTCCTTCTTTCATGGTCTCAATAAACACTGGTATGTAGTGTGGATCGTGCTGTCCATCTGCGTCGATCTGTATAACGTAGTCAAAGGCTTCTTCTACTGCAATTCTCTGTCCCGTCTTCTGTGCAGCACCATACCCTCTGTTTACCACGTGGGATACAACTGCTGCTCCTAAATTCTGTGCTACTTCAGCTGTGTTATCTTCAGAGCAGTCATCTACTACCACAATTTTTTGGATGAGTCCTTTGTCCTTGTATTCTTGTACCTTTGTTATGATGTCTGCAATAGTTTCCTCTTCATTGTAAGCGGGAATTACCACGAGCGTCTTCATGTCTATCTCCTTTAGTCTGGATGAACCCAGCTGTGTAGTGGTCTTTCTGCCACAGTAATGATTAGCTGAAATGTTTAAAAGGTTTACTCGCTACAGGTTGTCAACCACTTGATGTAAAATGATCTCTTACATGTATCAGTGAATATAAAAGGCAGCCTCAGTGTTACACGTGTAACATGAACCACATGGACAAAAAGTGGAGTAATAACCTGAAGTTAATACATAAATTCATTTTTATAGATTTATTAGATTCTTCTATTTTGATTTGAACTCTTTTATTTTTATTTTTCTTATCTTTCTTAGTCTCTCATTTATCTTTTTTGGCAATAATGTGTATTATTGCTTTGGTGAGCCAGAAATCTATAATACTAAAATGTTTTTCCATCATTTCCAAAAGGACATCCGGATAGTAATAGTAATAGTGGAAAGGATCGAACAATATCCACTTATCACCCTGTTTCTGGTGGTTTGGACACCCAATGTAGAGTGTCTTCAAGTAGATGATTCCTTTCTCCACTAAATGATCGTACATCCATTTGAGATCTTCTGCTGGCGTATATGTGTGCTCAATGTAGTCCAAACATGTGATGATGTGAAATGTTTTTTTGATAGAAAGCTTTATAGTAGGCTCTGCATAGACGTCAAACCCTTTCTCCTGCATTTGTTCAATCGAGTATGGGTTTATTTCGTTTCCAGAGGGTACTATTCCTAGTTTCTGTGCTTCTTCCATTACTGTACCTGCACCGAATCCCACATCGAAGAGCCTCAATTGTTCGCTTTCTCCTTGGTAGTGCTTTAATGCCTTCAGAATAATGTTTTTATGGATCCTGTTGACATTTTTTCTATTCTTTTTTCTGAAAAATAGCTGTTTGTTTACTTCTCCTCGTGTTTTTATCAATTGTATCAATGGTTGGAATGCAGGTCTCGGATCTTGGAAAACCAATGCACAGTTAGTGCACTTTACCAGTCTCAACGGTTGATCAAAAAATTTCTTTTCCTCATCTAGGAGGTATTCTTGCTTTTCTGTTCTGCCGCAGTGATTACATTGAAAATCTTTTTCCCACGTCATACCCTTTTTTTCTACATTTTTTGTGTGACTTTGTGACATGTTGGGAACCACCTCTTCGTATGGCTTATGAGAATGCGTGTATTAAAAGGGTTTTCATTCTTTTGAGGTTCTGTAATTTTTTCAGTCTTGTAGTTAAGAGTAAAGGTAACCAACCATAAACGACTACTGATCCACAGACTGCACTGAAGAGGCTGAATATCTTTGAAGTGTTCAAAGATTAAGGCGTTTTTCCGCAGAGGTCTGATGGTGATGATGATTCTGTTGCAGTCCACGCATATACCCAAGCTTGTGATAGTTGATATCATTGTTATTATTGTCACGAGAATGAAAATGTTTTTTTGATATCATCAATTTCTGGTATCAAGCTTTTCCACAGTACTACCTATTCACTTTCAACTTTCATTTGTCAGTGTTTCAAAACCGCAAAATACAAGTGTGTAGACATCACATACATATTTCATAGTTCCCCTCGTTCCCATGCTTTATAGACATTTTCTCCATTTTCAGTCAATTCATAGCGGTAAGCTGTGCTTCGTATTTGTGCGTCAAGCATGTCGTGTATCTCTCCAGCATTATTGAGTCTCCAAATGAGATCATGATATTTTCTCACTGCCCCATAGAGATCACCTCTCGCGTTTCGGGCGAGAATATCATTATAAAGTGCGTTTAAACGTCCAAACAGTCCTGAATCAAGAGCATTTCGTGCAGCTGTCATAAATCTTCTCAAATCAATCAAGACACTGTTAAATGCAGTTTGCTGTTCCAAACGACCAAAGTAAAGATCTTCCCCAATAATAATGAAGATCTTTCTTGCAGCACGTCTATCAACCTGGACAAATACATCAGGTGGATTATGTTTCACTCCAGCCCCATCGAGTGTCTGAATGAGATCGTGATATTTATTCACTGCCTCATAGAGATAGCCTTGCGCATTTGAGCTGAGAATTTCATCATAGCGCGAGGTTAAATCTCGAAGTAACACTGGCTCAACAGTGCGTGGTGCAACATCCTCAAGGAAGTGTTTCAGTTCTCCCAAGATTTTCCCAAATCTGCCTCTTTGTTCGTAGTAATTAGAGTAACGTTCTTCCCCGACAACAATAAAAACACTTCTGGAAACTTGAGCATATCGAGGCTCCATTGCATTCACACGTGTACGTACCCTCTGTCCTGTAGTCTGCAGGGCAGTGACCAATTCAGTTGTACTTGGATTTTCATTATTCCTGGTTATGTATTGATGAATTTCGATAAGTATGTCTAAGCAATCTCTCCAGTCGTACCTCGGGTGTATTGATTCGATGTATCTTTTGAACTCTCTGGCAATTGAAGATTCAGGCATTACAGGAATGTCTGTCACATGTACTGGCATGATAACCACCTCTTACCAAATATGCGGACTCCAAATTTGACCTGTGAACAGAACCGCTCTTCGGTAGTTACTTCCCATTAGTGACCTACCGTCGGTTGGAGTGCCACATAAACGGACATTTTTTAATGTATTTCTCTGTTTATAAGCTTTTCTATCTATTGACTTTGCTAATTTTTCTAGTGTTAGAGAATATAGTACAAAATGCCTTTTGAAAGAATAAAAAGAAACAAAAAATTAATAGATCAATACGTGTATCAAAAAAGACAACTCGAACAGGGAGGCTGTGGTTAACCGAAAACCTTATAAAGTCTCCATTGAATGAAAAATAACTCTCACAGGGGAAATTAGAATGAATCGAAACTTTATCATTGGAGATCAACCTGTGGAATCCATTGATGGGGACATCTTTGGGTATTCTACAAGGGGTGCAGCAAAGCTTGCAGATGGGATTCTCACTAGGAAGACACCATTTGCCATATCTATAACAGCAGACTGGGGAGGGGGAAAAACCTCAATGCTGAATTTAACACTTTTCTGTCTCGAGTATTACCTGGAAAACCAAAATGAGAAAGAGGACTGTGTAAACTTGTGCTGCAGTCTCTGGGATAGAATACAGAAAAAGAAGGATTTTCCAGATATAGATAAAATGGAAAGAGTCTTAAGAAATATCAGAAGTGGAAACACCAAAATTCCCATTGTGAGGTTCAATGCGTGGAAGTATCATGATGCTCCTCATATTGCAATGCTTACCGTTTTTGCAGAGGGTATTGGAGAATGGGCAGAAAAAGCTAAGGTTGAGAACCTGAAAGAGTATGTGAAAAGAGAACTTGAACTGGATGAAAGTGATTTCATTGAAATTCTCAAAAACAACAAAGAACTGTTCAAATATATTTTTAAAGAAATTATAAGAAAAACTCCTGAAGAAACAAGAACAAAACTGGAAAAAAGATACGAAGATACTTCAGAAAACATTTTTGAGGAAATTGGAGAGGCCGCAAAATTTGAAAACATTTTTCAGAAAATGAGCAAACCAGATTCCAAATGTCTCAGAGATTTGATGGATTCTGAACTTAAGAATTATCTTGCAGAATTTGTGTCAATGAAAATATGGGAAATCGGAAGAGATGAGATTGATAATAGAACTAAAGAGGAAATAATTGAAAAGATTTTGAAAAAGGGTGAATCAGATAAAATAACAGAAAAACTAAATAATTCGCTCACGAAGGAAAGAGTGAAATTTGGATTCAGAAGATTGAAGAGAAAAGTCAAGGAAACGCTAGAATCTAAGGACAAGTTGCTGGATGCTGTTCATTCACTTGGGCTCACTCATGACAAGATCATAAAAGGGCTATCAGTTGCTTCTACGCTTGCCTTTGGAATTCCAATTCCAGAAGGGGTTCAAAAAACTGCTGGGAAAATGTTGGAAAAAGGAGACGAATACCGAAAACGAATAAAGAAAGATGAAATAATTGAAACTCTTGATGCACTCAGTGAATTTGATAAAAAACTCACAAGAGAAGGTGTTCTATCAATCATGAAGACAGAGAGAATTGCCAAAGAACTCATTGACAGAGCAGAGAAAATCTACGAAAGAAAGAACTTTAGAGTAGTTCTGGTGGTTGATGATTTGGATAGGGCTTTGGCAGAGCATGTCTTCAAAGTATTTGAAACCATGAAGACTTACCTCGATATTGAAGGGCTGGCCATTGTTGCTGCATACTCACCCGAGTATGTTGAGAAGGCACTTCATAAAGTGATGGAACAGAAAGAAACTATCGATCCAAAAAAGTATCTTGAAAAGCTGTTTCAGATAAATCACAGAATAGAAAGAAAAGAGGTTACACTTGTTCAGTTTATAAGGTTTGTTAAAAATCTCTTTCTCGGAGAAGTTGATCAGAGTAAAATGGAGGTGGTTGAGTACTTGGCAAGGCGTTTTCTAAGAATTGTGAACTCGCTCAAGATTTCACCAAGAAATTTCAAGAGGATCCTCATGAAAGCAGAAGAAATTTGCGGACAACTACCCGCAGAGTACCAGGAAAATGTTGATTATGCCTTTGCCGCCATTCTGTATGCACTTCTTGAATTATGTGCACCAGACTATTTTGAGGTACTCAAGGAAAAAGTTGCTGCAACCAGTGAACAGCAAGGAAGAGGGAGAAAATCAGAACTGAGATGGACTATAGAAACGATTATGTCGCTGGTAAGTGCGCATGAAATCAAAGAAGAAGAAATGGAAGTGGTGAAAAGCTTATCAGCTCTTGAAGATATGCTTCTACGTATTAAGGAGCAATTTTCCATTGCTCTAATAAATATATTGAAAACAGCAAGAACTGGGGAGCCTTTGAAACCAAAGAAGAAGCTCAAATCTGCGAAACGATCGATACTTGAAGAAATTGAGCGGAACTTTGTGATGTCACTAGGAGACCTTTTCGTTTTCTGCCTTGAAAAAGAAATCCCTCTCAAGATAAAGAATGTACTTGAAGGGGAGGATTTTTTATTTGATACCTACGAATTTGAGAAATTTGAAAAGCCTAAAAAGGACTACAAGATGATCATTTTCTCTAAAAAACAACCCAAAAAGGTATCTCACCTGCTGTGCATCGATTTTAACAGTGCAAAGTTGTGGGGGCTGTTGGATAATGCAATTAGTACTTGTACAGATGACCGTTGTGATCTGATCAAAGTAGTGGGCATTGTTTTCGGCACATTGGACACGAAAACTAAGATCAAGATATGTGGTGATATTAACCAAGAAATATCAAAACTCAGTGAAGAGTGGCAGCAGAGAATAAGGTTTTGTATAACAGATCTTCCAACGCTGTTTGGGAATTTGATAAATACCTACGAAAAAACAAAAACACACAAAAAGGAGCTGGCAAGCCATGTAGCATCCATGGTCACATACATGGAAGCAAAATAGTCATACTGGAAGGACATTTCAAATAGATGTAAAATTCACTTCTATTCCTTATTTTGAAACGAAGTAACTAGAGTGGACTTGCGAAGATATCGGATACTATCAAAAATTCTATGAAAGAGTTCCTTGAGGATGTAATAGCACTTTCAAGCGAGGAATACCTCCACTCAATCAAAGAAGCAAGAAAAGATCACAAGGAAGGCAGAGTGAAGCAATTTGAGGAAATCTTCAATGTATAAATAGTCATCACCCAGAGAGTATTGAGAGACTCGAAGATATTGACAAGGAAATACAAAACAGAATTGCTACAAAACTCAAATAATATGCTCAAGAACCTCTCAAATGTGCTCGAAAACTAGTAAATCCAGATTTAGAAACATACAGATTTAGAATAGGAGATTACAGAGCCACATATGATATTGATGATAAAACGATTGTGATTTTGAGAATTGAATACAGACAAAGCAAATAAACACGTTTAATATCTTATAATATAGAATAAGAATGCAACAAAAGAGTAATATTTGCTTCGATTTCACTGTAATTACGAACAAAACGAGAATGAACACAACAAAATCCCATAAATCAAATGTGAACCCACCCAAAACCAGAATGTTACACGTGTAACAAAAGCAAGAACCCCCAACAAGACTGGAGAAAGATTTAAGTTCCCCCCTCCTGAGAGAGATTCATGCTCACAGAAGTTGCACAGTACATCATGGTTATTCTTTTCATTTTTTTACTGTTATGGGCAGGGTTCATACTGCAGCATGTCCTCATTGGTTCGAATGACATTCTGGAGGTAACCATATACAGTACAGCCTTTGGTCTCGCCTTCTTAGCCATTATTTGTGTGGTACTAAATTTTATATGGGACATATCCTTGATTTCTGTTGGGTGCAGTGCTATTCTACTATCCAGCCTACTCTTTTTTAGAAAACCGCAGAAAATAACTTTTTCCCTAAAGAAATTAACCTTTCCCGACAAATGGGAGCTTTTCATTCTTTTATTGATCTTTTGTTACGGATTCCTTCTACGATCAAACACTCTTTTTGATCCACTGCCTAAAGGCCAGGATGCATGGGCGCACATGACCTTCATACAGTACATCCATTGCAACCACGCACTCCCTGAGTTCATTCCCTGGATAGAACCACCAAGACTGGTCAACCTTGTCACCTATCCTCCTGGATCTCACTGTATTAGTGCTCTTCTGTCTCAACCTTTTCCAGACGTATCCTTCACTCTCACCAAGATATTCTTCCTCAGCGTGGGAACAGGATCAGTTCTCTCCTCGTACATTGTGTTCAAACCACTACTAGGAAAAAAAGGAGGATTACTTTCAATATTTTTTGTGGCAGTGTTTGTCCCTCACATGATTATGACCACAGAAATCACTGCAGAAGCTGTTTCCATCTTTATCTTTCCCTTGATTCCTTATCTCTTTTACAAAAAGAAAATGGTAGCTTCGGGTATTCTATTAGGAGGAGTAATAATTATTCATCATTTCACTGCTTTTGCTGCTGGCATATCTTTATTGGCATTAGCAATAATCTTCTGTATTCGGATGAGGGATACAAAGTATGTCTTCTCTTTTTTTGGTGCTGCTCTCATAGGTCTGGCGTTATCTGCTCCCTGGTGGTCTCAGCAGCCCTTCTATTTGGGAATTTTCTACCCTGATTCTTCTTCTGCAGCCTCACAGATTCTCTTTAACCCGTATACGGAAATGGTTTCCCCTCTCTTCATAGTTTTGTCAATGATAGGAGTGTTCATCTTCTTGAAAAATCGAGACCAAGAGTACTACCTCTTTTTAATCACGTGGAGTGTGGCTCTCTTCATCAGTTCTCAACCCACACCTGTCAGGTTTCATCCCCACCGGTTCCTCGCATTCTTTGTGTTTCCGTGTTCTGCTCTTGCCTCAATGGGGTTACTGTCAATACAGCGTCGGTTGAACAAACCCCTTTTTGTGTTTCTGCTTCTCCTCATATTCTCTGCAGGGTATCCTCCTCATTTCTGGCCATCTGTAGGAGAAGACAACATGGTGGCCGCTGAATGGGTACAGGATTCAACGCTGGATTCTGTAGTCTATGTGTACGGGCGTCACTACATCTTTGTCTATTCACTTTCCCACCGGAAAATGTATGAAATAGTTGACTTTGATGATCCATTTACCTACAGAGTATCACCTACCTATTTTTATGATGATGCAGCTTGGGTTCCCCACGATATTACTCAATTCGGACAGTTTGACAAACTGTACTCCTGTTCAGGTGTAGTTATTTTCAGGATAGAATAGAATACATTAAAGAGAAGATTGGAAATAGTATTTGTCAGAAACAAGGGTCAATAGATCTGTTACAATTATTTAGAGTATTAACGCCAAAAGATTTTCACTGGAGTTATAATTCTTTCATTATCAAATTTTGAACCCAACTAAAAATTGTTACACGTGTAACAAAATGAGAAAAACCCTAACTATTGGACAATTCCTTCGCATCTAAACCTTTAAATAGGGTGAACTTCTCTCCATGCTATGAATCGTAGAATCCTGATCATCATCATTTTGACAGCAGGATGTCTCTCACAGGTGTACACAGAAGAAGAAGCAGTACAAATTGCAGAAGATTACATCAGGAATGCTCCCACATTCAAGTATGATGGGATTCGCAGAACGCTCGCAGTTACTGGGGTGGAACCCTTAGAGTGTGAAGGCTGTTTTGAGGTGACTGTAGAATTTAGCAGTAAGTACCCCGGATATGGTATAAGAGATCCCTACTTCCTTATACAAAAGGTGACCCCCCATATTGCAAAGGTGAGAGTGGAAAGGGGAGAGGTAACTCAGGCTATCCTCGATGAAATATGGGATGAGATGGCTCAGGAATCTATTGTTGAGTAGCTTTGAGGATCTCTTCTGCGAATTCTTCTTCAGGGAGAACTCCTTCAAAATTGTACGTTTCATTGATGATGACTTTTGGAACACTAAATACATTGTACTTGTGGGTGAGATGGGGGAACTCCACAGATTCTACCATGTCTGCAGTAATGTAATCAGATTCTATGGCAAACTGGTGGGCAGTCTGGACTGCTTGAGCGCAAAAGGGGCAGGTGGGAGTGGTGAACACCTGGATGTGGACGTTACTGCAGACATGGTTGAGCTTTTCCTTGGTCTCTGGGTGAAGGACTGATATACCCTGGGACACTGTTATAATGTCCAGAATGAAGGGAGTGAATTCATACCCTGAGGGTACACCAAAAAAGCGGATACCGTAGTCCTTTTTTTCTCCTGAAACGAGAGTAGCTGGAATCTTGTCAATGTTAAACTGGGAAGCTTTTTCTGCATCTTTCAGAAAATCATATACGCGGAGGCTGATTTTATCAGTGAGCTCTGAAACCTCAGTGAGGAGGTTATGGGTTTCTCTGCAGTAGTGGCATTCAATCTCCTGGGTGAAGAAGACAAGGGTTACTGGATTCTGGAGTGTTTGGAAATGCTGTTGTAATTGTTCTCTGTCCTTTTCTTTGATCAGTTTTTCCTTTTCCTTTTTCTTTTCTATTTTTTTCTCTTCTGTTTCTTTTTTTTCTGCCATGGCTTCACCAGGGGATTGTGTGTATGAATCCATAAATACGTTTCTGCTGTAGCAGTACCTCCGAAAACGACAACGTTGCCATAGATTGCAGGACGATACTGCTCATCTCCGGCTGTCAGTTTACCTTTCTTTCAGTCGTTTTATGGGGTAAACTTCTGCTAATAATCGCATTCTCCAGCATTACATGGGGGATCATCACCAAGATGAACTCAGCAGCAATCACGAGATTATAGAGTGATCCAGTGAGAAGCGCAAACCCGATGAGTGCTGTCCAGAAACCGTAATCCATGGGATTGGAGAGATACCTATATGGACCCTCCGCCGCTGCTGGAACACCCTCTTCAAAGAAATTAAGACAGAGAGCACGGTTCAATCCCAGCACGTTAAAAGCCCAGAGAGCTGCTGCTCCGCCACCAATGAACAAGATAAGTCCCACATACTGGAGCACAATGCGTTCATGGAATGCTGGATGGTCTTCCATCTGTAAGAGGAGGATTACAGTAAAGGTGATAATCCACAACCCTCCTGTGATTATCATGTGAATAGTGAACGCGCGTGAACCGAACCATTTTGTGAGTTTTCTGCCCTTTAACTGAAGAATAAGGTTCACCGACTCACCAAAAATAGTGAGAAAGACGAATATCAGGGCAAGAACAAATAACCTACTCATGAAATGAAGAAAAAGTTTCACTTAATAAATCTTTCGGCTTTCAAGAGTTAAATTCCTGTTTTCTTTTGATTGACTTCAGATTGCATATTTATTCCCAATATCAGTATCTCCGAAAGTGCATTTTTGTGTACTTGCCTAAAATTTTTGCACATTTCGAAGTGCCTAGATTTTCAGATTTTAGTGGGTTCAAATTGGCATATTTGACATGATTAAGCTACTCTCTCTAGTCAAACATGTAAGGGCCAAAAGCCCTCGATTCCATCAATTCTTTGATTTTTCTTCTTGCTGCATCTGCAATCCTTTTTGCGTTTTGGCTTCGATGAAGCCATTCTAGATAATAACTGTAGGGACTTTGTGAATATTCGCAGGGACGAGTTTCGTCGTCCCTACCTGAACTATAAAAACCGGAGAAATAATTGTATAGAGGACAAAATTTACATTGAACAAAATCTATTCTTCCCCTAGTCTCCTTAACATATTTACAACAGGGATGATGAAGTGGAAAATCTCCATATATTTTTTCCAGTTTCCTCCACTCTGGCCACTCGAATTTTCTTTTACCTGGATGTTCTGAAAGCCAATCAAATAAATCTCTACAAAGTTCCAAAGATTCTATTTTTGTCAATTTTTTCATCTTATTACCTCTTTTTCTCGTTCTCTCTCAAATACCTATATGTTATTTGGATTTACTTTCCCAATTTTAGTTTCTCAAATAGCTCTATCTTACTCACAAAATTTAAAATAATTATTTTAAATTGTCTCAGGATGGCAAATTTTGAATAAAATTACCTCGATGATCCAAAGGTTTATATAGTAGTGTCTCATTACATCGTATACTACCAAATATGCAGTATGTCAGAAAAACAAAAAATCGAATACACAAAAACGAATGTTGAAAACAGAGTAAATCCAGAGTAGAAAAATGAAAAAATGAAAAGAATAAATGGTAGTTCCCATATAAAAAGGAAGAGATTGCAGGAACGAAATATATAATATACGGATACATCAAAATGATGAAAAAGAAAGAGGGTTGAATGATGGCGTAGTTATTCTTAGAATCCATTTCAATCATATTAAATGGAACGGAGGTGTCATGCTGAAATAAGGATGCACCTCCATAATTAATTGGAGCGAATGGCATTTTCGGCAACCAGCGGGAATGGACGCACGAAAAAATAGTTTTTACCGATGTCATTCTACTCATGACCGTTATTCGTGGAAGATTCCACAATTTTATACATATACTGTAAATCATGCAAAATTTAACAATATTTTTCCAGTGCTCTCGGTCTTAGTTTATATACCCTTACAGCATATATTATTTAGAGGCAGCTTCTGCTACCAAACGTATGAAAATATAGAAATCACATATCCCAAGAGAGGAAGACGGTCAAATCATACCTCTCTTGGGGGTGAAGGTGATCCAAGTGACTAGGACGAAAATCACCTCCACCGTATACAAATACGGAGGGAGGAAATATAAATGTTCCGTTGAAGAACAACAACAGAGAGTAAAGGAAGAGAAGTTTCTCACTAAATTGAGGAAGTTAATCTATCCTATTTTGGAAATACCGACCAGAAAAAATATAGTTTATGCAAATTCTGAGATTTTAGACTTAGTTGCCAAAGCTGGGTTACGTCACTCGTTCATTGAAGATATGTCCAACAGTGTTAACAGAAAGGCACGTGGAAAGGTAGTTCCAGATGGAGATACCGTTTATTACCGTCTAAAGAAGCTGAATAAAGACCGATGGACAATAAAATTGAAGGCAGCGAACAAAAAGTTACTTTTGTTAGCTCGAAAAAGGAGAATGATACCTTCTCGTCCTTCATTATCTATTGATAAAACATCTATTATGTTCTACGGTGACAAAGAAAGTGAGGGAGTTCGTGGTACAAAGCCTAAAAAGGGTTCGTGTAGAGCGTATGAGTACGTGACTGGTTGTCTATCTGATTGTGATTGGCATTTAACGCTTGATGGGGTGCCACTAGAGAAGGAAACTAAGCTATGGGAAGGCTTAGAGGATGTACTAAAGATTGCTCTAAAATACGTGAATAATCGTCAATGTACCCTTTATGTGGACAGAGAGTTCTATTGTACACCAGTTATTGATGTGATCAACAAATATAAGCAGAAATACTTAATGCCCGCCAAAAAGACAGCACCAGTAAAGGAATTGATTAAGACACATAAAATTCCCTGCGTACTACCATATACCATGAAAGGAAAGTATGGAACGGCAGATACAACGCTAGTGTTAGTGGAAGATGATGAAGGAGATGTGAAAGCTTTCATTACTAATTTGAACGTGGATGCTTCACAAGCTAAAACATTATTCGATAAGTATCAAAACAGATGGACAGTTGATACCTCCTACCGCCAAGTAGGAGAAGTTCGAATGAACAGTAAAACGTTGGATTTTGCTGTAAGATGGTTCCTATTTTTCTTCAGTTTGTTATTACTAAATATATACTGGTTATTCAATAATTTCATCAAAGATTACGACCACGTTACCCTAATTACATCGACTGAAATGTTCATTGAAGTCACTGGAGCACTATTTGAGATTAGATTCGTTAATGCGGGCGATGGGTGACAGTTATGACTATAGGAATGGCTCTTGTGAGCCGTATTATAACAGGAGAAGAACCCTGTTTACGGAAGGTACAGTACAGCAGGATGTATGAATTACCGATGGATGCTGAGTTAATAAAACATAGAATGAACCACGAATTGTTAATTTCAAAAGTTATCAACGGGTTAACTGGAGAAATCTATGTGAATTACCGAATAGAAAAGATTTTAGGTGATATTACATTAGTTGGGTACATTGATATACTGAATATCAACAATGGAGGAAAGACAGTCTTTGAAGTAAAAAGCGGAAAAGAGAAAGAATCCCATCATGTCCAGTTATGGTTGTATATGGGTTGCTTCACCGATATAAAGGGGATTCTACGGTATCCCAGTACTCGATATATGTATTTCACTGAAGATATACCAGAAAATCTGTGGGAATTGGTTATTGAGAGATTAACTCCTCTGCAAACTAAGAAATTGCTGTTACCGGTTAAAGGAAGCCATTGTGTATACTGCAAATTTAAGGGTGTATGCCAAAGAAAAGCTACTATTTATTGTCGGTAGGTTTCACTTACCTATTTCAGGGGGTTTCGGACAGACACATTTATATATGATAAGAGATAAGGTACAATGAGGAGAGAAAATCCAAATTCAGGATTTCCTCCTCCAGAAGTCACGTCAAACACAGACTGCTTTTGGAGACCCCATTTATATGGTTGATGGTAGCTTTCAATTTTATGTCTTTTTGTTTTACCTCGTTGTATTCCAGTAGAAAACACCGAAATATTTAAAAGGCTGCAAGATAAGTAAAAGCAGAGGAAGCTCGAAATAAAGTAAAAGGAGATGATGCGAAATGAACATTGCAGAGTTCATCCCTACTCTCATAGTGGCATTTGGAATTGCCTTCGTCTTGGAAGTCATAATTGGATTTTTTGGAGAAGCAAGGCGCAAGGTGAGGAATATTGAGAGGAAAGTTGAAAAGGGAGCTAAGAGAGTGGTGAGATTCTTGGCAATTCTCTTCATTGTGTTCTTTATTCTTTATTATGGCATTTAGTCTTTTCCAAACGAGCAAGAGTCCAATCCCACAAGAAGTTAATCCCTATGCCTACACATAGTGCAAGAGTCATAACTCCTGCAAGCTTGAGAATGTGAATAATCCAAGATTCATAGTCAAAAAAGCGGAACCACAACACCACAAGTACGGTTAATAGGATTAATACAAGGACTATTCTCCATTTTGCTTCCATTTTCATTGTGTCACCTCCACAAATTTCAACTTCTGAGTTCTGCATATCAACTACCTTCTTTACATTTCCGAAAGAACATATACTGTACATCACATATGTTGCACAGAAAAAACGCTAGAGGAGTTGATACACAAAAGGCAAAAATGGAGATTATACTAAGCCAAAACATAAACGGATTGTCGAACATATTTTGGTTGGTGGTAATGACAATTACTCCCAAGCTTAGCAGTGCTGTAACGAGTAATGCATAGTCGATTCTGAATGCGTTTGCATTACATTTCTTACAATGGTAGTTGTCTCTATACCACCCTGGTTTATCTCCAAAAGGCCTATATCTTGTGACTTCATGTTTTCTTTCTAAGAATTCCTGAACTTTTCCCATTTGATTACCTCCGTTGAATTGATATGGGCTGCCTTTCTCAGATTAGGGAAACAATAAAATCTAAGAAAGAGCATTTATCCCCTCTTGAGGAGTTTACTGTTCTTTAATTACTTTTTCCAATTTCAAAACGAGATTTAAAACTTTCTTACCCTTCTTTGTAAGGGTATACCATTCTTCTCTCTTCTCAATCAACGTTATATTATGAGAGATTAATCCCATTTTTATCAATGTCCGTACTCTGTCGTTTAGAGTGCTTACTATTAAATCTAGTTCCAACAGGTCTTTATACTGTCCTTTACCATGCTTTTTCAAAAATTTTAAAATCCTTATAGTCCCTTTCAATCCCAACGTGTAAAGGAATCTGTATTCTAACTCTCTTTTTATTTTAGGCATCAATGCACCATTTAAGAGGAAAAACAGAGAGGAAGAGGAAAATCCTCCAACTCTCTGCAAAAGGACTCAGTCTCGCATCCAATAGGAAACGAGGTGAGAGATTGGCAGAGGAAAGGAGGTGAATCCAAAACGATGGAAGACAAGTCAATGACTCCATAGTAACCTCTGCCAAGTAACCACACACTCGGTGAAAGATGTTGAAAGCGACTGAAGCTTTCGTGGTTACCGTGAATTAATAGAATCATCCAATTGTCCCTAGACTTTTCTCTTTTTCCTTTTTTTCTTCCTCTTTCTCATTAAGTTCTTTTTCTTCTTTTTCCAATCCGGTCTTTATCTCTTCACCCATGGTTATCACTTCCTTTTGTAGTGGTTTCCCACTTTCACAGAGCGAAAGATTTATAAGCAAATATGCTTAAGTAGGTGTCGGTGAAAATTGTAACCAACCCTTCCAGTGCCGATGTGTATTATTCGTTGTATTATGCATATTTGAATAAACCAAGGATGTTTAAAACTGAAATGTCTGATTTTGTGGGAAAATCATTGAATACCATTAGCAGGCACGTAAGAAAGGCTGAAGAGAATGATATTATCTTTCCACCACAGCTCAGGTTAATAATGACTAAACAAGCAATTGAATATATGTACTTCGTGAAGGTGAGCGATCCAGTTGATTGTTACCCATTTTTGAAAGAATCTGGAGCGTTCTATGTCTGCTTATCATCTGGATTTTACAATTTGATGTTCATGAGCTATACTCCAGTTGATATAACTCATCTTTCTCAGTATAGGGATACCTTTCTAAGTGGAAAACGGAGTGATTATATGGTACCAATGGTGCCGAGACAGACGTTTGAGAAAGCGTATGAAAAAATAAATGCAAAATTGAAAATAGAACCTGAACCCTCTTTGTTATCGTTGGATTTACCAAAAGGTATTCCGTGGTCAGAAGACGTGTGGTTTCTGTATCACGTTCTGAAGTACAATTTCAGATTGAAGTACACACCAATAATAAAACGTTATCACATTTCTGTCTCTAGTTTTTATGACCGTTTAGACAAAATCAAACAGCAAACAAACGTGTATATACCCTTCTATCCACTAGGACAGATGCAATACACGATCTTTCACCTCTTAATAAAGAGTCGTTTCCATGAATTTTTAGTTGACTGTTTCTCTGAGTTCCCTGCTTCCTCTTTACACTGCCGAGTAAAGGATTTCCTGTTTTCCAGAGTTTCCATCTCGAAATGGACAGAAAGAACTTCCTTTCTGAAACTACTTTCATCCATGCAACATCTGGGAATTATTGAAGACTACGAAACGTCTCTTCCTTTTGAGAGTGATTCGTTTCATCCTGGGAGTCCATGTCCTGCTCCATCTCCGTAACCAAGTGGAGTTATACCCATCGGTGGAAACGGATCGGTAGGAATTGTAGGTTTTTCCATGAAATTTTAATTGTTCCTTCCATTGATAAGTTTAACTGTTGGGATTGAAAGAAGAAATTTTTGGATCATCAATTCTTTGTTACATCTTCCCTAGTTGTCGAAGACGGCAGAGAATGAGAGGATGATATACACGTGCTCCATAGTTTCCGATACATTCGAGACATTCTTCGTATGTCCATTCAGAAGGTTTCTTTCCGAATTTTTCGGAATACTCTTTGATGTAGTCGATTTCCATTTATATCACCTCCACTTTATTTGGTTGGAGCTTTTGGAGAATTCTCTCAATTTGATAACCTGTGTAAGCTTTCAAAAAGAATGAGTTGAAAAATAATATCACATCAGTACCTTATCTTGGGTCGGGATAAGCATCTCCCTCTTGTTTTTCATCCTTATCAATCCTCTTTTTTGGTACATTTTTGTATACTTCGTTATCCTCAAAATCCACTTTCGGAGGTACTGCAATATCAAATAATTTCTGTATTCATCTCGTCAATATTTTCAAAATCAGGATCACCGGAGTAAAGCTTTTTTGCAGCCTGCCAAAATAGCCGTAGCCAAGTGGATAAAATCTCTGTAAGAGAGTTCTCTTTTCCCCTTCTGATAGTACTTATCCCGAAGGTCGGCAGCATATTTCGCAACGCCACTGGTAACTGGGACAATTTCCAGGTTCTCAAAGCTCTCTATAGTATGAATGACCCGATCAGCTTTCTCTTTGCCAAATTTTCTTAAAAATCTATACCCGATTTCCATGAGGACCGTGGATGAGACAATTCCTTTCTCATTTTGCAGAAGTGCCACAACGTGCTCAGCCTTCTTCCATCTACTGCCTTCGGAGAAAAACTCGATCCAGACCCACGAATCTAAAAAAATCATCTTAACTAACCTTGCTCCATATTACCTTTGATTCTTCAATCATCGATTGGATTTCCTTTTCTGAAAACTGCATGTCTTTCCTTAGCTCTCTCAGCTCCTCCAGAGGGTCTTCTACCTCGGGCAGCATGACAGCTTCCTTACCTCGAAGTTCAAAATAGACCTTTGTGCCTTTTTTCAGCCCTAATTTATCTCGAATCACTTTTGGTATTGTTACTTGGCCTTTCTTTGTCACGGTGGCTTCTTGTTTCATTTCAAGTACCTCCTTACTTCTCCATTATGAGCATTACTTTTTGAGATTTTCCCTTACTTTGATTAGACGCAATAACATTGATACTGGTATGAAACGTGCTCTCATAGCTGGCAAGGACATTAAGAGTGTTATTAGTTCCATATACCGGGATACAGTTGAATGGGCTTTGGATATTGGATCATGATTCCTGCGTTTCAAGATGTTAGTATGCCATGGTTTAATAGTGGAAGCAGTGCTTCTTACTAAGGGTTAAGCTCTCTCAAAAAAAAAGTGTAATAAGTTTGATTCCTTGATGGTTATATGAACTGTTCAAACCGTTCCTTTTTGGCCTTACAAATGGGGCACACCAGTGGTGGTTCATCTCGTGCACACAAGTACCCGCATACTCTGCATCTCCATACTGGTACAGACAAAGAAGGTACATCAGGTTTTGATTTGTATTGCTGTCGTTCTTCTGGCAGCGGCCTCCTCTCTGGTATTTTGGTAACAGGGTTCTCACCTTTTTGGATATCTTCAGATACGTATAGTGCGCAATAACAGGTACCATACTGGTTCAAATCTGCATCCCTGTAATCACACGGGCATATTATGTCCAGGTCTTCCTGTTTTGTCCCTGTACCCAGCCTGCATGGGCACACCCAGTATCCGTATCTCTTTTCATTTGTTAACAATCCCCGTATTAATTCTTTGGTAAATTCTCCATCTGGATTCAAATGGTACCCAGATTCTTCTGCCTCCCTGTCCAGTCTTTCGTAAAGCTTCTGGACATCTTCATCAGTGATTTCATTCATTTTAACACCTTCTTGATCTTGGATTCGTCGTAACCCACGATGCACGTATCGTTGTTGACGACCATAGTGGGAAACGAACACCTGGGGTTCCACTTTTCTATCTCTTTGATGACTTTTTTCTGTTCTTCTCCTTTTAGAAGGTCAGTATCGATGTAGTAATACTCTACACCCATATCGTTGAGAAGGTTCTTGGTTTTTTTGCACCATGCACAGGTGCTCAAAGCGTAAAGGACTACATGTCCTTTGTTTTCACCTTCAATATGGTGCATGTTACTGTCCATGGTTACACCTCCTGATATCTATTGATATACATGAATTTCTCTAAAGGAAGCCTTTCAGGTCTCCTCTTTTCTGATTCAATCTGCTTTTCTGATAGTACGGGGCTCAACTCTTGTGAGTGGGTACCCACAATAACTAGTGTGATCACTTTAGCATCTTCAGGTATTCCCAGAACGTCCTTGACCCTTCCCTCGCTGTACCCTGCTATAGGATGGGCCACCAATCCCAGTTCGGTAGCCCGCAGTATGATAAAGGCAGTAGCCATCCCTGTATCAAATAAGAAGTACTCCCTCTCCTTTACTAAACAGTCTGAATCCTTTTTGCTGAACACTGCTATGATCAAAGATGCAGCATGTGCCCACCTATTTCCGTGTGAGAGAGCTTCACACAGTAGTTTCAACCCCTCTCTATCATAGACGAAAATAAATCGCCAGGGCTGGTTGTTAAAACAGGAAGGTGCCAGTTGAGCACACTCAGTTAGGTCTTTCACCAATTCTTCAGTTATTTCAACATCTTCCAGAGAGCGGTATGCCCTTCTCTTTAGGATAGCTTCCTTTATTTCCATTTCATCACCTTTTAGGCCAATTAAAGGCCAAGGCTAATTTTGCCTTCATCTGACCGTTCCATCATCAAAGTTCAGCCCACAGCCCTTATGTTAACTGTCTAATCTATGGATTTACCAATTTATTAACTGATTCCCTCCTCTCTTTTTGGGACATCTTTTGTGCTACAGGATTCCAGTCGCCGTACAATTCTCTGTGGAATGCAGGCTTTTTAACCTGATACATGACACCTATGGGTAACCTATCTTTCCGTTTTGCACACGTTACAGCTTCCTCGTAACTATCAGGAGTACTTGTGAGGATCTCCACCAGTTCATTATACAATTTGTAAGTGTTATTAAAAGTGACGCACGGCTGCAATACATCAACAAAAGAGAATCCCTCATGTTCCACTGCCTTCACCATGATATCTGCCAAATGATCTAATTTTGCCGGATATCCTCTGGCCACAAAGGTAGCTCCTGCCTCCAGCATGAGTGCCAAGGGATTCAAGGGCTCTTCCACACTTCCCTGGGGAGTAGACGGACCTTTGTACCCTTTTTTGCTGGTGGGGGTGTACTGTCCCGTCGTTAATCCGTACACACCATTGTCGTGGACAATCACGGTAATGTCAGCATTTCGTTTGGCAGCAAATATCATGTGGGCAATCCCCTCTCCGAAAGCATCTCCATCCCCTGCAAAGGCTACAACTTTCAAATCTGGATTGGCAACCTTCATGCCCTGGATTGTGGCCATTGATCTTCCGTGGATAGAGTATAATCCACTCAATTTTAGATAGTCAAAAATTTTGGCGTGACACCCAATACCAGCAGATATGGCAATATAACTTCGGGAAATATTCTTGGATTCAAGGGTTCTTACTGCCTTTTTGAACGCATTGAATATGCCAAAGTTGCCGCACCCGGGGCACCACGTATTTTCCGCGTACGTAGTTAAATCGTCCATTAGAGCACCTCCTTGATTATATCTGCCAGATCTTGAGGATCAAAGGGCCTTCCATCGTATTTTTTGATCACAACTTCTGGGTTAATGCCTGTTTTTTCTTTGAGGAGAGAAGCGAATAACCCTGTAGAACTCATTTCGATCACAATGCCGAGAGTATTTTTGTACTGGGTTACTTCCCATACGGGAAAGGGTTCCAAATATATGGGTTGGACCACTGTTGCTTTAATGTTCCCTGCGTGTAAAGCTTCTAAAACGCTCATGAGAGTGGAACCATAGGTGAAGATTACTGGATTACCTTCACCGTAGACATTGACTGTTTTCATCCCCTTCAAGTACTCCACCAAGGTTTCCCCCTTTCTCTTTCTCTTTTCGTGCATTTTAACAATCAAATCTGGATTTTCTGTCGTTATTCCTTTTTCATCATGCTCGTAACTGTTCCAGTTGATCAGCTCCTTAGATGGCACAAAGAGTAGGGGCGATATCCCATCAGGAGTATCTGAATACCTGTTGTATTCTCCATTGGTATGGAATACAGGTTTAACCCACTGTGCTTCTTCACAATCAATATCTACTGTCATGCTGCTCTCAGATAGATGTTTTTCTGTGAGCAGTATCCCCGGCGTCTGGAACTTCCACACAATATGCAGCAGTTCAGCAGTGAGGTAAAAAGCTTCCTCCACACTCCCGGGAGAAGCAACAATTCTCGGAAATTCGCCGTGACCCTGATTGAGAGCGAAGCGGAGATCACCCTGTTCTGTATAGGTCGGTACCCCTGTGGAGGGTCCGGGCCTCGAAGAAAGGACACACAACAAAGGAGTTTCTGTCATTCCTGCCAGGGAGAATGCTTCCTGCATTAAAGCAAATCCTCCTCCACTGGTGCCCACCATACTCACAGCGCCTGCAAAAGCTGCCCCTATGGCCATGTTGATAACTGCAATCTCATTTTCAGGATGAATCACTGTGATGCCTAACTCCTCTCTGTGGGCAGCCAGATAATGCAGGATAGATGAAGAGGGAGTCATGGGGTACGCAACGTACATATCAAGCCCTCCCGCACACGCACCCAAGGCTATGGCCTGATTGCCAGAGAGAAATCCCCTTTTCTTGTCACCTCGCTCCAATAGATATGTCCTACCTACCAGTGGACGAGCTGTATCGTATATTTTTGCAGCATATGCAGTATTATGCTCAACACCTCGAGGGTATTCATTTTCTACTAACGTTTTCAATTCTTCTTTGGTCTGGCCAACAACTGCACTCAATACTGCTACAGTACCCACGCCCAAAATCAAACGAGGATCAGGATAGGGGTTCGCCTCTGATGTAAAGGGAATACCAATACCTTCTCCCTTTGTGGTATCTGAATTGTAGACTAGTATGCCCTTTGGAGCTACATGGGCTTTGTGCAAGCTGTAACTCCTTTCATCCAGACACACCACGACATCACTCTGCAGGTAGTGGCTGGTCACCTTTCTTGTGGCAGTTGTTACCACTGAAAAGTTGTGTCCACCTCTGATCAAACTCTGATAGTCATCCATCTCAAAGGCGTGACGTCCCATACTGACAAACAGACTGGCTGCCACAGAACCAGCCTTTTTCACCCCCTCACCAGCCTTACCGCCAACTAAAAATGTGAATACCATGGTAACACCTCTTATTGTTAGTGTTTTTTATGCGAAACAGTTTTTTCCTTCAAAGTCTGCATTCTAGGTCTGTAATCACAGTATACCCTTACATCCTTCTTTATGATAATCCCTCTTGGGCCACTGTATTCTCTGGTTCTCTTCCGTTCACGTTTTACAATTCTTTTATTCAGGAGACCTTATAAAAATGTCGTTGATATTTTTAATCAAATACATCTTATTACTTACAACTATTAGGCATGCTACATGTTACCTCTTTAATTTCTTGTCATTTTGTCACCAGTAGGTGAAAAGTGAAGAAGACAAAAAGGTTCCTCATCAAGAAGTAAAATCCTATAAATCAAGGAAGGGTTATATATTTTTCCATTCATATTCTTATTATTCTATTTTATATTCTATAAAACGTTCTCTATCATTAGTAATTTAATATTGGTTCTTCTTTTGGTCTGTTTTTTTAGGTTTTCACTAATCTGTGCAGACCCAAATTTTATATTCCCTGCACCCCTTAGTGTAATAAGCCTTCCAGTATGCAGTCCAAGGTCTTTCACCAACTTTCCTCTTTTCTCTTTTTTTCTCTTCGCCACAATTCAGAACTCTTCAAGCCCCGGAGTTACATTTTTGTGCCCTAAAATGAATACGTAACAGATTGATTCTCTCATTATGCATTGAAGTCACTATTGCTGCTCTATCTGTGATAGAGCGAACACTTCACCAGTGGACAGCCCTGTCTCCAAAAGAGTTATATATACACATGTAAAGTACACTACATGCTGAAGAAGAAAGGAGTCAAGATCACAGAGAGACAGTACCAACTCATCAAGATGTTTGAAAATCAGGGATCGGTCCAGCGCGTGTGCACTGTAACTACCAGCCAGGCAGAGCTTTCTCAAGAATTGGGAATAACAAGACAGGCTCTCCATACTCATTTGAAGAGTTTGAAGGAAGAGGGACTGCTCAGAACAGGGAGAGGGTTTATTGATTTAACAGAGAAGGCTTTAGAATTTTTAGAAACAAAAACAGGAGAAGCGTACATCGTGATTAGAACAGATCCTCAAAGAAGAAGAGAAGTATTCAGCAATGTCTCCCAATTGAAGTTCCACAAATTGTGCAGAACCACAGGAGATGCAGATATCATTATAACAGTGGAACGAAAGGATTTAGATAACGCTATAGAGGAGATTCAAAGAATGGAAGGGATTCGAGAAGCTACTACTCACATCCTCTTAGAATGTAAGTGGGAATAGTTACAATTTCACAATTCCTATTGCTGGTTCTTTATAACTAAAAACCAGTTACTAAGAGTTCTTTTATTCTCTTTCCCAAGCTCTTACAGGCTTTCATGGCAAGAGGATCTTTTTTCACAAACCGCCATCCATCATCTTTTTGTAGGCTGCCAGAGACAAAAAATCCTTCAGACACTGGATTTTCACACGCACCGAAAACCAACATTCCATGTCCCAATGCAAAGTTCATTAATTCCAACCCTACTAACTCCTGTCCTCCATTTCGTAACCCAGCGTGGGTGATTATCCCACACCACTTGTTTCTGAGTCTATGATTCTGCATTTTCATCAACCGAGAACGATCTATAAACGTCTTCATGACAGCAGGCACCTGACCGAAGTAGGAAGGCGCACCAAAGAGTATGCAGTCCGCTTCTATAAGGTGAGCTTCAATTGTGGGCATATCATCCTCTTTGGGGCATCTCCTCTCCCTAATGCACAAGTCGCATCCGTCGCACTCTTCTATGTGATAGTCTGACAGAAAGAGAATTTCTGTTTCTATTTGAGAACCTTCAAGAGTGGAAAGAACCTCTCCCATCATGAAGGCAGTGTTCCCATTTTTCTTAGGGCTTCCAACGACTCCAACCACTTTCATGAACCATTCTACACGTGGAATCTTTTAAAAGTGTTGCTACTTCAGCAAGAATTGTCCAAATAGTTAGTGGTTATCTCATTTCTGTTACACGTGTAACAACTATTTTCTTCAATTTTATTTTGTGTTCATTTTTTATATTTAATGAAATATATTTTTACCAATATGAGGAAAATTGACGATTCTCACGTCAGGTTATCCTATCAGAGCAAACACAGCAAAGTTGTAGAATAAGAGAAAGTGGCCCCGAGACCCTGATGGATGTGCCATTTCTCGTGTGGATTTTCGTATCTTCAGAAAACTTTATATGAGAGAAATATGAAAGAGGCGCAATGAAAAAGTGCTGGGAACTCAATGAGAGCTGTGTGTGCAAATGGATGCACCCGTCAGAGGCGCCTTGTCCAGCTTTTCGAGAGCGAAAGGGATGCTGGGAAATTGATTGGATTGGAATTATCACAAATTTACCCCCTGAAAAGAAGGAATTCTGGAAGAATTTCATGAAAAAGTGTCTTAATTGCCAAGTATACAAAGAACACAAGGAGGAGAAGGATCGAACACTAAAGGAGATTGACTCATTGTAGACCGAACTGAGAACTTCGTATACATTTCAGGGTTTTTTTAGGTTCTTGTGAAATTGTTACACCATTGTATGATTTCAAATAAGAGCTGCTTGTGAATTCTCTTGTTAAGAAGTTATTTTACTATGGCTGTAAAAAGAAAAAAGAAGACAGCTCAAGAAATCAAAAAAAAGATGAAAAAAGAATAAAGAAAAAAGATGAAAAAAATAAGAATTCAGAGCATCCCTTTGAGTTTTAATTCCTCTCTCAAATAGACAAAGGGCATACTCCCTCCCTGGAGCATTGTATTATGAAACTGTTTCTCTGAGTACTTTTCCTTCATGTGTTCTTGAACATCTTTCCGCAACTGCAAAAATAGATGCTTTCCCAGGAGGTAGCTCAAAGGGTATCCAGGCTCCTTGGTGTACCGTTTCACTTCTGCCACAACTGCGTACTGTTCCATCCCTGTTTCTGATCTCAAAAGTGATACTGCCTCATCAAAGGTCATTTGCCCGCAGTGAAGGTTCACATCAATAATGATGCGTACTGCTCTGAAGATAACATCAATGGTCTGCGCAATCTGTAATTTAATGTCATTTAACCCGTATTCCCGCATTCTCTCCTCACAGTAGTGGGCCCATCCTTCAGCAAACTCAGGGGGATCACTGAGTATTCTCACTAACGAGGGGTTCTTGTTAATCCACACTGAGTGCAGATGGTGGCCAGGGTACGCCTCGTGGACAGAGGTATTCACAATAGCAGTGTAGTTGTGTTCCTGTAGTAAATCTCCTTCTACAGGTGTTACAAGGTAGATACCTGTCTGATCTTTTTCGAATGTGGCAGGAGGTATATAAGCTGCCGTAGGGATGAGGTGTCTCATAAATGTGGGAGTTTCCCGCACTATGAGGCGCTCCCCTTCAGGGATTGAGGCAAACTCTTCTTCACGGACTGTGTCTCGCATTTTAAGAATTGCCTTTTCATACGCTTTGAGAGCCTCCTGAAACGTGGGAGGGTGATCCTTGCGGATTGTAGTTCTCACTTCTTCTGCAGAGGATGAAAGATCTACTAAAGAAGCTAATTTTCTGAGTCTAGCCTTCTCTTTTGTGAGGTAGTCCTCTCCTATCTTTAAAATTTCTTTTCCTGTTAACCCTAACTCTCTCACCTTTAACAGCTCTTCAAATAGGTCTTTTCCTAAAATGGGCTCCCCTTCACAGGGTAAAGTGGTTACCCACTCCACGTATTTAGATAGAGCATCTGCAGTTTTGGCTGAAGCTTCATCCAATTCAGTAGTGTCTAACCCTTTTTGCTGTGCAGTTTCAGAAATGATCTGGAAAAACAAGGGGAGAGCATTACACCCTTCCACTGCCATGTCCACCCATAATTTGACGGGTTTTTCAACTTTTGTTTCAGATTCTTTTATGAATTGGGGACATTTTGATAATCTGGATACAATGGATTCCAACCGGTTATCAAAGGGGGCGAACTCTCTGGAAAATAAAAGGAATACAGCGTCTCCAATAGTCTCTGATAAATCTGGATCTTTCTCCCACCTGCGGATTTTACTTTCTTTAAAGAGATCGTACCTTAAAATGGAAATCATCAACTTTCGATCGATTTTTCTGTGGGATGATAACCCTTCATGGGGTACATCCTGGAATTTTTTAAGGTATTCAGACAAAAAGGTGATATAGGTTTCTTCTGCTTCTCTTGTGGCTGCAGGCATTTTCTTGTCGTACTGGTGAAGTCCAAAAAAGGTGGCTAAATCTGGTCTGAAATCCATCAGTTTGTAAAAGGTTTCGTGGACTAACGCGTCAAATTCATCATTCATAGTGCTGGTATGCACATGGGTATAAAAACCTTGAGCAAATAACATGTACCATTTTTTCAATATTCTTATCGTTATCTTCCAGAAAATTGCATATAAAGAAATGTAAGTAGATCCAGAAATCTATTATAAGTAACATCTCAAAAGATACATGTTAAAATGGTTGAGAGCATTAATGTTACATTAAATACAATGGTGTCTATTTCAGGTTTGTTACACATGTAACAATTTTAGCTATGTCTGAAGGTAGTACTATTATATCATGATATCTAACCCTCTAATGAGAATTGGAACTGCACAGATACCTCCCTCTCCTCTGTACTGTTCTTTACCTATATTTTCCACTTCCATCAAACAGTCAAACACATTCCCATGGATCATCACCCCTGTTACTGGATGGGTTATTTCCCCTTTCTCAATGTAGAAGCTGTGCTCCATTACCCCATTGAATAATCCGCTGAAAGGATCAATATTGCCTGAGAAATCACCCATCATTATCCCTTTTTTGACATCTGCAATTAATTCATCTATTGAAGCCTTCCCGCCTTCTAAAATCAAGTTGGTTACACCCACTGTGGGTTCTGTTACTGCTCTCCGCACTGCATTCCCTGTAGATACAGTATTGCAGACATTGGCTGTATACTCAGAATGGAGAAGACCAGATAAAATCCCTTTTGTGATAACATCGGTCTTTTGTGTAGGATTACCCTCACCATCTACAGGGGAGGAGCGTATCCCTCCACAGCGCGTGCCATCGTCGTATACAGTGATTAAATCAGAAGCTACTCTTTCATTAATTTTAGTTTGAAATGCAGTTCTTTTTATTGTCTGTGCATTGACACACCATTTGAGAGGAGTCAAAAGTATGTCTTCCACAGGCTCTCCCAAGAAAATGACATCACCAGTAAAAGAAGAAGGTAATGGTTGAGGGCTGCTCATGATTTTCGCCCGCTCTACCGCATCTTCAGCTAATGCAGCAAAATCAACATCATATACTGTGGAGGTGTGGACACCCCAGGTGCTCTCTGATTCGCCGGACCGTACAACAAAATGGACAGTTAACCGAGTGGATCTATACTCATAAGATATGCCGTGGGTATTACTAATGAAAAAGGTCCTCACAATACAGGATACTCTACCCGTGTCAATGGTAATGTCAGGATGATCTGCAGTATCCAGCATGATGGCACTGCCTTCTATCAATTCTTCAACAGTGATTTCTGCAAGCTTTTTATCGTAAATCCCCTTAACGGGAGTAACCCCTTTAGGGTAGGGCAGATGCTTCCAGTTTGAATCTGGTGCAGCATTTCTGGCTATTACAAGAGAAGTTTTCTCAATGTCTTTCAATGATTGTACAGGTAATGTACCTGCAACAAATCCTTTTTTCTTGTCCAGAAGAGTACGTAACCCAAAGGTGATGTTCCTTTTTTTTCTTTTCCCGTGGATTGAACCTCTCTCAATGGTGATAATGGTTTCTGTGGTATCTTCGATGCAGGCTTCGCATTCTGTGGCTCCTAATTTTTGTGTATCTTCAACCATGGTGTTGCACAATTCCTTCACAAAAATCCCCCCACCATCACTTGTGTAGTCATCGAAGGTCCACCACTTCCCACGAAAGCACTTTCACCCTTGCCGCACAGGGCAGGTCGCAGAACAAAGGTGTCTTTGTCACCCACTCCTGTACACGTGGTAAAGGCTTCTAACGCGTTACCAGATATGGTGGGTCCTACAAAGTACTCTTCAATTAATTCTCCCTTTCTAATTCTCTGGGCACCTGATGTCACAAACATGAATTGACCATTCCGATCTGCACTGCCCCCCTTATCTCCTGAAAGGTACAACCCATTTTTCACCTCTTCAAGGAGTTCTTCAAAAGACATATCCTGTGGGATCAAGTACGTGTTACTCATTCTGACGTTGGGTTCTCTGGAGAAAAGCCAGGCACGGGCGTTACCGGTAGATACTGTATTGGAGCGGTATGCTGTCTCCCTGGAGTGTAAATAATTTTTGAGAATACCGTTAATTATTATGAAGGTTTTCTCGCTGGGGACACCTTCATCATCAAACCCGTACGTGCCGAACCCTCCAGGTAGGGTGCCGTCATCTACAATAGAAATTACAGAAGAAGCAACGTCTTCACCTATTTTGTTAGAAAGGAAGGATTCACACTGGGCAATATCTGCCTCTGCTGCATGACCCACTGCTTCGTGTACCAACAATCCCACCACATCACCAGATAAGACTACAGGTGTCTTCCCCGAAGGAGGGAGGGTGGCATGTAACCTGCGGGAAACTTTTTGAGCCAGAATAAGAGCTGTATCTTTTAAATACCCTTTTTCAAAGAGTTCTAACCCATTCTCTCCTCCTACTGTTTCTGTTCCCTTGGAGATCTTCCCTGCGTCTTTAGCAATGACGTTAACAGTGCCCAAAATGCGGGGTTCTATCTGATGGATGTGGGCGCCTTCTGAGGTTACCATCACTTTTTCGTCCGTGACAATGAGGATACCCACTGTAGTGGATACAATATGGGGGACACTCTTGCAGGCTTGATCAGCTTCTCTTATCAGCTCAGCCAGTGTGTCTGTATCCGAGATAGTAACAGGTTCAATTTGAGGATTCCATCTACCGGAAACAGGTTGCGCATCTGCAATTTCAATGTTCTCTCCATGCAATGAGAGGCGGGCCAGTCTTTCTGCAGTTTTCACAATGTCTGGTGCATCTATTACGTTCGTAGTTGAGGAAAATCCCCATGATCCATTAACCAGACTCCGGCAGCCTGCACCCTGAGAGGTGATTTGATGAAACGAGTGGGGTACACCATCAACCAGGGTGGTTTTGATCTGGTCTCTTTTCATCCACCGTAAAATGGACAAATCAGCAGTAGAATACTGGAGCGCTTTATCCAGTCTGTCTGTAATATCCATCGAGAGGGGATTTTCTCACCAGCTAATATAGGTTTCGGTATTCCCGCACAATGACCGCAGTGGCATTCTCCCATTCTATGAATTGGGACAGGATACATAGAGGATACATAGAGGATACATAGAGAATCTTCTGTTCGTAAATTACTATCAAGAAGAACATTTAACAGAGTTCTAAAGATTAAACTATTGTCAACCTCGAAAATGAAAAATAGGGATCATGCTAAGATCCCTTCTGAAAAGAGCTTTTGTTATTCAGACAGTTATAAGCAGTACAGGCTGGGCTGCTTTATCTGGCATAGGCGGGGTGGCGCAGGGTGATGGTATAGTACCCTTTTCGAGATACAGTAACTTTGATGTAATGTTCACCGGTCTGGTACAAATGAGCGCAGGAGAGCATGCCAACTCGCGAGGAAATAGGGATGAAGATGCCCAGTTGGTTGCTGCTGGAATCGTAGAGTTCAAGATTGGGAAATTGGCCAGAGAACTGGGTTCTAATCGCAGCATTAACTCCTCTGTCGAGGGGCCCAGTATAGTCAAAGGAATAGGTAACACTGTTCAGGCTTCTTCCTATGTAGCCTATGATTAGTTGGTTGGGACGTAAGATTCCTCCTTGTCTTGATGAGTAAGAACCGGATGATATGTGGAGGATGTATTGACCGCTGCTGCGTCCATAACGCCCTTCACAGCGAGTGGCATGGATGGTGTAAGCGCCGGTTTGAAGTAGGGTGATTTCTATTTGAGAGTCCCGTCCAGGCCCATCGTTATCATCTTCTTCAAGAACTGTGCCGTCAGGACCACGCAGATAAAGGTAGGTGTCTAAATTTCCGGTAAATTTTTCCATGGTAATGATGACTTCTTCGCCTGCTCTGCCAGAAAATGTATGCTCAACACCGTAAATTTTGTCGGAAATAGCCCCGATTATGTCTTGATTGGGAGAGAGAATACCATAATAAGCGACAGTAGGGTCGGATTCAGTTACGAGGAGCAGGAAGTTGCCAGCGGATGAGCCATTATGTTCTTTGTAGCGAGTGGCAGTGACAGTGTAGGCACCATTTGCAGGTAGACGGTGCCGTAAGAAAGAATTGCGGGTGGACCAGGCGTGGTCATCCCAGTCGTCATCATCTTCTTCAAGGACTGTGCTGTCAGGGCCGCGCAGCTTCACATATGGGTCTAGGTTGCCGTAGCCTGCAGCCTGCAAGGTGATGAAGACTTCCTGGCCTGCTCGACCAGTGAACGTGTATTCAATGAAGTGGACTTCATCAGTTATGGTGCCACCTATGAGACGATTTAGAGGGATAATACCGCCATAGTGACCATAGTCTTGGGCTCGGACAGTTTGTGGAATATGGGTCAGCAGGAGTGAGACAGTAATGGCCACTGCAAAGAGAGCTGTTCTAGACAAAGGTTTTCCGTTCATGTTGAAAGTTCTTTCTTTGTTTCGTTTCAAGAACTATCACCTCCATTATGTTTTTGTTTTTATTCCCTCTATTTTCTAGAGAGATATCTGAAATAAATCAACTATGTGCTTAACTATTACCAGATATACTTTCTAGTTGTTTGTATTCTATTTAAAGTTTAGGTTTGATCTTTTTTGGACAAACCTGATTTTTCTATAAAAAAAGGAGATTTCTAGTTGACATTTTTAGTACTTTTACATTTGTTCTGTTAGGAATTCATAGACTCAAGAATATTCTAAAAGGAGACTATTACCCCTATAGTTACGTACTGAACAATGCATGCATATGGGGAATATGAAGTGTTTCTCGGTTTGATGGACTTGGATTTGGCTAAGAAATTAATGCACAGATATCGTCAGCAAAAGAAGTAGTGTTACTGGGTTCACCATAATTATCTGGTAAAATAGCAGTCATAAAGGCAAAGCTGGGTGAGGCAAATTTGTTAAGGTACATTTTGTTGGAGTAATGGCTGATTTGACAGTCCAAAATATGCTAGAATAAATGCTCCCGGATCACGTGCGCTTCACCACCTACAGACAACTGAATAGTCTTCACCCCTAACGCATTGATTCTTTCTGTAATAACAGCCACATCTTCAGGATATGAATTCATGTATACGACAGCGCCCGTGTCGATACTGAAATACGCTTCAACCCCTTCTTCCCGCAATGCTTTCACTTCTGCCATCACCCGCAAGATATCAGGTCCCCACACCATTTCTCTGTCTGTCATGGTTAATGCATGCACTATGAGAGTATCCTCCTCTGCTAACCTCCCAATTTTTGAGACATCATGGTCTTTTATGGCTCTTTCCATATTATAAAGTCTTGTATGTATTGTTTTCAACCGATATTCAAAAAGAGAGGACGTTAAAACCTTTTTACGTAACTCATCCATATACTCAAAGGGTTCCACCAGTGCTGCCACCATCCCCATTTCTAGATCATCTTCGATGACAAAGCTGTAACAAAACTGCTCCTCTATGTTGGATCTCCATCTGGAAAACCATCCTGTCACCGATTCAGAGGCTGATCCCGTCCCCTTTCTGGCTATCCTGGATAACTCCTTGTGAGACAAATCTAACCCTGCCGCTTTTGCTGCAGCCACAGCTAACGCAGCAAATCCCGAAGAAGCGCCTAACCCCATACTGGGAAAGTTATTTTCAGAAACCATTTTGTACTCTTCATCTACCCCTGATAATCGCCTAATCTCAGAAACTACTGAATCAATCCGTGAAACAGTGTCAAAATCTGGTGGTTCCCCCTTGATGGTAACCTCTTTCTCCTCCTGAAATGCAAAAGTGGTCACTGTACACAATGGTGCAGTGCACACTGATATCAAATCATGAAAAGGTAACCGTATACGATTGTCGAATAACATGTGATGCTTTATCAACCCCTGTACAGGGTACGCACGAGCTGTGGCCTTCATATATATACTGATCTTTCCTGTATTATAAATGTTCCAATTCACTTTTTCATTCGCTTACCTGATTTTAGTCTGAAGGAGTTGTCAACCCTGTGGGTGCTGCTTTTGTTACACGTGTAACATTGGGCGAATTTATCTTTGTTGTATTCCATCAACAAAAAGATAATTTATGAACTCAGAGAGGTTCTATCCTCCGAAAATGACAACCTGTCTGAAGAATATCCTTCGTAACATCCACCCAAGCAGCTACAAGATCTTTTCTGCAAAAGGTAACGTTCTTATGAAGTGACTGATTAGAAAGCTGAAGAGGATGCCTGCCATTGTAACCACCAAGAACTTCATGAAAGGATGTAACATGACACCAATCAGGGTATACTGAACAAAAATCACCACAGGAAAATGAATCAAGTACACTGCATACACATTGGCAGAAAGTGCTCTCTGTAACCTTCCTTGAAGATTAACTTTTTCACGAAAATAGATTAACACACCAACACACAACCCAATACACACAAAAGCTTCCCACACAGCGAAGATAAAAGGTCTCCAGTGAAATCCTCCTGTTAAAGAAGAATACTCCCCCCCACTCATTCTATAAATGACTGGAAACAACAGAACAGTTATTAAACCTATCCGCAGCCACATCATCCCAACAGATGCAGAAACCTTCATAACCCAGTTCTGTCGATAACTGATAATCCCTGCACTGAATAATCCCAGAAATTGGGGGAGATAAGCGGGCGGCACCACTTTTAACGGGTCCCACACACCAACAGGAACCCAGATTCGTACCACAAAGGTTACGACAGTAAGGAATACAGCCGCCACAAAGATATCTTTATTCTGGGGAGTTCTCAATTGCTTCTGTGGGGTTTCCTTTGTTAAACCCCGCCACACACAATACAGCACAGTAAATACTAACAAGGCTTCTATAAACCACAAATGGTATGGTTCCCAGTGGTATGCTGATGCAAGAAACTCCCACAAAGACAAAGGATCATCCGCATCCAAAAAATACATACCATACCTGAAAAGAGGCATCACCGCTGTATAGAAGACTATAAGAGGAATGCCCAGACGCACAAATCGATCTTTCAAGAACAGGGTTGCTCCTTTCCGGTCGCATGAACCTGGTGAAAAATATCCTGATATCATGAAAAAGAATCCCAAAAAGAAAGCAGCGCACACAGTGAGGAACCAGCCTAACACCACTTCTGATAAAGCTGTTGTTTCTGCAGGTATCATAAACCAGGGGACACCAGCATAAGGCGCACCTGCATGAAATGAAACCACTAGAATTACGAGCAGTATTCGTACATTATCGATGAAAAACAATCTCGGTTTTTCTGCAGATGACATTGTGTAACCTCCTACTGGTAGTTAGTAACTCTGAACTTTTCTTGTGATCCACCTAAATAAGCTTTTCTTATCTAAGATTGTTAATTTGGATGCCGAACATTTTAACCCTCTTAAAGTAGCAAAAATTTTAGAAACAACTAGAGATTGTTACACGTGTAACATATTTGTTCCCTTTTCTACTATGATTTGAGATTCTTGACAATAAAAGAGGTCAAAGATATAGGAGTTATACTCTTTGATAGCTCCGCATGTTGGCCCCTTCATGTCCGTGGCCCTGATGTTCCTCTATTCTGAAAGAGCGAAAAATCACATTACCTCCTCATACTAATCAATCCTAACACAAGCAGGACAGCACAAACCCCTCCTCCTGCCAGAAAAACCCCAGTGAGTCCTTGTACTGCTACTGGCCCAAAAATGACAGGAGACATAAACTGTCCAATATACCCGAAGGTTGCAAGATAGGAAACAATTCTTCCGCGAAAGGAAATAGCAACTGTTTCCCCCGCCCACACCATGACTGCAGGGGAGATCATGCCTCCACCAATGCCGAAGAGCGCCACAGCAGCTGCAATAACCAACCCAGAAGAACCCTGGGAAATTGTGGTAAATGCTACTGTCCACAAAGCTAAAACAATAAGAACAATCATTCTGTAGGACAACTTTGATTTGATTCTCCCGTACATGAAAGATGTTACTCCTGCTGAAAATGACATAATTATTATAAACAGGCTGATGTAGACCGGATTTGAAATGCTCATTTCTCCCAGCAACGGGGGAAGAAAAACCACAATACTGGTAACGAGAGCCATTACCAAAAAGAAAAGGCTGTAAATCACAAAAAGTATGGGGTTTTCTCTGAAAACTTTTAATACTGGACCACTACTCTCTTTGAGTTCTCTGTGAATTTCAGGTACAGTAATCAGTGCACAAAAGCCTAATGGGATGCCTACAAAATAAACAGCGAAGGGCAGATGCCAGGAAAATCCGCCGAGAATCCCGCCAATCAATGGCCATATAATGCCGCCAAAGGTATTGGCGCTTCCCCGCCGTCCCATGATTTTGTTTCTTTCTTTCCCTGTGTATAGGTTCAAAATCATTACTGTGATTGAATTGAGCACTGCAGCAACACCAATTCCAAGGAGTGCTCTACTGATAATGAGAACCCAGTAAGAGGTGATGAATAGTCCAGAACCTCCAGCAGCCCCGTACAGGGCTAACCCAAAAATGAAGGGCTTCTTGGCTCCAATTTTGTCAATAATACTCCCAATTAAGGGACTGAAAAGAGCAACAAAGAGGGCATGAGTGGTTATGATCAACCCTGCAGAAGCAGTACCAACACCTAGTCCTTCTCGTATCAAATTGAGAACAGGGGCCAGAATTGAACCAGCCATCACGGTAAGGGTGGCAGAAGCGAGAATAATCCAGAGGGTAACCCTGTTTGCTTTCATGATCATCCTGTGGATGTGCGCATTTAAAGACTTTCTACTCACAGTTTCCACATAGAGGATTTACTGTTATCTGAGCCAGACTACATGCCACAATATAAGGATCATTAAAAAGGATGTGACTTATAAAGGTTCCGTCACTTTTGGATTGTCCAATCGGTGTTTCTCTCATTTTGTTACACGTGTAACATTTTGTCTTCTACCATTTTGTGTTCAGAATCCGAATTTATGTAAGAAATATCTAAATGATCTATTCTTTTCCTTTGCAATTTCAACGTCATAATTCTTCAAAATTCTTTCCATAAATAGTACTCTAGACTTGATTTTTTGGGGATTAGCCTGTTGAAATCCTCTTTAGTGGTCTTATTTGTGTCTTTGATTTCTGAAATACCCAGTCTTTTCGAATTTTCTGCACTCAGTCCTGCAAGATACCACCCCTCTACTTCCTTGACCACAATGATTATCTTGTCCTCTTCTATACCACTCTTTTGTATTACATCCTCTTTCTTGAATGTTATACATGGTGCTTCATTGATATCTGCTGTGTAAATGTAATCTGCATTCATTGATTTGATGGATTTAATGAACCTCTTCGTTTTTTCGAGTTTCTTTTTTGAGTACTTCCAGAGTCTTACTGAAGAATACTTTTCTTGAAAAACAGGGTTTATAATTCTTTTGAAAAATCGTTCATCATCATTACCTTCAACAAGGATAAATAACAATCCTGCCATGCTACCACTCGAGCAGGTTTTGTACATACAGTTCTTCAACACCAATATCGTTTTCCAGAAAAGTCTTTACTTCTCCCTTTTCAGATGGTCTGGAAATTTGAGAAAACCCATGTTCATCTCGATATATGAGAAGCAGGTGATCTAGATCTGCGTACTTCACCACTTCTGGATTGTGTGTTGTAATGATAATTTGTTTCTCTTTTATTTCTTCCGAAATATCTTTCATCATGTCTATTACCTTGGAAATCAAGTAGGGATGGATATTTCTTTCAGGTTCCTCAATTATGACGAGAGGTTTTTCTTCAAAATATAAGGCGATAATTAAAGCAGTGATATTTATAGTACCATCTGAGATTAAAAACGCAGGTAAGAATTTCTTCTTTGAGTAAGTTTCTCTTAGACTTGCAATCAGTGATTTATCAGCCATTTTCTCCACAATGACATTTTCTATAAATGGCAATACACCTTTTATTATATCAGTAAATTTCTCAGTATCTTGTTTGTTTTCCAATATTTTCTTCAGAATAATGGCCAAATTACTTCCATCTGGTTCTAGTTCGGTTTTTCCCGTAATCCGCGTGGCCAATTTTGAGAATTTTGGGTCAAAGTCATATATGGAAGTATTGCGAAGGAAATCTTTCAGCCGAGTATCTATGGGCAGTAGGAATAGCGGGAGTTCTGCCTCCAGAAATAGTCTGTTGGATGATTTTCTCTTAAAGAATTTACTAAGAGAAGATGAAATAATTGTCTCTTTGAGAACTTCTGGAATATCTTTCTCTAGTTTGTATCTTATCCTCCCCTTTTCATTAAGAAATATAATTCTTCCTCTTTCCATGGGTTCACTCTCCATTTTCCCTTTTTCTTCTTCCAACCCTACAAATTCAAAATCTACTGCTAATGTTTCTTCAGCAACCTTATAACCTTTCCCTTTTTTATGGAATTTAAGAGCGCGGTTAAAAATTCACAGAATCTGTCATTTAATTATGTCCCTGTTTTCTGATATTTTGAGAGATGTAAGGTTCTGAGCACCACCTTTGACACCCCCCTATTTCTTTAAGTCATGGAATTGGAGTTATATATGTGGTCAGCTAGGGAAATGGGCAGTTAAGGAAGAATGCCGTAAATCCGCAGAGAATGGTCAAAGACATCAAAGAAATGGATTTAAATGAAAGACAAGAAACGGAAAAAATAAGCAAATCAACTGGTTTGGAGATAAAATACTCACTGTTGGTACAGAAGTGCTTGAAATTTTGAAAATCTTTGTCTCATTCGATTCAAGAGAATCAAAAATGACAATTCCATTTTTGTACTCGTATTGTATATCCTTATCAGAGAGCATTTCAGTAATAACCGGATTCTCACCAATGCCTATCTTTTCCTGTTGTATAACCAACGTGTAATCCTTTGCTGTTTCATCAAAGTTCCTCACTGCTATATAAACAGTATCACCTTTTCCAAATCGTTCAACACCTATTAATTCATCCGTTTTTGCATATGTTAAAGGTTCCCATCCAGCACTATGCAATTCATCTACTATGGGTATTATCTTCTTGTACATATCTCGTACAGCTTCGTAATTGCAGTTTGCAAAAAAGTCATCCTTCATAACTGGATGCATCCCATAAAAGATACTTCTATTGATGAAGTCCTCTACATATGGAATGATTACTTCGCCATACTCGTCATACATCTTCCCACATTGAAATGCCATTACTGCACGGCGGTATACCATGCTTCTCCTGTAGTTCAATTCTGTATCATCAAAATGAGACAACGTCTACAGTCACTGAAGAAGTTACTCACATCGAGGAGATTACTCGTACCGAGACTTATATTGAGTCCTCCTTTGGCACTTCATTTTAACAGAATATCCTTGATATCTTCTGTTAAGATAATACGGTTTGTTTTACCATGACCTTCCGTTTTGATTATACCTTTCTTTTCCAAGTCCTTTATGGCCCTGTGAGTTTTTAATGTTGTCATTCCTTCCATCCTGCTTATTTCTGACTGTAATGCTGCACCTTTTTTTTCAATCAGTTTTTCCAATACTCTTTTCTGGTTCCCGTTCAGGAATTTTAGAATAATGGTTTCCCCTAACTCTCCAGGTTGTGTTTTTGAGATTGAATTATCCTTGTCCAGAAGTCTCAAAATTAGTTTCATGTTCCTCTCTAATTTTTCATCTAGTCTTTTGGATACAAGGTAATACGAAGTAGGAACGATCACAAGAACCGCCAGTACGAGAGAGAACCACAACACAAAACTCGGAATCATTCTTTCGTATGCTCTTCGTTCCATAGGGGGCATGGGTACTGGCACCTCACGAGTGCTGTAAAAGATTATGAACAGAATACCTAATGAAGCTGGTATTGAGATCAAGAGTAACCACATTTTGCTTTCTGTCTTCATGATGAGTCATGATATGTGCGTGTTTATAAACTTTTCCATTGATTTCACAAGGTTGAAACCAAGGGTATAGATTTCAGCAAATCCATATATATTATTTCACTGTTATGAAATCATATGAGATCACTTATTGATCTCAAGATGAATATCTAAAAAGGTGAAGATATGAAGAAAAACAGAAAATGGATAGGAGCATCGTTGCTGATCGTGGCGCTCGTAGCAACAGGTGTAGTACTTGATGATACAGGATCAGATGATACAGGATCTGAGAGATGCAGGTGCTGCCCGTGAAGAGATCAAAGAAGCTATAGAACAATTCATGGAAGAACTGGGAATCAACATGGAAGATTGCCGTGGAATGAAAGAGGACAGAGGACAGAGCGGAAAAGATTCTTAAGAACCTTTTTTCCTTTTTTTTGGGAGAAAAAATAGAAGGTGAGACCATGAAAAAAACTTTGGCTATTGGATTGGTGATCTTGGTGAGTGTCAGTGCA
>Ga0209636_10000227_pt1 | contig 49878 bp, 57 predicted proteins | sample DeeMarSWOR152_54_FD_187464 | JGI IMG/M metagenome (GOLD analysis project Ga0209636, IMG submission 187464) | Marine sediment microbial communities from White Oak River estuary, North Carolina - WOR-1-52-54 (SPAdes) (version 2) | ecosystem: Environmental > Aquatic > Marine > Intertidal zone >...
CACCCGAACCACTAGTGCCACATACCATACGATTTTTGTTCCAAAGTTTCTTCCAACACTCTTCACAGACCATTATTCGCCCTTTGTCCTTGTGGTCAGCTGAAAGCAAAGTGAGTTCTTCACCGTTTTTTCCGCAAAGCCCACATTCTGCCATCTTCCTAACCTTCTTTATCTTTTCCGCGTTTTTATTCACCAAAAGTGTGCGTATGCATAAAAATATACTTAACGGTGCGTGTCATCCTAGTAAGAACGCGACCGTCACAAGTAAATCAATGAATAGCTGTGGGGGACTTAGAATGTTAGTGCTAGACGGTTCAGAGATTTGCAGAACGCTGAGTCAGACTTCAAAGAGTGTGCAGAATCAGTACTCTATTCCCTTTCTCGGAGGTACACCTTGACTGTATGGATGTTTTATCTCTTTCATCTCAGTAACGAGGTCCGCTATGGTTACGATTTCTGGAGGAGCGTTACGACCAGTCAGAATTAGCTCAACATGGGTAGGTTTGCTTCTGATCAGGCTAATTACGTCTTCTACGCTAATCAGTCTCAGGCTCAGTGCTATGTTGATTTCATCTAGAATGACTATGTCGTTTTCGCCCCTGTTGACAACATCTTGAGCCAGTTGGAGGGCTTCTTTGGCTAGCTGAAAATCTTCATCTTCTGGCGGCATCTCTGTGACAAATCTGCCTCTCCCAAAGGCCTTAATCCTGAAGTTGGGGAGTTGTTCAACAATATGTAGTTCGCCATAGTCGAAACCGCCTTTTATGAACTGGATCACATAAACCTTCAGACCACGGCCCACAGCACGTAAAGCTAATCCGAAGGCTGCGGAGGTTTTGCCCTTTCCGTTCCCTGTGTAGACTTGGATTAGCCCTTTTCTTAGTCGTTGTCGCTTCACGCCGATTCCCTTCGAAGGTTCTAGGATGCCTTGTACTTCTTCAATCTCTTGGTTAACAGAGCATCTGCAGCTGAGTAGGGATCGATTTTTTTCTCCATGATTTTGCCGATGAACTCGTCGAATTCCCCTCGCTCTTTCAGGTCGCTGATTACGGATTGCGCTGCTTTGAGTTTGATTGCTTCGATCAGTTCTGTTTCAATTCTTTCCTTGTACTTCATGCCGACGACTTCCGTTTTCAGATATTTTCTGTGTTCGTCTATTTTGTCGATTAGATCAGTGGTTCCTTCATCTTTTATGGCTGTAGCTTTGATGACGGGGGGTGTCCATTTCTCTTTATCTGGATTCATGTTTAGCATCGCCCAAATTTCACTTACGGCTTTGTCCACGTTTTCACGGTCTGCCTTGTTCACTACGAAGATGTCGCCTATCTCCATCATGCCAGCTTTGATAGCTTGTATGTCGTCGCCTAGTCCCGGAGCTAACACAACGACAACGGTTTGGGCAACCTTTATAATCTCAACCTCGGACTGCCCCGCGCCCACAGTCTCAACTATGATAACATCTTTTCCAGAGGCATCCAAAACCATAATAGCGTCTCTAGTAGCTTTGGCCAGTCCGCCGGGATTGTTCCTCGTCGCCATACTCCGGATGAAAACGCCCTCATCGGTGCTCAGCTCTTGCATACGAATCCGGTCCCCCAGAAAGGCGCCTCCAGTGAAGGGGCTTGTGGGATCCACGGCTACCACTCCGACGGTTCTTTTCCGTTTTCTCAATTCTTTGACAAGTTTCCCTATGAGGGTGCTCTTTCCCGAGCCGGTTGGCCCAGTTACGCCTATTATGTGAGCCTTTCCTGTGTGCGGATATAGCTTTGAAATGATTTCTTGAGCTTCCGGCTGGTTGTTCTCTACTAGGGTTATGGTCTTTGCTATTGATCGCCGATCGCTTTTCACTACGTTGCCGACGAGTCGTTTGATTTGGCTCAAGATGGATCCAACGTTCTTTGACAAGCTTTGACGCTACTTTCTTCTACGAGTGTTTTTTCGTACGAATTTGACGAGTTCGTCGGTTGGTGTGCCTGGTCCAAATACTCTTTTTATTCCTATTTTTCTTAGGGCTGGGACATCCTGGTCGGGTATGATTCCCCCGGCGAAGACTAAGATGTCTTCTAGTCTCTTTTGCTTCATGAGCTCCATTATTTTTGGGAAGAGAGTCATGTGGGCGCCGGACAAGATGCTTAGACCGATTACGTCTACGTCTTCTTGCAGTGCAGTTTCTACGATTTGTTCAGGGGTTTGTCGCAATCCTGTGTAGATCACTTCCATACCTGCGTCTCGGAAGGCTCTAGCAACGATTTTTGCTCCTCTATCGTGGCTGTCTAAGCCTGGTTTCGCAACGATCACTCTGATCTTTCTGTCAGATTTCATGTTAACCAACTCTCAAATTACTATCAACTCTTGGTATTCACCGAAGATTTCCCGCAACACATTACATATTTCTCCAAGTGTTGCATATGCTTTTACGGCTTTAATAATCGGAGGCATCAAGTTTTCGCCACGCGCAGTAGCTTCATGCAGTCTATCGAGAACCTCTCTCACTTTTTTGTTGTTGCGTTCCTCTTTTAGCTCTTGAAGTCCAACCAGTTGTTCTTCTTCTACATGGGGTTCTATTCGCAGAATCTCCAGCGGAACCCAGTCTTCCTTTACTGTATATTCATTAACCCCCACTAGCACCCTTTCTTTTCTGTCTGTTTCTTGCTGATACTTGTAAGCGCTGTCTGCTATCTCCTTCTGGAAAAATCCCTTTTCTATGGCAGAAATCACGCCGCCCATATCGTCGATCCTGTTGATGTATTCCATCGCTTGTTCTTCCATCTGGGCTGTCAAAGCCTCAATACAGTAGGAGCCCGCTAGAGGATCTACGGTTTCCGCTACGCCACTCTCATGAGCTATTATCTGCTGTGTTCTTAGGGCAATTCTCACAGCCTCTTCCGATGGTAGAGCTAGAGCTTCATCAAAGGAGTTCGTGTGCAAAGATTGCGTGCCACCCAACACGGCCGCCAGAGACTGCAGTGCGACTCGTACAACATTGTTCACTGGTTGGCGTGCCATCAGTGTGCACCCAGACGTTTGAATATGCATCCTCATCCAGAGCGAACGGGCATTCTTCGCTTTGAATCTCTCTTTCATGATTTGGGCCCACAATTTCCTTGCGGCTCTAAACTTAGCTACCTCCTCGAAGAAGTTGTTGTGGGCTGCGAAGAAGAAGGATAAGCGAGGCGCAAAATCATCCACTTTTAGTCCCCTTTCAAGAGTGGATTCTACGTATGCAATGCCGTCAGCCAGAGTGAAGGCTAGTTCCTGCACAGCGTTTGACCCTGCTTCTCGTATGTGATACCCACTTATGCTAACGGGGTTCCATTTTGGCAAGTGCTCTGTACAGTATTCAATGATATCTGTTGCCAGTTTGACTGAGGGTTTCGGAGGGAATATACAGAGTTTTTGGGCGAAGAATTCTTTTAGCATGTCGTTTTGGGTTGTGCCCCCAAGCATTCGCCGCGGTACGCTCTGCTTGTCCCCTATGGCGACGTACATGGCCAAGAGCATAGCCGCCGGACCGTTGATAGTCATTGAAGTAGTCACCTTATCGAGTGGTATACCGTTGAATAGGACTTCCATGTCTTGCAGAGACGAAATAGCCACTCCGCAGATGCCTACCTCGCCTTGGGACATAGGATCGTCTGAGTCTCGCCCCATTATAGTAGGGTAATCAAAAGCGATGCTTAACCCAGTCTCTCCTTCCTTGAGTAGGTATTTGAACCGCTTGTTTGTCTGTTCTGCAGTGCCGAATCCAGAGAATTGGCGCATTGTCCATAGGCGTCCTCGGTACATGGTTGCGTGTACACCTCTCGTGAAGGGAAACTCTCCTGGAAAGCCCAGTTCTCTAACATAATCAAGGTTCTTCATGTCTTCTGGTAAATACAGTCTTTTGATTGGAATGCCTGAGGTTGTATGGAATTCCTTTCTTCTCTCTGGATGACGATTGAGCCATCTTGGCAGAGTCGTTGTTTCCCATTTTTCTCTACGCTTCTCAATGTCCTTGAGTTCTTCTGTGTCAATCATCGTTTTTTCTGCCTCCAATGATTCACTACCATATTCTCAATCTTGATAAAAAGTTATTGTGATGTGCGTGTTTGGTCTGTGTGGCATTATGTCGGTCCCTCTCCGGGGATTAGCTCTTCGTGCATTAGATAGTTGGGTTCTGCTCCACGTTAGATTTATAAGGAAAAGGGACGCCTTAGAACAAAATTCAAGGTTGTGTGAATTTGGCTAGAGATGAGAGAGTGGCTATTTGCGATGGAGGCATATTTCGCCCTGATCTTTGGCATGGGGAGAATGCAGAAGAAGGCGTAGCTATAGCTTATCAAGAATTGCTGAAGAACGTGCCTAACTTAGCAGCGGATGACATAGATGCATTATGCATGAGCTATTTTAGCGATCACTTGAATGGGCAGCTGTGCATGGGCTGGATAGTACAGGACTATTTGGGCTTGCATAATAAGCCAGGTTACAGAGTTGAGTCCGGTGGATCCACATCAATAGATGCTATAGTCAACGCTTACTATATGATAAAATCAGGAATGTTTGACGTCGTATTGATTCCCGGGTGGGAGTGGATGTGCGAGGTTGACGTTGCTACAACGAATGAAATGATCGCTTCAGCTGCAGATACCGATTGGGACTTTCCAGTTGGTGGATATTACAATGCATACTATGCTGCCCTTGAGGTTAGACATATGCAATTATTTGGAGAAACCTGTGAAGATCTCGGCAGGATTGCTGTTAAGAACCACAATAATTCCACTCGTTGGCCCTATTCTCAATGGGTAAGCCAGCACGGCACTGCACCTATAACGCTCGATGATTACTGGAAGAACAGAATGGTATGCTGGCCCTATAGAGTTCTCAACTGTGCTGTAATGAGTGAGGGGGCCTGTGTTCTATTGATGGCAACAGAATCGAAAGCTCGCCGGTTCACTGATACACCCATGTGGATAACAGGAGTTGGTCTAGGGACAGACTCGATGAGGCCAGGAGATAGAACGGTTGATTTTGCATATGAAGGCATGAAGAATGAGGCGAAGATATATCCTGACTTCGTTGAGCCGATAAAAACACCTTATCCAGATATGGCAAACTTTGGCTCTTTGCATATAGCGGCAAAACGGGCATATCCTCAAGCAGGTATAACCAATCCATTAAAAGAATTAGATCTGATAGAGCTTTTCGCACCCTATGACGGCGTCGAACTCTGTCTGTGGGAAGACTTGATGCTTTGCCCTAGAGGAGAAGGAAGAAACCTGTTAAGGGAAGGAGTAGTTGAATACGGTGGTGAATGCCCGTCTAATCTCAGCGGAGGTTTGACAGCATCAGGGCACCCCGTGGGCGCTACAAGTCTTTACTACACACTCTTCCTGTATTGGCAGCTTGCTGGAAAAATAAAAGCGAAATGTGGCTCCGACGGTTTGCAAGTGCAAGATGCAAGAAAAGCGCTCATTACCGGGCACGGTGGAACTGGTTGTCAGGGGGCAGTGGTAACATTCGAAAGTGATTAGAAAGGTGAGAGAAAGATGACAGAAATTGGAAAGGAAGAAATAAAACTAAAAGTAAGGAAAATAAAGCGTACAAAGCGCGAAGTCAAATACAAACACTACCCTGTAGTAGACGACCGCTCAACAAGCGCCCACGAATACTGGGAACCAATAGTCAATACAGGATTGTGGTCAATCAAAGGACACCAGATTGTAAAGGGCCCGTGGGGCGGAGGTACAGTTGAAGAAGCTCTAAAGAGACCGCCTAAAGAATTCATGGTAATAGACCGCGCCGCCTTTGCCTTATATTCCCACAGTTATGGACTGGTTTCACCTTTCTTCAGAGGATTGTTGGAAGGAAAGCTGAAAGGAACGAAATGTCCCAAGTGCGGCACCGTATACTGCCCTCCCAGAGCTCATTGTTGGAATCCCAAATGCAAAGTAGCTAATTGCGAATGGTTGGATCTTCCATTAACAGGCGTTATCCACACTTTTACCGTGCAGTGCCTCGCCGCGGCCCCATTTGAACACCAACTGCCATTTTCAATGGGTTGGGTCAAAATTGATGGTGCTGATACTACTTTGGCCATGATGTTACATATACTCCCAAAGGAACTCTTCATCGGGCAAAAGGTAAAAATCGAATTTCTACCGGAGGAACAGCGAAAGGGCGATCTAACGGACTGCTATGCGGTAGCAGTGCCCGGACAGAAGGTTCCAGAGTGGGCTTGCCTCCAGAAGTATCCAAAGGAGCTAGAATCTTTAGAGAGATCAATGAAACAGACCATTGAGTTCATCAAAAAGAGATACGGTGTAGACAATAGCTCCGAAGTGCGAGGTTGGTAACTAGCATATAGCTCTTATCACATCTGAGCGTGCGAAACCGAATCTAAACAGCCATTTGTACAGGAGAATCCTTTATAATCATTCTTCACTCACTTCCACAACATGCAGATATCGCAACTATCGACAGCCGTACCCAAGAACACGTATTCAACCGAGGAACTGATGGAAGACTTCCCATGCCAAATCCCCGAAGGCGTTAAACAGAACGTAGTCAACTTAGGTATTTCAAAAAGGCATCTTGTTAACCCAGTTGATTTATCTGATAAACCAAGGGACGTTCTAGGCGAGAAGGCACTTGTCGACCTTCACGTTGAAGCCTGTGAACAGAGTTTCGAGAGAGCCGACCTCACAATACACGATATAGACTATTTCGTAGCAGCCTATGACGCAAGTCCATTTTTGTCCCCAGGTCTCAGCTTTCTCCTAGCTCGAAAACTCGGATTCAACCCATATATTAAACATGTCAGCATTCAAGGAATGGCTTGCGCAGCGTTTCCAAAAGCTCTCGAGCTTGCTGAAGATCACCTTAGTAGATATCCGAAAGATCACGTCTTACTGTGTATGTCTGGGGTGAACTCTTACTGGTTTTCTAACCAAGTAAGAGGTATGGAAGACGTTATGGAAATTGACAAGATTGGCTTGTTGAAAGATAAAGGCAAGAGGCAGACGGAGTTAAGAAAATGGATTGCCACGATGGAATTTTTCCTCTTTGGAGACGGCGTAGCCAGCGTTATCGTAGCCAATAACGAAGATGGACTATCGGTCGGTAAGATTGTGAGTGTTACGAATCTTAAAATGAAAGATTTTTTTGCTGGTCACGCTCGACTTGTACCCTTAAATGAACCCTTCAAGTTCGGCTTCGAATCCTACTTAGACAAAGACTTGCCGAAGCTCGGAGTTCAATACACCTCTGTAGCATTGCGAAAACTGCTTGGGAAGAATGCTGGAGACAAGTTAGACGCTATTAAGAAGTGGGCGATTCATACGGGTAGCAAGAAGATACTTCATAAAATGAGCGAATATTATCACATCCCAGACGAAAAACTCGAGGAGTCATACAAGGTGCTCACTGAATGTGGGAACCTGGCCGGAGCAAGTTTGCCTTTCATTCTTGAAAGAATAATCTCAGAAAACGACTTCTCCAGGAACGATTTGATTTCAACCCTGGATTTCGGGTGGGGTTTTTCCGCCTCCGCTTGTCTGCTAGGATTCCAAAAATGGCATCATTGAAATTGTCTTTTTGACGTTCTAGCTTTAAAGTCTGCGAAACGACCTAGCATAGATCTTCTAGAACTATAAAAGCATATTACAGATACTCATCTAATTAGTCTAGATCCAGAGACGAGCAAGAATGACAGAACCAGTCATAATGGTTTCAAACTTAACAAAGTTCTACGGAGACTTCAAGGCATTGGACAAAGTTTCCTTCCAAGTTGATAAAGGACGGGTTTACGGCTACCTAGGACCAAATGGAGCAGGAAAAACAACCACCATTCGAACCTTGCTAGGACTGCTCAAGCCCAGCCAAGGCGAAGTCCAAATAGCCGGAATAGCCCCAACCAAAAACCCAGTTCAAGCCCTCCAGACAGTGGGATATGCCCCAGAACTCCCAACCTTACAAGATTTCTTTACTGGAGCACAGTTGCTTGACTTCATGGGAAAAATGTTTGGTTTGGATTCGCAGGCCAGAAAGGAAAGTATCAAACAACTACTCGATCTTGTTGGCTTAAAGGAGTGGGGCAACAAGAAAATCGGAAAGTACAGTAAGGGAATGGTTCAGAGGCTGTCTGTAGCCTCAGCCCTAATCAACGACCCTTTAGTCTTAATTATGGACGAACCTACGATTGGTATGGACCCAGAAGCCACAGCCCACTTCAGAAACCTCTTTGCGAACCTTTCAAAGGAGGGAAAAACCGTTTTTATTTCATCCCATCTCCTAGACGAGGTTCAACGAATCTGCACTCACATCGGAATGATTAACAAGGGCCGAATGATTTTCGATGGTGCAATAACGCAAGTGTTAGAAGCCTTCACCCAACAATGGGTTATAGAAGCAGAACTGGAGAAAGCAACAAAAACAGTGATTTCCGCTCTTAGAAAACTAGACTACGTGGAAGACGTGAAGGTGGAGGGAAACAAACTTAGAATAGAACTGAAGGAGAAGAAGGACTTGAGAGGAGAAATCTCTTCGGAAATCTTCAAGCGAAAAGGGGTGCTCCTAAGCTTAAACCTTCGCAAGATTACGTTAGAAGATGCTTATCTCAGTGCCCTAAAAGGAGGTCAATAAACATAGGTTTCCTGCAGAGGTCTGCCAATCTTGTAACCTACGAGTGGAGGAGAGCCTTGGCCAAGAAGAAGTTCTTTGTTTTGGTACTCTTGGTTTTGGTGCTTCAAGTTGGATTGTTTGTATTGTTTTACTACTTTTTCACCAATCCACCCCCAGGATTTATGATCATTGGACCTGCTCTGGAAGAACTCAAGGGCAGCATGTGGCTTGTTGGCGTGTTAGGCCCTCAGAGCCTGTTCATCCCCATTATAGCCATCATAATCGCCGGAGGCTCCATGTCCGAAGAATACGAGCGAGGAACTGCCGACATACTATTATCGAAGCCCGTTACGAAGATTGAATATATGACGGGGAAGTTCGTAGGTGGTTTATCACTTCTGGGTTTTGTGATAGCTCTAACCACGACTCTCGGAGTTGCATTGGCCTATGGGTTCTTCGGTCCTCAGGAGTCTATCCAAATTGCCCCAGCTATCTACCTGGTCCTCCTGTACGCAAACCTACTCTTCTTTTCCATGACCTTTATGTTCAGTGAAGTCCTTAGAAGAACCACCCTTTCAATGCTGGCTAGCATCGGCATACTTGTGGCCTCCACATTTATAGGCGGTATTCTTTCCACGATGTACCTTATTAGCGGAGAGCAACTTTACGTAGAAATCAGTAAGTGGCTTCCGAACTGGAGCGCCTCAAACCTTCCTAGCTTCGTAGCCTCGGAGCTAATAACCGCGCTCGAGAGCCCCTTCATATCTCTACCGGGCGGGGACATTCAACTGGCAGCCGCCATCATAGCGGTCTACACCATCGCCTCTATCCTAATAGCCACTCTTAAACTTGTCAAGTCAGACGTCACGAAAAAAACCGACTAACAAATCATGTTTTCTAAATTACTAGTCTAAATCTCGGCCTTTATCAAGAATTCTTCTGCATTTCTGAGGGCTATCTTATAGAATACAAAAGCTACGACAATAGCTATAACTGCGCTTATGGAAACTGCGACGTAGAGGTCGATTCTTGGCAGGAGCACAGTCATGGGTAAGTCATCCATCAGGGGCACAGTGATGGGAAAGTAACCCATCGCAAATGCGTGTAGAAGGAGGGGAGAGAATATTGCCAGCGCTAATACCAAACATAAGAGCGCGTTCAGGAAAGCCGTCATTGGTCTAACCATTCTAGGCCTCGGAACCTCAGTGAAGTCAGCTCCTTTTATTCCAGCTCTCAGAGAAACAGCGCCTAAAGCGAAGATTAACAGAATCGATTCTATCAGCAGTGCTACTACGATGTCTAGTGAAATACGGGCGACCAGAATGCCAATAGCACCGCACACCAACATTACCACGAATGAAAGAATGGTTACAAAGGCGTACTTACATTTGACGAGGTTGCGGGCAGTGATGGGTGAAGAAAAGAAAAGCCATACAGATTCGCCTTCCTCGCCGATTATCATGGATCCCAACATGGTGGCCATCATAGCACCAGGAACTAGAAGGATCCAAGCGAAGAGGAAACGCGAAGCTTCGGACGGTACTGGTCCACTATAGATTCCCAGATACTGCATTAAGGGCATAAGTATGAAGATTATGGGCATTATGAAAATATACATCAGTTCTCGGCGTCTCGTAAAAGCCTTGAAATCCTTCTTTATTACAGCGGCCTCCAAGGAGGAAAAACCAAGCTTCCCAAAGAAGCCGATCTTTGGAGAGTAGACTCCTCGAGAGATCGTGATTGCCGGAGGCTCGTACAATCCGAATCTAGCGTTCAATCTAACGGCTACGTAGAAGAGAATTAGAATAAACAGAAGAGAAGCCAGCGAGAAAATCACAGTCTGCCCAAGTAAGCCACTTCCGAAGGCAGCTACGACCATCCCCAACCAAATGTAGGGAATGAACCAAATTGCCTGTTGGGCGCCGGCAAGAGCTTCGATGAGAGCAATCGAGCCTGTTCCAGAAGTAAAAGCAAACCAAATTACGTAGAAGCCAACCAAGAAAAGCATAGTGCCTATGAATCTGACCCAGACGGCTGCCTTGCCAGTAGACTTGTAAACCGCTCCGATAAGCCTGACCTGCAGAATTCTGAAAATCTCTGTGGTCGTGCTCGCTAGGTAGGCGCTAGCCAGTAGCGCAAAAATCGTAAGGACAGCAAGAGGCACCACGTCTAGATAAATTGAGACTATAGCGATGGCTGAACTGAACAAAATGAGAGAGGCCAAAGGGATACCAATGAGATTCGCCACAGTGGAAGCAAGTGTGTGTTCCTCCCAAGTTATGGGTAGCCAGTAAGGAGGTTGAATGGAAGCTCTCACTCCCGCTCGTTGGATTTGGCTCATCATAGTGAAGACCAGACTGTAAATAAGAATCAGAGTAGGAAGGGATACGAAAACCGAGTAAGCGCCTTGATAGAACAACGCCTTCAAGTCAGGGTCGGGCACTCCCGAGTAGACTATCCCGACAGCCAGCCCTATCACTATTCCTAGAAGGCAAGCTCCTCCATACAGCAGGTACTGAAAGAATTTTCTCTCTCGGTACCTTCTGAGTCTTTGGCCTCTGATGAGTCTGCCGGATTTTATGTCAACGCTTATTAGCTGAATGACGTTCTTCCAGTTCATTTCAGAAGCGCCTCGACCACGTCTCTAACATCCTCTGTTCCCGTCAGTTTCAGGAAGATGTCTTCCAAGTCTGATCCGGGCAGCCTTGCCTTCTGTCTAAGCTCTTTCATGTTACCCAGAGCTAGCAGTCTCCCCTCGTACATAATGGCTATGCGGTCGCACATAGCCTGCGCAATTTCTAGAATGTGGGTTGACATAATCGTTGTTACTCCTTGTGTGGCTAGTTTGCGGAGGAGGTCCTTCACGATTCTAGCTGACCTGGGATCTAGAGCGTTGAGGGGTTCGTCCAAGAGCAGCAGTTTTGGTCTGTGCAGAAAGGCGGAGATAAGGGTAATCTTCTGCTTCATCCCTTGAGAATAGCCACTTATCATATCGCCCTCCCTCCCGCCTAGTTCCAGAGCCTCCAAGTACTCTTCAATTCGGTTCTTCTTCTCTGGCAAAGCTACCCCATAAATGTCGCCGATGAAGTCGAGGTATTCTAGTCCGGTCAAGAACTCATATAGACGCGAAGACTCCGGGACGTATCCCACCTGCCTCTTCACCGTTACAGAGTCATCTTGCGCATTTATGCCCAAAACTTTCACGGACCCAGAGTCTGGCTTGACGAGTCCTAAAATCATTCTGAGAGTCGTGGATTTTCCTGATCCGTTTGGACCTAGAAGCCCAAAGATTTCCCCGCGTCTGACATCCAAGTCCATGGAGTCTACAGCTACAATGTCAGCGTAACGTTTGGCTACACTTCTCAGTTCTACAGCATACCCCTCATTTGAGACCATCAAGGCCACCAACCGAAAATTGAAGAACGAGAATATTTAAACGTTATATGACGCTTTCCTTGCCGCGATTCTAAAACTGCGTCTCCCATTCACCCGCAACGCCTACAACCTTTGGAATTGAAAGGTCATGGACCAGTTCGAAACTCGTTTACTTTTAATAGTTGTTTGAGTTATATTTCTGAACTTCACGGTGCAACATACCCTCAAAAATGGAGGCACAGAACTTGACTGGTAAACCGCTAGTCTCCATTGTGTCAGCGGGACTGGCTAGGTTCGGAAGAAGAGAAGGAATCTACGGAAGAGAACTCTTCGCAGAAGCCGCCAAAGAAGCCTTTGAAAGATGCCCAGAGCTAGACCCGAAGAAAGACATCGAAAACCTAATCGTGGGACACATGGGCGAATCCTACGAGCACCAAGGACACACAGGCCCAACGGTATGCGACTGGGCAGGCCTGTTACCAATTCCTTCAGTAAGAACAGAGTCAGCATGCGCCTCTTCAGGAACCGCCCTTAGACTCGGCATCCTCTCCATACTCTCAGGCATGTACGATATAGCAATGGTCGGCGGCGTAGAGAAAATGACCAGCAGAACTACGCCCGAAGTAACCGAGTTCTTGGCGATGGCCTCAGACTTTCCCTTCGAACAGTGGCACGGCATAACCTTTCCCGGGTTGTACGCGCTGATGGCGACCGTCCATATGCATAAATATGGCACTACTGAGGAGCAAATGGCAATGGTCGCCGTTAAAAATCACCACAACGGAGCCTTGAATCCGAAAGCCCACATGCAGAGGGAAGTAACCTTGGAAAAGGCGATGTCGTCCAGAGTGATTGCCTGGCCTCTAAAACTATACGACTGCTCCCTCATCACCGATGGAGCCAGCTGCATAATCATGACCAAACCAGAACTAGCTAAAAGATTCACGGACACACCAGTGCACATCACAGGGTCGGGTCACGCCAGCGACGCTATTGGCTTGTACGAAAGAGAAGAATTCACAACCGTATCCGCAGCCAAACTCGCAGGACGCGAAGCCTACAAAATGGCGGGTATAGACCACCATAAATTGGATGTGGCAGAGGTTCATGACTGCTTTACAATAGCTGAAATCATAGCCTACGAAGACCTCGGCTTCTGCAAGCCAGGAGAAGGGGGAACCCTAGTAGAAAACGGCCTAACCACAATCGAAGGAAAAATCCCCGTCAACACGAGCGGTGGACTAAAGTCAAAAGGACATCCCGTCGGGGCGACCGGAACAGCTCAAGCCTACGAAATATACCTGCAATTAACAGAACAGGCTGAAAAGAGACAGGTTGACGGGGCTGAAATAGGCTTAACCCACAATGTAGGGGGTTCAGGAGCCACTGCAACCGTGCATATCTACAGGAGAGAATAGGATTGGCAGAGGCACATCCATTTACGATCGAAAGCTTCTACAAGTATGTGAGCGAGGGAAAGTTGATGGCAGCAAAATGCAGTCGCTGTGGGACTCTGCACCTCCCACCCAGATCCATGTGCACTGAATGCTTTTCCACCGATTTCGAGTGGGTTGAATCTGGGAAGATAGGGAAACTACTCACTTACACGGTGATTCATGTTTCGCCAGTGCAGTTTCAGTCGATGGTGCCGTATGCTGTTGGCATCTTGAGACTACAAGACGGTTTGAATCTACCGGGGATGATCCGCGGCGTAAAGCCAGAAGAAATCAAGGTTGGTATGGAGTTGAAGGTAGATTTCGACAGGACACTGCCTTCTCAGTGGCCAGTGTGGCCCAGGTATTTCTTTAGGCCACCTTAGAATTCCGTCATTCGACTAGAGGGTCATTTGTTCGTTGTCGTGAGAATAGATATAGACTGCGTTTTCAATGCTTCCAAGCATGTCGAGTGACTTCAATGCTTGATCGGCGCGGTATAGAACGCCAGAAATGTTTCTCTTCTCTAGGTTTTCTCGAAGAGGCGCCACGTCACCGCAATATACATAATTCTTTTCCTTCCATTTGATTATTGTTGATTGATGTCCGATAGAGTGCCCAGGTGTAGGAACAAGAACTATGTCATCGGTTAGCTGATATCTTCCACGTATACCTATGTAATCAACGCTTGTATCGAAGAAATCACTGATGTAAGCTGCCTTCTGGAATCGGTCTGGAGCATAGGCATAGCGAAGTTCTTCAGCCTGCACATAAAACTTCGCGCCTTTGAAATACTGGTTGTTGCCGCAATGATCAAAGTGCAGATGTGTATTGACGACGACATCAATGTCCTCTGGCTTCAAGTTGTGTTTTTCCAGCTCTATTTTCAGCGTTTGATGAGATCCTCGTCTTATCGTGTGGAATCGCTTGTGTTTCTCTGGCAAATCGCCGATTCCAGTGTCTATGAGGATTTTCTCCTCGTCCGTGATGATCAGCAAGGGTTTCAAAGCTGCTTCATAAGTCTGCCCCTGATACTTCAAGTATACAAGAAGGCTTTTGTCCAAAGTGAAGTACCCGTCACTGAGTAAGTGCAACTGCAATCTGAACCCACCTGCCCATTTTACTAGGTCGATACCTTTATGGAATTAACCCTTGTGGACTTAAAAATCGCGGGACACGCACGAATCTCTTAAAGAGTATGAAGAGATACATCGCAACTCCTGCAATCGTGGCTCCTAGGGCAACGTAGTCAATCGGCGTTGAACCGTACTGCAGGGTGATGTCCACATTGTCCGCCCCTTGAATCTCGATTTTCATAAGACAATTAGGGTCCTTTGCCAACTTTACTTCGCCCCCTGAAGAATGTATAGCCCACGCCGGATAGTAGTTCATTTTTACAATCAACGTTACGTCTTCGGAGCAGTCCTCCACCGTGAGGCGCAATTCATCTGGGTTGAGATAACTGTAGTTGACTGAAGCGTTGCCCTCGACCACCTCTATGAAGTTCAACGTGTAACTGTCTCTCAACTTAAACACGACAAACCCATACATTTCGCTTCGTTCGAAAAGAGTCTGGTTTCCATAGGCTGAAGGTATTCCTGATCCTTCTGCAAAGACTATGTATCGACTGTTAGTGTCAATTAATGTCTCCAAGATAACATCTGCATCATCAACTGTGGTCAAGTTTAACCAATAGTGGTAGTGGAAATCTGGGTTAATCTGACCGTGAACGTATCCTCCATCCAGCTGCCAGTTATTAGAAAGTACGTTGAAAGCGTAAGAAAATGTTCCGAACGCGGCGACTCTTTCACCAGACTTTAGATCAAGATCAAGCCTTTTGGAGACTTCCATCGTGTTTGCGTAAGGCTGCCAGGCGAACTGCTCAACATTGCAAGTGTGAATTAAGACACTGAGCATCATAATGCTTAGAAGGCAGTAGGGAACGAGCCGCTTAAGATGGTCACTACTTCCAAAAAAGGACGTAAGGTGATCCTCAATCCACTTCACAGCTAGCCCAGCCAACATAGCCATAGGCACGGAGACGAAGTAAGCCAGCCTACCTGGCCATCCAAAAGCGAGTCCTATATAAGGGGAGACAAGTGAAAAGAGAAAGAAACCGATCCAAGATAGGAAGATGATTCCCCAGAACGTTTTCCTCGCATTAAACTTTCGTCGTGCAACAAGCACTATGGAAAGAAGACACAGGAAAAGTAAAGGATACCCAAGAAAAAACACTCTAAACCAAGGATTTTCCGCTTCGACGAAAAGAATCTCAATTGGAAACATGGTGTGGAGTACTGCCTCACTGGTCACACCAAGTCTCCCCCAGCCCTCTAATAGACATGGCAGCAGCCAGAAACCAGCTAGAAATACGCCCAATACTCCTCCCAGAAAGAGCCCTGATACGCTTAATCGTTCAACTTCCTCTTTCCACCATCGAACAATCAAAGAGAAGAAAATGAAGATTCCTAGCATGAATCCGAAACTCAAAGTAGTCTGCAAGTGAGAGACGAAGATGAGCGAAAAGAGTGGAGCGGTAATCAATACTGTTCTCTTGATCTTGCCTTCACATTTCGCTATGCAGAAAAGAGTCAACGGTATCAGGAACACCGAGAAATTGTGGGTGAAATGCCCTACGAAGAAACGCCCGTAGAGAGTCTGAGGACTAAGCATGTAGAGCATCGCTGAAGAGACACCAGCAAAACGGCTCTTCGTCAACACCTTCACAAAATGATAGATGAAAAGACCTGTGAGATAGAAAGAGAAAAAGTCAGTGAACCGGTAACCCTCTAGCGTCGATCCAAACAGCCAGCCTACCGACGACGCAACAAAATAGCTTAGCGGTGGATAAAACCGTAAGGAATGGGTTCCGCAGTACCACCATGGAAACCATCGTGGGATAGATGGAAAAAACTGCGAGAAAACTCTAATCTTGGAAAAATGCATGGCCGAATCACAGCCCGGTGGAACGGAAGAGGCTGAAAAAAGAGGACTAGATCCGTACAGAGCAACCGCATAAAGCGTCATGTAACAAAGGAGGTGTTTGGATATCTCTCTCAGACTTGAAGGTGTAGGTTTAATCGAAAGGTCCAAAGTCAATCACGACATCTACTCTTGAAATAGGCACATTCACCAGAGAGGTCTCCCCAGCTAGATGTCTGCAATTGCATCCTCGTGCAATGTGGAAGATGAATGTAAGAAGTCATCTTGTGAAACCGGGATTCGCTAATTATCAAGAATTCTTATAGACTTTATGAATTGCAGATAACCATCCTCTGGGCGCGCTTCGGGAGGATATGTGCTTGTATCAAATATGGCGCGCACGTGAGTCTGGATTCATATTCGAAGTTAACAATGTTTAATTTTCCAGCCAGTGAGTGATTCGCAGAACCAACCGGAACAGCGCGGCATCGCTATGATCCCCATGTGCCGACGTCTACATTGTTGTTACCACGAATTTGTCGATTTCCAGTGGCGACAGTGCGCACCTGATTCTTCTTCGTGAGGAGTCAAGAGATGGTAGAGAGTAAACTAGATGTTTCCTTGGTGATGCCTGCTTTCAATGAAGAGGACAATATAAAGGAGGCTGTTGAGAAGGCCCGCAGTGTTGTCAGTGGACTCGGGGTCAGGTATGAAGTCATAGTGGTAGATGACGGAAGTTTTGATGACACTCTAACAGAAGCAGTGAATTACTCTAATGGCCACAGCCGCGTGAGAATATTGAGCTACAGAAAGAACATGGGAAAAGGGTTTGCCGTTAAGACTGGGTTCTACCATGCTAACGGAGATGTTGTCATATTCATCGACAGTGACTTGGACATTCATCCGAACCAGATATGTGAATATCTTGGGGCTCTGAAGTCTGCAGACATGGTGATCGCATCAAAACGGCACCCTCAATCAAAGGTGGAGACACCGCTAGTTCGCAGACTCCTTAGCCAAAGCTTCAACGTGTTGGCCAGATTGCTGACGGGAGTGAAAGTTAGCGACACCCAAACAGGGCTTAAAGCCATCAGAAGAACCGCTTTCGAGACGATATTCTCTAGATTGGCTGTCAAGAGATATGCCTACGACGTTGAGCTGTTGACAGTTGCAGGTCTTAACGGAATCAAGATAGCTGAACTTCCAATTAATGTTCAGATGCGTAGCATGTTTAAGTTCAAGGAAGCGTGGAGAATGTTGATAGACTTGCTGGGAATTGCCTACCGGTTAAGGGTTAGCAAGTTCTATTCATGACCATAAGGTCGTAACGCGGAATGAAAGACAGAATTCCAGGCAACTACCAATATCATGCTTTGAGAAAGGGGCATCCAATTCAGAGGCAGTGGCACAGAAACAAATTGAACCTACTTAGGCATCTTCGTTTTCTCAATGAAGATGACGTTGTTCTAGATGCAGGGTGTGGCTCTGGCAACATACTACTGGAATTCGCCAAAGAAGTTCGATATATCGTGGGCGTAGATACTAATGAAGAATGTATTACATTCCTTAGGCAGAAGATAAGAGATCAACATATTCAGAATGCATTCGCCAGAAAACTCGATCTTCTGGAAATCAGGAGCTTGAATCTGAGTTTTAGTAAGATAATCATGAGTGAAGTCATCGAGCACCTTAATGAAGAGTATTCAGCGAAGCTCTTGACAGAACTAGGTGAAATGATCACTCGAGACGGAGAAATATTGATCACCACTCCCAATTATAGAAGCTTTTGGTCCAGTATAGAAATCCTGCTAGATTCGTCAAAGCTGGCACCCAAACTGAAAGATGTGCAGCACGTGGCAAAGTACGATTGGAGAAAGCTACTTGAAATCGCAGAGCAGTCCCAATATCAAGTAATTGACAAAGGCACTCTTAATTGGATCTCTCCGTTCATATCCTTGATCACTCCGAATCTAGCTGACAAAATTTCGTACTTTGAATTTTCACGAGTCCCCTTCGGAAATCTCCTTTATGTCGTTCTTGGACGAAAAATCCCCTGAAACGATTCCACGTCTTGCTTCTCTTCCCGTTCTGCCCACACAATCCTCCAGCAATCCTCCGTCTGACGAACTCCAAGGGAGACTGGAAGTATACGATCGATTAGAATTCAGACTTCATAAACCATTTTAATACTCTGAATCAACATTCAACCTCACAAGTAGACTAGGAGGCTACCAATGAATCAGTTCGAAAACTATGGGCAGTGCAAACAATAAAGAAAGCCGCATTGTTCGGATTTCATTCTGCGCGCCTGTGGGCGCATCAATTCTTTAGGGGCACAAAAATGGGACAAAGGTTCGCACGCGTTGAGATGAAAATCATCATCGGATCTATTAACCTCGTCGTCGGTTTTGTAGCCTCCAGCATAGCTCTTTTTCATTGGTTAGGATGCATGAGCGTTCAGCATTTGATTGGCACTTACGCCTGCTATTTTCTAGGATTAGGAGGATTGGTAGCCACGATCTTTGGTGCAGTGCTTATCATAAAGGCTTGGGCGCTTAGCAACGTTTCGAACGGAAAACACAAGTTACCTGCCAATCTACGTGTCCCTCAAAACATTGGAACCAAGCGGCCTAACACAATATTGCCAGCAAAGATTGTCGAAAGGAAGATCACTGTTCTAAAATCACGCTTTAACCATGATGGCGTAAAGCTTTTGGCAGATGAGCTAAAGGGCAAGCTCTTTGCAAAGATGCACTTTCTAAAGCCCAAACCCGAAGAAGTTCAGGTTGTTTCAATCGACAAATACTATGAACCATACATCGTCGTGGGCGGAAAATATGAAGTTGAATACTATAAAAGGCATATCTTTCCTGTTCAAGTTGAGGAAGACGCTGCGGAAATCGCTCTTTACGGGAAGAAGTTTAAACCCAAACCACTCGACAATCATCCTGAAAGCCCCATTAGAAAAGTCGAACTTGAGGGTGAAGCACTTTTTGACTACAAGAACGAAGCGCACATCATTCTCGACAAGGCGGGTCGCGAAATTGCATATGAAAAAATGCCACTCGCCCCTTCTGAAGAGCAGAGCATGGAAAAGCTAGTGGAACTTGGGATAAAAACAGAGAAGATCAAAATTTCTCGGGAAAAGGAGATAGATCTTCTTCGATCCAGAATCGTAGAAAGGCCTTCCGACGGTGTGATTACTAAGGAGATCTTTGAAGTCAATGAGCGTGCCGTGATATACAGCCCGATGTATCAACTCACATTCCGAAATGTGAAGACAGGAAAGGAGGCCAATGTGAAGATTGACGGGATCACTGGTGACATAATCCTTCATGAGGACAAGGTCAGACCCAAACCCTTAACCAAGCCCACGGAGGATTCTGGTGTAGCTCGCACAATGGATTCGCTGCCTGTGGAAGACAAAAGAGATCTGCCAAGATCAACTCCTGCAGTAAGACGCGCCAACGAGCTTGAAGGAACCACTCCAGATCTGGGGGCCCAGAAGATTGTCGAACAACTTGAACTGCCAACGGTGATAGGTGTTGAAGAGGACTTAGGGTTTCAGGCAAAAGCTGTTGGAGATTTGGAAATCCCTTCCGGGACCACGATCCATGAAACTTTGATGGTTAAAGGGCGTCTAAAGATTGGCGCTCACTGCCAGATTTTTGCAGAAGTAGAAGCTTTGAAAGATATTGCGATAGGAGCCAAAACCGAAATCGAGGGAAACGTCGTTTCAGGAGGCAACATCCTGATTGGGCCAGATTCTTTCGTACATGGATCGGTGAAGTCTGCAGGCCAAATTGAAATCGGTGAGAATGCTATAATCAAGGGAAGATTACATTCAAAATCCTCAGTCATACTGAATCGATTTGCGAAGGTCTACGGGCGTTCGTAGCCGGAAAGCAGAACACACATACATTTCTATGGAACCTGTCTCCTCTTTCACTGGAGCCCCACACGCACGCGAATTCCGCCACTTTTCCTTTTCCTGGACACGACAAAGTAGATAGCGAGAGTTACGAGTGGGACTAGGGCTAGAGGCATCTCGGAGATGTTATTTCTCAGGATTTTATATGGTCCCACTGTATCTTTTATGACCATGTTTTTTGTGGCAGTACAAGAGAGGATTTGTATATCCTGCGTGTCCAACCCAAGGTTGTCCAAGTCAGCCCAGAGCACGATGCTCGTGCCATCAGTCTGACAGTAAGTTGGCCATGCTGAATTGATCCAATCCATGCCATTCCACTCATAGAGGACGCCATCCGAGCTGAGGAAGTAGTCGTAACCGTAGGCACCAATTTGTTGGCCACCGACCTTTGTGTCTAGATATACTACATATCTAAAGGCTGTCGAATCAGGCTTGTCCGCTTCAGCCATCCTGAAGAAGACATGTGTTCCGTTATTAGTATAGTGCAGTGCTTTAACATCGACTTTATCGGGTTGAGAAGGGAGAAGAGGGTCGGAACCAAGTTGAATCCAATCGGAAGGGTATGGCAAGTCAGAGTTGACAGTTGTGATAAGAGTCACAGAATCCGAGGCACCTGAGCTTGGACTCACTGCCTCGATTATTGTGGAGTCTACCACAGCATCGATTGCCCCTGATGGAATTGTTACCCTTACGACTAACGTGACTACTTCATCTGCGTCCAGTGTTATGTTGTATCCTTGAGGTGGTATTAGTTGGATGTCACCACCGTTCAGATGGTCTGTGTCCTGCCAAACTTCTACGAAGTATCCTTGGTCCGACGAAGCCGTAAGAGTGAAGGTGTCCATCGAATCTCCTTCGTTCCTGATGTAAACATTGTAGTCGATCGTTGATGCAGGGGCAACGGAGAAGGATTGGTCGATCGCCAAGTCGACTCTCCCTCTGCTAGGTTTTTTTGTTGGGCTCCCGCCCTGTGTAGTTTCGGGAAAATCCACCACCACGATCAATAATGATAAAGAGAACACTGCTGCGATCAAAGCTAGCAGCAATCCTGTGGCGTGCTTCATATGGTTTCCACATCAACATTTGATTTGAGGTCTTCAGAAACCACTTCCTTTAAAGATTCGACTACACGAACCCCCTCCACGGAATGGACCTTTAGCGGTCCTTCTGCTTTCTCCACGCATATAGTGCTCGCCGAGGCAATCCCCCCGCCCTCAACACCCATGCCAACCCTTGCACCTCTCTTAACAAAAACAGGGCCCTTGCAGTCGATGCAGTTGCGTACGATCACGTCTTCCAAGACAATCAGCTCTCTTTGACAGACGATGGACTTTCCTAGGAAATTACGTGCCCCAATTATGGCTCTTCCTTTCACATGGAGCCCTCCCAGAAATGTCACATCAGCCTCGGAAGTAAGGTCCCCTTCCACGACCAGGTTATACTGGATTACTTCTCCCCTCGGGATTCGCACATCGCCTATTACACGGATTGTCTCAGCTTCCTGCATCCAAGTGCGTGCGCGTGTCTCGAACCTGTTCCTGGAAATCTCATCCATTATGTGGTTCCATTCAGTAGTTTTATCCAGCTTATCTCCACTTATTGTCTTTCCTGAATGAGCGTAGAGTTCGGGAGCACGGGCTTCGCCTATCTTGTAGACCCGAGCCGATCTCTCGTCAATTGTCCTGTCTAGGTCTATGAATAGAGGACCAGAATCCTTGGGCTTCTTGTACTCCCAGAATCCCCAGACAAAGCAAAGGATAGTTAGTCCAACAAGGAGAAACAGAATGATAAGGTACCCGAAGGAGATCACTCGATCAGCTCCTTTTACTGTGATTTCGTCTTATCTCTGCGTTCTTGGCATGGTTGTAGTAGAGCAAACCGTTACCAGACCGATCTGTCTTGTCCCATCGATGGGCGTTGTTAATTCTGCCGTGAAAGTTGTTCGGCGCCTTGTCACGATTGTACCTCGTCAGCCCCTCCTCCTGGACTCTGTTCAAAAAAGTCGGCGTCTCTTCGTCAAAAAGCTGCAGCCGCAAGAATACTGCTTCAAGGAAGGCCTTACTGCATACCCAAACGTTTGCAAAGAAACCTATTAGTATCAACGGGAGAAGCCATATGCTACGCCTTCTCTGATCGAGAAACAGGCTTCCACCAACTTCAGTGAAGACCGCAAAGTTTCCAAAACTGCTGTAGCTAAAAATGAACAGCATAGCCGGGAAGAGCGAAATCCACGATGGTGCTCCAGCTAGGTAAGTTAGTATTCCTGTCAGCCACCCAATCAGTATGAGGAGCGGTACGACATAGACTCCCAACAAGAGAAGGCCATCGACTTTCTGCCAGAACGTTAGAAGTGGGGATTTTAGCGTCTCAAAGAAGTACTCGAAGAAGCATTGGTCGTGCCCGATCGCCCACCTTCTGAGCTGGTTTTTTCTCATATCCCATGAGGTAACTGCTTCCTCGTAGCACTCGGCGGCGTTTACGTAAGCGATTTTCCAACCCCGCAAGTAGAGTTTGTAGGTAAGGTCGGTGTCTTCTGCGAGCTTAGTCTCGTCCCATCCGCCAACAGCCTTCAAGACGCTCCTTCTGAAACCTCCGACAGTTCCTCCGAACTGCGGAATGAGGTTCAGGTTGAACCTTGCCTGTTGGTTGACTTGGTAGCCAGCAGCTCTTTCCATATCTACAATTCTACTCAGGAAGGACTCAGGGCTGTTGACTACAACCACACGCCCCATAACTCCGCCAACCTCAACATCGCAAAAGGGGGCCACAAGTCTTTTGACACAGTCGCATGGGGGCATGTAGTCTGCATCGAAGGTTAGTATTATCTCATTTGACGCCACACTGAGCCCTACGTTAAGCGCCTCTGGCTTGCCGTTCCCACCATTTCCGACACGGTGTACAGCCTTGATGAAGCCGAATTTCGACGCGTACTGGTCAACGATCAACGGTGTGGTATCCGTTGACCCATCGTCGATCACGATCACCTCATACTTGCCGCCATCTCTCGGGTAATCCATTTGCACAAAGCGGTCTAAGATGTTGGTGGCTACTCTCTCCTCGTTATGCATAGGGACCAGAATCGAAACGCTTGGCGTGTAGTCACCGGCGAGTTCCTGGTGACACGTCCGCTGGTCTTCGAACATCCTATTCCAGAAGAACCGGAAGTGCCGCACAATGTAGAGGCACATGATCACTAATATGATGAACATGATCAAGTTCGCTAGGGGGGCAATTTGTGATTCAAGTCCCAAGCCTCATCACCCCGCTCACTTCGTACTTCGAAAGGTGAGCTAGTCCAACTGAGTAGAAGGCAACAATGTAGACGAATTCGACGAAGGCGCCAACCATGTAGTGGAAGAGCAGAAACACTGAGCCGCCAAAGTAGTAGAGAGTCGCTGTTACAAAAGACAAGCGCAAGAGGTTCCACACAATTGAGAATCCCATTGCCACGAAGAGCCAAGAAACCTTGATCCACAGGGGACCTTTTATGGTGAACAGGAAGGGAACATAGATCAGAGACACGAGGCACATGTTGATTACTCCAGAGCACGACCAGTCAATAGTAACCCAGTGAATTGTGTATGATGAGATAGGGTAGACCACGGTTTGCCACAAGAGCGTCAAGATCGCAGCAATTGCGACAATCGACCAAATAGCTTTTATGGGAGGAGCTATTGGCCGAAACATGGCTACGATCAGAATCGATGATACTAAGATTATTACCAGGGCAACAATAGTCGTGGATGAGATTGGAGTATGATGGATGGGCACCTCGAAGGTAGCTAAACTGCCCAGCGTGAATAGCTTGTGCGATACTCCAGCAAGGGAAAGAAGCTGGTCTATCATATCGGCCTGCCAGATCCAAAAGCTGAACCCATTGGATGCGACGAGTAGCGTAACGCCCAGCGAAATCGCTAAGCCAACAAGGAAATGCAGCCGATGGACTCTCAGGCTCCTTGAATATCGTGTTTCTTCCATAGGATCATCTAATCCTCTGGTCCAGCAATGACTCTGTGCTCAAACGGTGAAAACCCGTATGAATTCCAAGTTGAAATAAGGATTATGACTTTAGAATCCAGACCGTTAATCCGATTTGGAGCTTACTCTTCGAATACACTGCAAAAGCGGTACACATCCATAAACCACAAACCATACATTCGCCAATGAATTTACAAGCAGGAGCTGGGACAGAAAGGCAGGCTACTAGTCAAGAGACTTAGTGGATTTGTAGGAATAGATTCTTACTACCGTAACTCCGTCGGTGGTTAGCTACAATCTGCATCTGCAATTCGCAAATTATTTCCGAGTCGAATACGTGTGATTGTGCTTGGGGAAGTCATGCCAGTCGAGATTCACTCACGTTTTTTCGCAGTGCTCGGATTATCGCTCGGGGCTTTGCTTGGGTTCATCTTCAGCGTGTTGATGCCTCCGCGAACAGCGGCTATCGCAGATTTGTATAATCCAGTCATGTGGGCTATCGCCATTCTTAGTTTCTTTGTTCTACAATATGGTTTGGGAGTCCTACTGAATAAACCTTGCACGTCGAGAGAAATCTACTTTGGGGTACTCCTGTTTCCAATCACTTACACAGCATCCATGCTGGCCATCTCGATTCTGAACTTCTTGCAGATGGTTGTAGCCGCTGAAATCCCCGCGTTGGTCCTCTTCATAGCTTCCTTCTATATCGTCTCTCCATTCGTTTCCTTCTTTGCAGGATTTGACACAAAGGCGTTGGATGAAGCAAGAATTCCAGTCGAAACCATTTTCACTTTTGAAATCAGGCGCTCAGCAGCCAAAGAAGAGGATGGTCTTAGACTTCTAACGAGAATAGTACATGGAATGGGACTAGCGGTCTCACTAAAGGACGAAAAAGACAGTGAAGGCTTAATTATTTGCCAAAAAGAAAAAATGCACATAGGAATTATCTACGATTTCAAAGATGGGGTTCTAACGACAACGTTTATACCTTTTAGATTGGTGAACGACGTGGTCAAAGAAGTTGAAGATTTGGATATAGTGTTAGATTTTAAGGCGCAAATTAGTGGAATGTTATATGCTTGGATGCAGAACAACTTAATTTTGCGGTTTAATGAAGCTCCACCAAACGTCAAGCTAGGATTCGTGAAAGTATCTGAGGGGCTTGGACCGATAAAAACGCCTTTCACTATTCATATACGAGAAACAATTGTCTCCTTCCCAAAGAATCATCCGTATCAGCTAGCTTTGCTCACCACCGGCTCTGTGATCATAATCAATGTTATGCTTTTCATCTTGGGTAGACTGGTTTTCAAATGACAGCCTGCGCAGAAAGGTAGACCATGCAACGCTTGCAGCAAATGCTTAAAGGTCACGCAGATGTGCTATGATCTAGAAGCTAGCCTTTCGAAATGTTCGTCCCAGAGAGACATTCGTTTAATGTTGTTGTCCATCTCTGGAGTGCGTTGCACTTCACCGTTGTCATCATCAATCCCCCACATCCTTAGCTTGACTCTCGATATCATATTGCAAGCCTTATAGTACATGATTAAGAGTTTACATTCTGCCCTATTTCTGGCTAGATTATGTTTCAAAAGCAACTGCATGATTTCAATATCATATTCACGTCTCTTCATCATTCCAACAGCTTGCCCTTGATCCTCTGACATATCTTCGCCTCAACAAGAACCTTATCGTGTATCTTAATATATGACTTCTTTCGCCACTCGATATATGTAAAAATCCGATACATCCCAAGAAATCGTCGCAAGATAAGAAGATTCTTTCCTTGATCTCCGTGTTGTTGGTGTTCTTCAAGATTTGTCAGTATCAGCACTTCTAAGACACGTCAACGCCTGATGCGGGGGCAAACGTTGCGCGCGCAGGTGTTCATTTGTTCATTACATTCGAAATCGGCTATGAAACACGCGCAAGCCTCTTGTCGAGGGCTACGAATTTGCGAAAACGAAAGCGTCTCCACTGAAAGTGTGCGTTTGAGAATAAGAAAGTAAAAAAAATGAAGGGACTTTTATTCGTCCTTTTCTGATTTCCCTGCTGTATCAGGTTCCACTCGCGGTCTTTGCGTTACTCCTGCGTGAGGAAAAGTTGGCACTGTGTATGTATCAACGATCCCAGAAATGCCTTTCACTTTCTTGTGTACGAAGTCTAATGCTTGATTGGCGTTGTCCGCGTTAAACCATATACCGACGTCCCAGGTTCCGAATATGTTCATCGTGTAGTTCAGGTCTATACCATTGGTGGGCTTGTTGGGGAAGCCTCTCAGAGTATTCAACACGTCGATGATCTTCCCTGGACTGATTTTCAGTAGGAGCAGATACTCGGTCATGCTTTTTTTCACCCTCCTTTTATTATCTGTCTGCCAATGTGTCGTCTGAAATGATTTAATCCTTATGAATTACCAATAATCATCGATAATCAATATCTGAATCAGTGAAGTCTTAACTTCTCTTGTCGAGTTGTTGTATTAAAAGCGGTATTTCTGCAGATGATGAAACAAGGTAGCTAGCGCCAGCATCCATCAATCTTTCTGGAGTAGAGATCCCGGTAACCACGCCCACTGCTAAGACGCTAAGTGCACGGGCGCATCTCATGTCCAGAGTACTGTCGCCCACGACAATGACTTCATAAGGCTTAACGTTCAAAGCGTCCAGCGCGGCTTTCAGATGCGCAGGATCAGGCTTGACTGCAGCAACAACATCGCGAGTAATGACCGCATCAAAGAAATGCCCTACGCGGAAGCGTCTCAGAACAAAGCTTGTCGCCCTTTCGCCGTCAATCGTGAAAAGGCTCATCTTCAATTTCATATCTCTCAAGGCGTTAAGTGCCCCAAGAACTCCTGGCACCAAGTTAGTTTCACGAGCAGCTTGGAGTTCGTACCGATCTGCCAAAGAAAGCACAGTCTCTCTTACTCGATTTATCTCCTTTACTTTCTTGCCAGTATTTCGCATGTAGGTCTCTACCTTCTCCAACGTTCCAAATATGCCTTCGCTTGTGGAAAGGATAGAGGTTGGAATGCCCTGATCGGTGAGCAAATGTATGAGTTCAGCTTTTTCGGCTTTGTAGTCTAATTTGAATTCCACAAGTGTTCCGTCGAGATCAAAGATAACTGCTTTGACCGTCAATGTGAATCAGCTTTTCTTAAGCCTAGAGATTTAGAGGCTTTAGTGCTGAGTGTACGAGAGATATAGTTTGCGGTTTTCAGCTTGTTTGATTTGGATGAAGAGGAAATCCATTTGAGTGTGAAGGATATTAGATTAGAAGGGGTTCTTTCCGCATGAGTGTTGAAGAGTACGTGGGTAATCCTCTTTGGTCGGTTCTGGCGGACACCGTTCACGCCATGGTTATGTATCCTTATCACAAAGGCTACACTAGAGACACTATTCTCCACGAGCAGCCTGATGTAACTCCGCAAGGCCTAGCATCGAAAATGGGTATTCCTCTTGGTGAGAGTCTTGTGATTCTTTATGAGCTTCGGGAAGAAAACAAGAAGAGCTAGGGCTTCATGTATACGTAAGTTTGACAATACAGTGGGCTCTAATTTCGTAAGCAGTTATGGTTTTAGAGATGCTACCTTGAGTAAATGTATTTCATAGCCCTCCTTGACCTTCTGCTCTTGCTCCTCAACCCATTTCCCAAATCCTATCTCCTTAAATCGCTCAAACCTATCCACCGTATCAGGGTCGGCAACGCTCTCGATTCTCGAACACGGAAACTCTTCACACTCAAAACAGATACGTAAGCCTTTTTCAAAACAGCATTGCTTTACCTCACACCAAGCGGGTCCTCCACCTTGTCGGCATCCCAGGCATTTTGCGTTCTCGATGAACCATTCTAGCCCCCTAATGAACTGGTCGAAATCGAACTTCCCCTTGGACCGAAATTCGAAACCGTAGAGCTTCGCGAATTCCTTCATCTGTTTGGCTGTTTCACTAATTAGTCCATTATACTGCCCACATCCCCTACAATAATCACCGCATGGTGCGGCCAGATTGTGGTTATTCATATTTCCCTACCACTTACAGCTACTTCTCTGTCGGTCTGATGTAGTGTTTTCCTGTGGTATAGGCATATCCCTGTTTGGCTCTCTTCGTGTGAAATCCCAACCATCTCTTCAGTCGGTTAGATTGCGTGGACTGATGAGGCTTTGAAAGCCAGATAGACTGTAGTGCCGAGGTTGAGGTTCATCTCTTTGAAGGAGCGTTTGGTGATTTGGACTAGGAATTCTTTTCCGACGTTGATCTTCAGCCGCACTATAGGTTCTTGATCTGTGATTTCGGTTATTTGACCTTTGAAGACGTTTCTTGCGCTTGATTTTATTGGTCTTCTTGAGAGGATTATGTCTTCTGGGCGTACGTAAGTTGCGACTCTTCCGGTTTTGGGGGTGGCTGTTTCGATGTGTATGCCGTTGCCGATATCTACGAGAGAGGTACCTTCGCTTAGGAGTCTTGAGTTGCCTGTGAAGACGTTTTTCAGCCTGGCGAAGCTGGCTAGGGTGAGAGATGGTCTTCTGAAAATTTCTTCTACGGTTCCGGTTTCGACCATTCTGCCCTGAAGAAGTAGAGCAGCTCTTTCTGTGATGGTTTGGGCTTGGAAGATGTTGTGGGTAGCTACAATTATGGTGGTTTTGTTTTGGCGGTTGATATAGCGGATGGTTTCTTCTATAATGGATACGGTTTCCGGGTCTAGGTTTGCTGTTGGTTCGTCTAGCAGGAGGAGTGGTGTATTTAGCGCGAGGGCTCTGGCTAGGGCTACGCGTTGTTGTTCTCCGCCTGAGAGTTTCTTGGCTTGGCGTTTTGCATAGCCTTCCAGTTTGACAGCATTTAGGACCGAGTTTACTCTTTGATGAATTTCCTTTTTCCTGAAGCCTCTTATTTTGAGCCCGTATGCGATGTTTTTGTGGATTGTTGTGTTGAACAGGGTGGTCTTTTGGAAGACCATGGTAGCTTGGTTTCTGATCTGTTTTCGGTTGTTGTCGCCGATTTTTGTGCCATTGAAACGGATCTCTCCAGTTGTTGGCGTGTCGAGTCCTGCCATGATTCTGAGCATGGTGGTCTTGCCGGAGCCGTTGGGTCCCATTATTGTGAGGGTTTCGCCTTTTCTAATTTGAAGATCTATGCCTCGTACGGCGTGTACGCTTACGTATTGTTTTCTCAGGTTTCTGAGTTCTATTATGGGTACCGTTGTCATGTTCTTCGCCTCGTTTGGATTAGGTTTGTTGTTATGGTGGTAGCGAAGACTATAGTGAGTAGTATAGCGGTTAGTGTGAGGCTGTGTTGGATTTGTCCTCTTTGGACTTCCATGGCTATGGCTGTTGTTAGGATTCTTGTTCCTCCTCGGAGGTTGGCGCCCACTGAGAGGGCTACACCGAGTTCTGCGAAGGCGCGGGTGAAGCTTGCTATGAGGGCTAGCACGACGCCGGCTTTTGCTTCTGCTAGTATGGTAAGGGATGTTTCTGTTTCTGAGGCGCCCAGTGTTCGGGCTAGGTCTTTTATTTCCGGGTCAATGGTTTCGAGGGCGTTGGTTGTGAGGCTGATGAGGATCGGTGTGATTAGCAGGGCTTGCCCGATGATTATGGCGAGTGGCGTGAAGAGTATGTTTACGCTGCCTAGGGGTCCTGATGAGGATAGTAGGAGGTAGAGGATTAAGCCTAGGGCTACTGTGGGCATGCCCATGAGGGCGTTGAATATGCTTTTTATGAGTTGTTTCGTTGGGAAGTTCTTGAGGGCTATGAGTGAGCCGATTGGGATGCTCCATAGCGTGGCTAGTAGTGTTGCTGTGGCGCTGATGTGGATGGTTCTTAGGGTAATTTCTAGGATTTCAGACATTTGAGGTTGTCATCTCGCCTTACTGGTATAGTTCTGGGTGGTCGTTCCAATATTGTGGAGGACACTCGTTGCCATCGAAGTAGGCATAGTCTTTTATCCATTGGGCGGTAGTGGGGTCTGTATTTTCCTTTAGAAGCGTTACTGCTGGGTGGAAAAGGCTTTGTCCGTATTCGCTTTTTCCGTAGTCCGCGATTATTTGTTGTCCTTCTGCGGAGACTAGGTATTTTATGAAGGTTATGGCTCCGTCGAAGTTGACGTTATGGTGGAGTGTTTTGTTTGTGACTATGGCGCTGTAAACGTTTAGGAGTTGTTCTGCTTGGGTTACGTGAGGTTTTAGGTTGATTATACCTTCTTTGTAGTATGCTAAGTATGTGCCCATGTCTGTGAGCGTGTAGGCTTGGAATTGATTGGCCGTTTTTAGGGTTCCGCCCATGCCTGTGCCTGTTTCTTGGTACCAGTCTTCGTTGCGTATTTGGGTCCAGTTGTAGTCTGCTTCAGCCCACAACTGTTTTTCTTTTGTGTGGGTTCCCGAGTCGTCTCCTCTTGACATCCATGATGCTTGCTGGTTTCTTCCTGCTTCAACTATTTTTGATAAGGCTTGGCTGGTATCAGTCAGTCCGTTGATTTTTGCTGGGTCTTCGTTTGGCCCTATGATGGCGAAGTAGTTGTAGGCTATGATTTTTCTGCAAAGCCCGTAGCCTTGTACGAGGAAATGGGTTTCTTGGGTTGGTGAATGGACTAAGATAAGGTCTGCGTCTCCTCTCTGAGCATGAGTAATGGCTAAGCCTGTTCCCACCGAAATGAAGTTGAGATCGATTGGATACTCAGATTCGAATTGAGTCTCTATAAGGTCTAGGAGCCCTGTGTCGAAGAGGCTGGTTGTGGTGGAGATCATGAGTCTCTCTTTTGAGAAAGCTTTGATGTAGAGGGCTGTTCCGGCCACTGAGCCAACTACGACGACGATCAAAGCGGTTATCCAAAGTAGATTAGTTTTTCTCATCTATGAATACTCCCGTTATGTTTGGCTGGATATATCGGTGCAATAATCTTAAAAACCTTCTTGCTTGCGACGGTGGAATTAGAGCGCAAGAATCAGTGCACGCGCGCACAAAATTTCCCCCACTTTTCATTGAGCAGCGAGTTATTGACTAAGACTTATTTCCGCTGTGTGTGATAGGTTGTATTTAGTATGCTCACCCGTAACGAACACACTCCCCAATGCAAAATCTGGCTAGAACACAAAGGAAGACCCCTAATAGGAAAAGGCGGAGCCAAAATCCTCCAAACCATAAAGGCGACACAGTCCATAACAAAAACAGCCCAACGACTCGACATGAGCTACAAATACGTATGGAACTACCTAGCCAAAATAGAGAAGACCCTACAACAACCGATAATCCAAACATACAAAGGCGGAAGAAAGGGTGGAGGAGGAGCCACACTAACCCCACTCGGCCAAGCCTTACTCAAAGAATACAAACGCGTAGAAAGCTACCTGGGTGAGACACTGGAAGACAAAGAATACTGGGAGGCAATAGGACTGAAAATAAGCGCCCGCAACCGCATAAAAGGCGTAATAAGACAAGTAGAAAAAGGCGCAATCACGGCAAAAATAAGAATAGAAATCCAGACGCCCGCAACAATAACAGCCATCATATCGAAGGAGGCTACAGAAGAACTAGACCTAAAACCAGGCGACAAAGCCCAAGCAGTAATAAAAGCAACAGAAGTTATGATAGCAAAAGAGACCTAGCCAGCCACACTAACCCTCAACAACATACCGGTACGACACAAAACGCCCAGCAGTAGCGCTATCCCTAACAACCCTTACAACATCACCCGGTCGCGCACCAATAGCCCTTACAGCAGGATCAGAAGCTCTGATCCAAGGCAGCTGGAAAGCATCAACCCTATACTCGGTCAAAACCTTCTCCCGCTCCTCATCTGCCAAAACCTCGTGCTTCGGCACCATAACGTGCTGAAAAATATCAAAAGCCGGAAAATCCCTCGGAATCAACTCAATCCTATTCTTCTGCGCCCGTATCTTCGCAGCCGAAGTATACCGTCCACTTGAAACAATAATACTCCCGTCGACCTCTGCCTCTTTCATAGCCTTCTTCAGGCGGTTAACGTACGCTACACCCACAGTCCCTCCGCCGGGCACACACCACAACAACAACTTCTTCTTCACCTTGGGCACGCTGACGAGATAGCTAACTACGTCCTTCAAGTCCTCCCGCTTCACCTTCCTATAACCACGAAGCTTCATCAAAATCTGGGCCTTCCTCTCCTCCAAAGTCTCTTCAGAACCCAAATCTCGCCACACCACTCCACAGACAGCTTAAGCACAGAACAACCACATCACCCTTAAACTTTGTGCTTCTCAACAGACAACACCAACATCTAAAGATGTCTAGACAATCCATACGAAACCCTTATTTTTCCACCTCAAAATTCACAACCCATAACAAAAACGGAGAGCACAAAAATGAGTGAAAGGAGAACCCCCATATCACTCCTAACCGTAGCCATGTCCCTGTGCGCAGCCCTATACGCCGTAGGCTCCTACGCAACCGCTTACATACCCTCCCCGTGGGGCTTTGGACAATTCAGACCCGCAGTAGTCATTCCTGCCTTCTTCGCCACCATATTTGGACCAATGCCCGCAGGGATAGGCGCGGCCATAGGAACATTAATCGCGGACTCGATAAAACACGGATACTTATATCCTGGAAGTTACCTTGCAGCAGTACCAGGGAATTTCATAGGCTTCTACTTATTCGGCTACATCGTCAAGAAGAAATTCACATGGGGACGGTTCATCTTGGCATCCAATGTGACCCTTACATTAGCCAATCTAATCGTTGCATTTTTGTACGTATTCCTTTTCAAAGTCCTGTACCTCGGTCAAGCTTCATACGCCACAATGCCCACAGACGCCCTTATATTCCTGTCAATCGGCCTCACGATTTGGTGGTTCGTCACGATGCTCCCATTTGTCCTCCTCGTTACCCCACCACTGGTACGAGCAGTAGCAACCGCTGTGCCTTCGGTTGTCCCAGAGGGAGTAAGAACTCACAGTCTCAAAGAGGAACTCCCCAGAAACACGCTCAGCTTGAGCATGTTAGTTCCTGGTTTGATCATGCTTCTAGTCGGATTAGCAACCACCTTTACCATTCTTGGCGAGTACATATCCACTTTCTTCGCTGACCCCACACCAACCCTTATCCAATTAATGTTTTACGCTAGTGGGAGCATTCTGTCAATACTGGGCGTGCTATTCTACACTGGAAAGAGAGTCTTCTGGCAAAGACCTTTGCTTGAAGAAACTGGAAAATAAATCCCATGCAAAAGCTTGAGACTGTAGCGGTTGGCGGGACTTTTGAAGAATTCCATAAGGGCCACAGAGCCCTATTAAAGAAAGCCTTTGAAGTCGGAGACCACGTCTTAATCGGGTTATGCTCCGACGACTTCGTGAATAAGTTGAAGAAACCCCATAAAATCGCACCTTATAGGAAGCGTTTGGAAGAATTGAAGCGCTTTTTGAGAGAACATGGAGTTTTGGAGAGAGCAGAGATCATTCCACTAAATGATCCGTACGGTGTCACCATCTCTAAGAATCGCCTTGACGCCATTGTGGTCAGTAAGGAAACGGAGCTACGTGCCCATGAAATCAATGAAAAGCGAAGAGATAGAGGATTGCCTCCCTTGAAGGTCTTTGTTATCGACATGATCTTGGCCGAGGATTACTTTCCCATCTCGTCCACTAGAATCTGGCTGGAAGAGATCGACCGCGAGGGGCACCTGCTCTAGGCTCACTCTCAAAGGCATGTTCAAACGATCTTCTATCAATTCATAGTAGGAGCAGAGTGATGGCTTGAAGAGAACTGGCGCCGCAAGACTTCCGTTTCATTACGGGAAAGCACGGAGATGGCTAGTAGTCCAAATGACGAAACTCGCACGACAAATTGCCACGATCATCATCGATGAGTATGGTCAAGACGAGTTTCTACGAAGAGTCTCCGATTCGCTTTGGTTTCAAGCTTTAGGCCGCGTTCTAGGCTACGATTGGCATTCCTCGCGCGCGCGAAATCGTTGCAAGAGAGCTGCTTGGTAAGAGTTTGATTAGAAAGTTAGGTAATAACTCTCTTGAAGGCATAATAGTTGAGACTGAAGCCTATTACGGCTTACATGATCCAGCCTCTCGTGCCTATCATGGTTTGAAGAATTTCAATAAGCCTATGTGGGAGGAACCTGGAAGGGCTTGCATGCATGCATCACTGACTTATTGGCAATCATTTTTGGGACGCATGTTTGAAGCTTAAATATAGCTTGAATCATACAAGGCGATGGTGAAAATGCGAGGCGGTTGGACGTATGGTATCTCTGCCTGCAAAGTGTGAACAGTTTCTTAAACGTCTGGTCGACGATCACGAAATTGATCTCAACACCGTCCTCAGTGAACTATGTGCGTGGGCCTTTTCCAATCCTGAAAGCAAAGAACAGTTTAAAGTTTGGTTAGATGAGGCTTATCCCCCAAAGGAGAAGCTGAAGACGAAGCACGCGCCGCCGGAGAAGAAGCCGCTATGAATGAAGAAGAGAAGGACGAAGAATCTGAAGAGGAATCTCACGAACACAGAGATTGAAACCCTAATCTAATATTGTGTGCGGCCAAAGAAGCAACAAACGAGTTAGGCTTCAAGAAGCGCGCGTCTTGGGTTAGTTTGTTAGGTAGACTGCTATTGTCAAGAGTCCATCAAAGCCGACATTTGAGTTGTAAACGTGCGCGCGCGCATTCACCAGCGACTAGTGAGCTCTACAATGTTCGAACAAATGGTTGACAAGGGTGGAAGCCTAGAAGATTTCAGGTGGTACCTTGAGTTTTACAAGGAACATGGAATTCTGCATTCTGGATGCGGTATAGGGCTAAACAGAGTCACACAGTTCATATTGGGAATCAATGACATAAGAGCTACAACAGCATTCCCACTGAACAAAGAGTCAATCCTATAGACACAAACCTATCCTTTTCTTTTTTTCCGGCACGAAGCAAAAAGGGAGTAGTTTTCTATATATTTTCTTCCGGCGGAGGAGGCGGAATTAATCCTTTGTCCATTAGGACCTTTGTTGATTCTCTTGTATTCTTGATTATTGAAACGGCTCTATCCCAGAGTTCCTGTCTGCTCGGCTTGACTCTGGCAACACCATCTCTTATTGACTGCAAAGCGCAGGCAACAGCTTCTCGGGGGTAGACCTCCCATTCTTCCATTCTTGGAACTATGTCTCCTTCATGGATTCCCCTTTCTTCTGCGAATTTCGCTAGCTCTCTCCCAGCAGCGATGCACATGTCGTCGGTGATGGTCGTCGCCCTCACATCAAGAACTCCTCTAAAGATCCCTGGAAACCCTAGAGAATTGTTAATCTGGTTTTCAAAGTCAGATCTGCCTGTTGCTACGATTTTTGCACCCGCTTCCTTTGCTTCCCACGGCCAAATCTCAGGGATTGGGTTTGCGCAAGCGAAGACTATGGGTCCCGTCGCCATTCTTGTTATCCACTCTTTCTTTATCGTGCCTGGACCTGGTTTTGAGGCTGCTATGCAAGCGTCCGCATCCTTCAAGGCTACGGCCATGTCTCCTGTTCTTCCTTCAGCGTTTGTTCTTAGGCAGAAGTCCCATTTCCACGGGTTTTCCTTCTTCTCACCTTCGATGTCTTTTCTATTTGGATGGAGTATCCCCTTGCTGTCTGCCATCACAATGTTTCCCGGCTTCACGCCTGCTCTCATTAGGACTATAGCTGTGCGTGTGTTGGCTGAGCCCGCGCCGATCATAGTTATCAAAGCTTCATCCATCTTTTTGCCTGTAATTTTTAGGGCGTTTATTATACCTGCGAGTATGACTGTGGCTGTTCCTTGTTGGTCGTCATGCCACACCGGAATGTTTAGTTGCTTTCTCGTCTCTTCGAGTACATGGAAGCATTTTGGCTTTGATATGTCTTCTAGGTTTATGCCGCCAAAAGTGGGTTCCAACCATTTGCAGGCGGTTATGATTTCTTCCGGGTCCTTTGTCCCAAGGCAGATGGGAAAGGCATCTACGCCGCCTAGGTATTTGAAGAGTAGTGCTTTTCCCTCCATAACTGGTAGTCCTGCTTCCGGTCCTATGTCGCCTAATCCAAGGACCCTTGTTCCGTCACTCACGACGGCAACGTAGTTCCAACGATTCGTCTGGCGAAAGACCTCTTCTGGTTTTTCCTTGATGGCTCGGCATGATGCTGCGACTCCTGGAGTGTACCAGATTGCGAAGTCTTTTGGGCTTCGTATCGGGCATTTCGGCATGACTTGGACCTTTCCTTCATAAAAAGGGTGATACGCTAGAGCGAGTTTTGCTGGTCTTTTTGCTTTTTCAAGTAGTTCGTCCACTGTAAGCTTCTTAGACATACCTTATACCTCGATTAGGATGTTTGCTCTTTGGCATGATGAATTTAAAGATTGTGCCTTTTATGGTAGGCGTGCGCTTCAACAGCAGTTAACTGATAGTTTGTCCAAAAATCCTTCAGTTCTTCTGTAAACAAAAATTGGAAGCAAAGCATTCACTTCACTAGGTTCCCGAAATCTTGTGGTGGAAAGGTTTTTATGATGTTGAAAGCTGAAGATTAGTCTCTGGTTGGTGCAGTGATTGGCGACTAGTCTTGGTGATAGAGCCGTTGAGTTGTTCGGTTCTGGTTTCAATTGCGCTGAGTCCGTGATGCTTGTCTTGAACGATAGATTAGGCAAGCGAGGAAGCCACCATGCTTCAGCTGTTCCGTGCGTTGCCACGGGATTTGGTGGCGGAATCGGAAGGAGCGGCTCGACGTGCGGAGCCCTCAGCGGCGTTGTTTTGGCCATCGGACTTGCCGTCAAACATGACAAGGCTGCAGACTTGCAGAAAAAATACAAAGCTTACGATTTAGTTTCTGACATGGTTGTGAATTTCGAGAGGAAGTTTGGAAGTAGCCTTTGCAAGGACTTGGTTGGATACAATTTCAGGAACAAGGAGGAGAGGCTGAGATATCGCTCTGAAAGGGCCCAAGACAAGATGTGTTCAAAATTCGTAAAATGGTGCGTAGACTACGGAGCACAGCTAATAGACAACCTTAAAGAAAAATAGGAAAGGAAAACAAGTTCCTGGATGTTTGAAGAATAGTTGGGCTTCTCAAGTAGCATCAGACAATACCTTTCAAAGAAGTTTCTGATTTCACTGATAATAGCACTTGCCACGATCCTACTAGTTGTAACTCTGGGAACATGGTTGGGCACACATGTTCCAGAAGACGAAGCGCAAGAGTATTGGACCATTCTAGAATCTCAAGCTGAAGAAGCGACATGGGACGCCATCTTTCTTAATAACCTGACCCTGTCCCTGCCGACGCTCATTCCTTTCTTTGGTATAGGGTGGATACTATTTATCATGCTCAACACCGGCTTCTTTTTAGGAGCCGTCTCAATTGTGATCTTTCCCGGAGACACGTTAACTCGACTAATTCTGGTTTTGTTTGCCATCTTCTTGTTTCCGGGATTCATTGTTGCTTTCTTTGAATTCGGCGCCTACACTCTTCTTCTCGGCGAGGTATTCTGTGTTACATATCTGGCGTTGACTAGGTCAGGAGCCAGAGAACGGTTGAAAAAGCACTTTTGGAAAACGCTGCTGATTTACGTTGTTCTGTTACTGATTGGAGCATATGTAGAAGAAGCTTTGATATTGTGGCAATAGTAGTTGATTCTGATAATTGCCAGTAGATTCAACTAATGACCAAAATCATGATCCGTAAGAGTACGTCAAACTGGAAATTAGGCGATGATAAACGTGGACTTTCGCGAAGTTGTCCTAAAGAGACGCAGTATCAGAAGATTCAAAGAGGACAAAGTCCCCGAGAACGGTCTAAACAGAATTCTTGAGACCGCTCGTTGGGCCCCTTCAGGCGCTAACCGCCAACCATGGAAATTCATAGTCGTCACCAGGCCAAAAACTAAAGCCAGAATTGCAGACACCTGTACAGAATACAGCAAAGACTTATGGAAGAGCTTCGCGCCAGAGACTGCCAGATTTCTAGGTAGCAGAGGTGGGACCTGGGACAAATCCTACATAAAAAACGTCCCCATCCTCCTTGCAGTCTCGTACAAGGTTACGGACGAACCCGCAAGCGAAGTAGCATTAGCCTCAACATGGACAGCGATACAAAACGTACTCCTTGCAGCAACAAACGAAAACCTCGCAGCCTGCATCTACACCCCGGCCAACCCTGAAGAAGAAAAAGACCTAAAACATATCCTAGCTGTGCCAAACGCTTACCGTCTAGCAGCAATAATCCAACTAGGTTATCCAAGGGCGATTCCGAAGGCCCCTCCAAGGAAGAAGTTGGAAGAGATAATCGCCTACGAACACTTCTAGATTCATTATCTGCTAGGAATTGGACCTGCGTGCGTGGGAAATTAAGAAAAAGACTCCTGCAGTCACTGCCGGTGTCAACTCATTAGCAATCGATATAAGTATGCAGTCTCAATCTCATAGTTCTCGGTAGCTCTGAACGAAAATGCCTTTGGTGAGTAAAGATGAAGGAAGCGATAATCTTAGCCGGCGGAGAAGGATGGAGACTCAAGCCTGCTACTTGGGTGCCAAAGCCCCTAGTGAGGATCAACAAACAAACCCTTATAGATCGCCAAATAACGTGGCTACAAAACTACAACTTCGAGAACATAGTCATAGCCTCAAACAGGGAAGATCTAACGAAGCTATCGGTCAAATACTGTATAGAAAAGGATACGTTGGGAACTGGGGGAGCGACGAGAGAAGCCTTTGGCCAAGTAAAGGGCAAAATGGCCTACGTAATGAACGTAGACGACATCGTCTTTTATGACCCAAACATACTTTTTGACTACGCAGCGAAGGGAGCAGGGGTACTACTGGCCAAGCCGACACTGCCCTTCGGCAGAGTACTCCTTCATAATGGAATAGAAGTAATAAGATTTCAGCAGAGATCAACATTAGATTTCTACGTTAGCGCGGGTCACTACGTGTTTAAGAAGGCCGTGGTTGAGAGATACTTCCCAGAAAAGGGGGACTTGGAATTCACAACGATGCAGAGATTAGCAGACCAGAAGATGCTGAGAGGGTATACATATCACGGAATGTGGATAACAATAAACACCATGAAGGATCTTATCCAAGCCCGAACACACTTTGGATGAATAGGCCAGCTAGTCAATCGCAATTTTATAGTCAAGTCTAACCTGCCACAAAAAAGGGGCTGGCTCATTCCTTTGGAGTGAATAAGCCTATGGTGTTGCCGTCTAGGTCTGTGAAGAGACCGAACCACCCTACTTTTGGAATCTCTGTTTTCTCTCTCACCCTTTTGGCGCCCAGCTTGACTGCCTTTTCAAGCATTGCGTTGATGTCGTCGACTGAGATGTATAGGATTATGTTGCCTGGTATGATCCTGTCTTTTCTCTCTAGGCCTCCCCCAGTTAGCAGTCCTTCTCCTGTGTCAAAGGTCGCGTAGCCGGGTCCCCAGCCATAATCTATTTTCCATCCGAAGAGCTTCTTGTAGAATTCTCCAGACTTCTTGATGTCTCTTGTGGGAATTTCCACGTGGCAGATAGTGTGTGGCATGTTCATCCCTCTTCCACAAGAGTGCAGCAATGCGTTTATGTCTTTTTCGTTGTCGTTTCTAGATACTCCGCGGTTGGTTGTGAGATCGATTAGAGATTAGCCCGATCGAAAATTCTGATGCCGTAATTCATAATAGGAGAAGAGTGTACCTATGACGTGTGTGGGGTTGTCTTGGCGAAGATTGAAGACCTGATTCTTTCAACGCTAGAGAGCTCTAATGAGGGGCTTACACTTGCTGAAATAGCTGGGAAGGTTGGCGAATCTGAAAAGAAGGTTTTCAAAGCCTTACGTAAGTTGTTTCAGAAAGGCTTAGTTGACTCTGCGGCCCGCCGATACAGACTTTCAAATCGCTAGTACATGCATGTTATTGATTAGAGGTTATTGAACAGCCTGGGCGGAATCCCATAGGTATTGAAAATAGTCCCTAGCGAACTTCACCAATCCTGTATGGTTTGACCAGATAACCAATGTCGGCTTGTCCTCCCCGAGAAAGAGCAGAGCCTCCTTAGCGTCTACAATGACACCGCCCCCAAACATAGTATCCCGAACCCTTACTTCTCCGATATCTGCAATCTTCTCAGCATCCCAAGCCCGAGTAACCATGGCCGAGACCTCGATCCCTGCATCCTGCAAATGTTTCAACGCCGGCACGCTAGCGGCAATAAACACCCTGGCAAAATCCGGAGCCGCAACCATCAACTCCGTCTTAACGGCACTCAGCATCTCCTGCAATTTCGCTATTATACCAAATTCTCCGCGCAAGATCCAGATATCTGGCTTCTCGCGCAGCTCTCTGCGTTCATAAAGTGGTTGCAGCTCGCCTAGAACGAGGCGTTTCCACTCGCTAACCATATCTTCTAGCCGTAGTCGGGCAGCCTCTAGGGCTTCTGATGGAGATTTGGGATAGTAACGACTTGGTCTTTCGCGTTTTACTTCTACCCAGCCCTTCTTCTCCAGCGAGTTAAGTGTCTCGTAGACCTTTGAGTATGGGATACCTCCATGTTCACTGACTTCTCCGGCGGTCATAACTCCTCTCTTTAGTAATGATAGGTAAGCGCGGGACTCGTAATCCGTTAGTCCAGCCTCGCGTAGGACACGTCTTGCCTCATCGCTGATATCAGCTTCAGTCAACCTTTTTCACCTTCTGAAGCGTTTGGAAATCTTATTATACTGATTAAGAGGGTTTACTAATATAATTTACAACCCTCAGTGGTGTCAAATTGCAGATTATAAAGGAAACAAAGAGCATATGTCCTGAATGCTTCAAGGTCTTAGACGCAACGATATCTGAGAAGGACGGCAAGGTCTACATAGAGAAGGAGTGCCCTGATCATGGAAGGTTTCATGACCTTTACTGGGGAGACTATGAGCAGTATCAACGAGCTGAGCAGTTTAGACACGACGGCGACGGGCTGTATAATCCTCGCACCGAGACGAAACTAGACTGCCCCTTCGACTGCGGGATATGTCCCCAACACAAATCGCACACTGGTCTGGCCATCATCGACGTGACTAATCGATGCAACTTGAGGTGCCCCGTCTGTTTTGCTAACGCAGCGGTTGCGGGTTACGTGTACGAGCCGTCAAAAGAAGAGATCATAGGTATGTTGGAGAATTTCGCGCGCAATGAACCTGTACCGCCCCCTGGATTGCAGTTCTCTGGAGGAGAGCCTACGATTCGGCAGGATCTCTTCGAGCTCATACGCGCAGCTAAGGAACTTGGGTTCCATCATATAGAAGTTAACACAAATGGCCTTCGGCTCGCGCAGAGCGTGGACTATTGTCGTGGTTTGATAGAGGCAGGAGTGAGCACGTTGTATCTGCAGTTTGACGGGTTAACGCCGGAGGTCTACAGGTTCACACGAGGAGTCGATTTGCTTGATACGAAAATGAAGGCTCTCGAGAATTGCCGTGAAGCCGGCTTGGATAGTGTCGTCTTGGTGGTTACGTTGGTTAAGGGAGTCAATGATCATCAACTCGGAGACATCATTCGATTTGCGATCGAGAACTTCGATTTGGTTCGATGTGTAAATGTTCAACCTGTGTCACTCTGTGGCAGGCTTCCGGAGCAAGAAAGAGCAAAGATGCGGATCACAATTCCCGACTTCATGAAAGCAGTTGAAGAACAAACTGAAGGGAAGATAAAAGTCTCCGACTTCTATCCCGTGCCTTCAGTTGTTCCTGTATCCCGAGCGATCGGCGCCCTGAAAAACAAGAGATATGTAGAATTCACCGCTCACCCGCACTGTGGTATGGCAACCTACGTGTTCGTTGAAGATGGCGAGATCGTTCCAATTACTCGTTATGGCAACGTTGAGAAGTTTTTCGAGACGATTGACAAGGCCTACGAGGATGCTAAGAAGGGCCATTCGAAGAGAGCGAAGTTACGTCTTATGAGCGGTGCATTACGCCATATTAAATTCGGTTGGCTTAGGAAATACTTGTTGCCCATATTGAGGACTGGAAGCTATGACTCGTTAGGTGATTTGCATCGAAAGATGTTGCTCATCTCTTCAATGCATTTCATGGATCCGTACAACTTTGACCTAGAGAGAATTCAGCGATGTTGCATACACTACGGTGTGCCAGATGGCAGGATTATACCCTTCTGCACGATGAACTCTATTCACAGGCAGAAAATAGAAGAACAACTTGGAATTCCTTTGGAAGAGTGGCGAAGGAAGCATAAAGTGGAAATCAGTGCAGTAGCATAGCCTTACTGTCGCCGCCATCAGCTGCTACTGTTCACACATATTCCCTGTTGGCTCCTTGATAAAGCGAACAGGTATTCTTGGGCATATCCTGCGTATTCTCCGAAGTGGTCTCTGCCAAATGAGTTGATCTTTCTATATTGGTTCGGCGTTATCGACCTTTTGCGCGAAATGCTTTCAACAAATGATCTTTCGAAATGGTCTCCGTAGAATTCCAACGTTGCCCATTTTATCCAAACGTCTACTGGAAAGGCTTCCAATTTGTCTAGGGAGAATAGCAGAACGCAGTCTGCAACCTTCTGTCCGACGCCGGGTAATGATAGTAATGTGCGTTTTGCTCGTTCATAGCTCATCTCCCTTAGAGTTCCAAGGTCAAGGCGCTTCTCATGTATGATTTTGGAGGTTTTGAATACGCTTTCGGCTCGGAATCCAAGTTTGCATTTTCTCAGTTCTTCAAGGCTGGCGTTGGCTAAGGCCTTTGGTTTTGGGAACGTGTAGAGATTGTGGTTGTCAACGGTTATCTTCTCTCCAAAGCATTTGGACAGGTTGAGGATCATTTCTTGGATGGCTGGAATGTTCTTGTAGGTTGCGCAGATGTATGAGATTAGACATTCCCACGGTTCTTGTCGGGTTATTCTGAGTCCGCGAAAATCTTGAATGGCTCTGTGTATGTGTCCATCCTTGTCTATTCTGGAAACTATGAGCGGGAGGGCGTCGTCCAGCCTGAAGTACTTGCTTACAAGATCGGTGTTCATCTTTTCTGGGAATGTTTCAAATTGCAGCTTGTCCCTAGTTTGCCTTATCTTGATGATCTCGTCTCTGACGACGCCATACCACCAGTGATCATATTTTTCCCAGCGGAAGGATTGTCCACACCTTAAGGTATGGTCTAGATTGAAGGGTGTAACTGCTTGATCCAACGGAACATCCATGGGCGAATCATTTTTCTTGAATTGGCCGTGTAGATAAGGGTTTCACTACGCAAGAGGGCTTGCGACGAAGCTTAAAGGCCTGAGTTGAGGGTTTGCAGAAAGGGATTGTGATTTTTCTCCTCGCCTATTGTTGAAGTTGGACCGTGAGCGGGGTACAGCTTAAAATGGTCTGGCAACATTGCGAGTCGCTTCAGTGAGTGCATCATTTCTCTTCCAGATGAATCTGGGAAGTCGTACCTGCCGATTGTTCCCGCCCACAATACATCGCCAGTGAAGACGGCGTCTTGGCCTAGAAGAGATATGCTGCCTCGGCTGTGTCCAGGGGTGTGGAGGACTTTGAGTTTTACCTCCCCTACTTGGATGATGTCTCCCTCTTTGAGCGTTTTGTCGGCTGGGGGAGAGACGATGTGATAGCCGAACATGGTTGACAGGTTTCTGTCAGCATCAGTGAGCATTGGCGCGTCATATTCATGAATCAGAATCGGGGCGCCGGTTATCTCTTTCATGATTCCATTGCCAGAGATGTGATCAGGATGTCCATGCGTGTCAACGATGTAGCGGATCTGTAGGCTATCTTGATTGACCTCTTTCATGATTCTTTCGGCTTCAGTTCTTTCTTTGAGGCCGGGATCGATGATTAAGGCTTCTTTGGTTTTAGGGCAGGCTACAAGGTAGCAGTTTATGTGTAGTAGTCCGACGATGAATCTCTTGACGAGCATGGGTATCCTTCAGCTTCTAGTTTGTCGGTGTGTCTTTAAAGATTTCTAGTTGATTGGCAGCATCTGAGATCTGGAGTGTCAGCTGCGAATTGCTTAGAACGAGAAGGAAGCTTCAGATCTTTTCAGAAGCTCTTTCGATCTTTCTCTTCTTCCTTTCTCTTTGCCGTGAACAAGTACGTTGGTTTCCTTGTAGTTGTAGGTGTAGGCGAGGAAATGAGTGCGCGCAGGGCGGCGTATTTGTCTACTGTACTTTCATCTCTATGCACCGGATGCCCAAATCTATTGGGAGGCAAGATTTGAGAAAACCCTTCTTCCATCGAAAGCGCGCTCGTAACGCTTGCAAAGGCCATAAAGGAAGACACTCCGAGAAAAATGCCCCCAACCGCTAAGATCATGAGGGCCACGCTCCAGAAGACCGTTGCGCCGAAGACCCAGTCTGGCACACCGTAGAGAGGCCCTAGCCACGGAGCCTTCCATAGGAGATTCCAAAGATTGAGCGTAAGGAAGAGCGTTCCGATGAACATGCTCATACCGTATATCAGCGTGATGACGGGGAAGAGGATTTGCACCGTGGATTTTTCTTTCCGTCTCTTGACTATGAGGTCGATGAGTACTGCTGCGGGAGCCACGATCATTAGGATTGCTTCGATGATGTTCATCGACATGAAGGGGCCAAGGAAGGGGGCATCCCATTCAGCGAAGACGGTTTCCCAGACGGGAGAGTTGAGTAAGACTGTGGCTAGGAGTATTCCTGCTCCGAGGATCATGAATGACCCTGTGAATTTGAAGTCGAAGGTAGTGGACATGTAGGCGGCGCTGCCTATCATGAAGAAGATAGCGCTGAGGAGCAGTAACATGGATTCGATGCCGGAATGAAGGAGGACGGATCCGACGCCTAGCAGAAGGAGGTAGAGCGAACCTAGGAGGATGCCGAGAGATAGTATCCCTTCGGGAGCGCCCCATCTGTAGTAGTAGATTACGCCTACAACCAAGAACACGCCTAGTATTGTGAGTATGATGGAGGCTACAAGGAAGAGCAAGGTTCCAAACAGGGAGGTAATTTGTGTTGAGGAGGAGACGGAGAATTGCATTGTTTGGTAGGCAAGGAGAATGGACATAGCTACGTTGGTCAATATGAAGCCGCTTCCCAGAACTACGCCAGTTACTAGTACGAGCTTACGTAGGTCCACTCTCGGTCCTCACTCTCGGGATATCGCTTGGATGACATTTTAAACTTCTGAATTAGGCGAATTGATTATGAATTAGGGTTTGGTATGAAAATCAAAGGGTCGTACTACTTTCACTCAATCTTGCGGGCGTTTCTTTGTCCTTGTCCTTGAAAAAATTGGGACAAAGACAATAAAGCAAGTTGGGAAGAGTCTGCCTGGAATATAGATACGCCGGTAGGAGCAGGAGCTTGGTTAGTTTCATTCTGCTCTCTCGCCGTCAACCGTTTTCGTTGGGTTTCAATGGATATATGCGGCTCTTTTGCCACTTGAACGGGGCTCAGCTTGGTGAAGTGCTTCAACTGTGAGTACTTGATGAGGAAGTTTTCTGGAAAGCCCGCAAATGAAAAGCTGTTCGAGACAGAGGTCTACGCGTGCAGCGTTAAGAACCTAACCTTGTCTTATAGCGAGATGATAGAGGAAAGAGAGCGATCTCTTTCAAGAATCGAAGAGGTGGGTGAAAATGTGAGGATTGATCTTGTTCGCGTTAGCCACTGGCGTTTCTGCATTCCAGCATTTTCACGCAAGTTAAACATTCTTCTGGGATCGCCGCGTTTTTGCGGAGTGTTGCCAAATATCCGAAGTGATGGGAACATGGCGCAGCACTTATTTTTTTCTTCTGTTGCTTAGCTGTCTGCGCTTTATTCTTCTTTCGTCTTTCTCCCTTTTCGGGTTGATTCGAGATGAGGGTCTTAAGCTTTTTCAGTATTGGACTCAAATGTTACCCGACGCTCCTTTCTTGTTATTTGATTCAGTAACCGATTTGTTGCTCGCGGTTATAGGCTTGATGAAGGAGAAATATTGATCATCAATTTGTGAGCGCGCTAAATGAAGCAGATGGGCGTTATGCGTATCCGGTGAGTCTGTCGATGCGTTGTCGGAAGGATTTTTCGAGCAGTTCTCTGAGCTTCAAGTAGGCGTCTTGGTCGATTATCTTGTCGTGTAGTAGAGCGTACAGCGCTTCCAGCTCTTTGGCGAAGATCGTCTCTTCCTTTAGCCTGTTTCTCATCCGTTCGAAGGTCTTCTGGTCTATGGTTCCTGATCGAAACATCACTTCCAGCTTCGCCAATTCTCGCTCTTGCAGACCTTCTTCTTTTCTTGCATGGTAGAGTACCAACGACACAAGAATGGCTATCAAAGCTGCCAGAGGCAGAACAACGAAGTAGAAAATGTGGGGTTCCATTCTAATTTAGGAGGAAATGGCGGTAGGAATATACCGTTTATGAACTTATTCTAAGAATCCTCCTTAAGAATTGCACATCTGAATTGCGCGCGCATTTTGGCGAATCCTCTTAGCAGGTTTCGGAAGTCATTTCTCTATATTTGTTCTTTAACACCCACATAAAGTGCGTCCATTCTTCATAATCACTTATCTTTCCGTCACGCTTCAGTTGATTTCCGTTTTCTATCAACGCTTGCACTGTTTCTACTTGGGCCGATGTTCTGTAGCGCGATATTTTTAGAATTTCCATTCTCCACTTCCCATAGTTTGTGTAACTGGTGTCACAAAGCTTCTCGGGCATTGGTTTTCCCAAGCTCAACCATATGATGTCCCTATTTAGATAATTTACGAATTAACCGTGTAGATTCTGAATACCCGCAAGCACAGTCTGTTTGATACGCGCGGATCCTACTTCTTGGGTTTGGCAGGTTCTACCTCTTTCTTTCCTCTTGAAAGAAACTTTGTAGCCAGCCAGAAGATCAGCCATATTATGACGCCGTAGATGACTCCATTCAAGACAGCACAGATCAGAAGCGTCGCAGAAATACCTAGCACTTCGTAGTCTGTTTCTGCCCCAATCACTGCGTCATAGATTGCTTTTGCAGGTGGAAGGTCTGCGTACCCAAGGGTTACTACCAAGAATATCAGAAAAGCTGCAACGAAAACGATCGCACCTCTCAAAGTCTCAACTCCAACGAATCAATGGAAAATCTGTAACAGTGCACGTGCCTTTTAAGACTTTCTACATGCATGACGAGGAGACACGCGCGCCTGTTTAGACCAGCAACCTAACCTAAAGAGTCGAGCGGGCGCGTCGGCTTCTGTAGGCGCAGTCTTGTTGAAGGCTCTGTAGGTCTAGTCTCCGATGGACGTGTGACGTGCCATAATGTAGCTCAATGCTTCAAGGCGAGTGATTGGTTGCCTGCGGGAGTTCTCTCAGACTTGCTTGGTGACCATGCCTTCGAGATAGTCTATGACCTTGACCGGTTGCGGTGTCTTCTTGTAGTAGTAGAAGAAGACTAGGTCTGTCAAGGTCACTAGGCCAGCGAGGTCTCCGTCTTCGATGACGGGCAGTTTTTTGATCTTGGTTTTGAGCATGATTTCGGCGGCGTCTTGGATGTCTGTTTGTGGTTGCACGACAGTTAGGGGCGTTGACATGATCTCTTCAACTTTCGTCTTTTGGGGGTTTTTGAGTTCGATGAGGACCCTGTTTAGCATGTCTCTTTCGGTTACGATTCCTATTGGTCTGGAGTCTTGGACTACGATGAGGCATCCTATGTCATGTTGTTTCATTAGTTTAGCGGCTTCTCTGGCGGTTGTTTTTGGATCTACGGTTATGACGTTCTCGACCATGACGTCCCTGATTTGTGGTGACATCAGTTGTGCCGGCCTGGTTCGACTTGTCTAGGCATGGCGGGGAATTGGCTTCTGTGGATAATGGTTGATTTCTAGGTGTCATTCACGCGGGAAGGTGGGCACTGCGTATACTTCATCGACGCCTGTGATGTCTTTGACTTTCTTGTGCACGAAGTCTAGGGCTTCATCAGGTTTGTCGGCTTTGAACCAGAGGCCAACGTCCCAGGTTCCGAAGATGTTCATTGTGTAGTCTAGGTTGACGCCGGTGGTGGGCTTGCTGGGGAGGCTTCTGAGCGTGTCGAGTACGTCGATGATTTTCCCTGGACTGATCTTCAGTAGAAGCAAATATTCTACCATGTTCATATCATCCTCCTACATTGTCTGATGCTGAATGGTTTCCGAAAGAATATCTTATGTTTTATGAACCGAGAATTCATAACCTGCATCTGTAGGTTGCGCACATCTCTGTGGCGGTTCGTTGAAGGGATTGGAGCATGTTCATTTCATGGGGCTCAGTGGTTGCGGTTGCACAGAGTACATTCCGCGGCATGTGGGGCTAAGAGCTCGTGTAGAAACGTGGAATTCTGTCCCGATAGGTGAAGACGAGAACAACGAAGAATAGAAGGGCTATGGTTATGCTTTGGGGCGTTGCTATCGCGCCCTCGGTAACGACGTTGGGCAAAGGGATTTCCTCAACGTTGAGTGAGAGATAGGGCTGGATCGTTGGGAAGATGCTTGTTTGGCTAACTGTGATGCCTATGGCGATTCCGTAGCCGACGGTGGTGAGGGGCCAAAGGATGGCTACGGGGCCTGAGAGGTCTAGGAGGAGGTGGCTGAGGTAGTATAGTGAGGCTAGGACTAGAAGGTTGTGGTGGGGATTTTTCTGTTTGAGTTTGAGCAGCAAGGAGATGAGTATGATGGTTAGCGGTATGAAGATGCTGTGGAGGTACACTCGGTGCCCTGTCAGCAACAGATCGAGGTCGGGGATTATTGCGATAGGCGTGAGCAAGAGGGCTTTCTTTGGGTCTACGCCTGCTATGATCGCTAGCATAAAGGGTATGAGCATGTGAAAGAGCAGGTCCATTAGGTTTCAATCCCTTGTGTCTGCTCACTCATGTTGTCATGGAGGCGTAGTTATCGATTTTCTTGCTGTTCAGATAGGCTTCATTTTGGTTCAAGTGCGTGTTGGGTCTGTACATATGAATCATCGGGTTAGAGAAGTTCTATCAGTTCTCTCCATGTCTTCACAAACTGTAGTCCTTTTCGGGTGGTCACGTACCTGGTTCGACTGTTCTGAACTTCTAAAAGCTGTTTCGACTGTAATCTGGAGAGATATTTCTGGAGTAGTCCCCAGGACAGATTTGCCCGGTACATAACTCTTGTCTTGGTCTGGGGCTTTTCGCATAGGCTTAGTATTTCTGCTGTGATCTCGAGGCTGTTTCTAATCGGCATTTACATCCCTCTAGGGCTTCCGCACCTAGAGGGCAGAGTGCAATATAAGGTTTGTTAACAAGGGGCGAATTATGCTGATGTTAAGCGGAGAATATGCGCGCATTCTCTCATCAACAATTATAGAGATGTGCGCGTATAGACAAAACTGGAAAAACAGGGGATTGGCGCGCGCAAGATAGCATTAGAAAAGAAGGGGGTCTAGAGAGTTGAATTACCGTGTTATCCCTTTCTTGGTTCTAAGTAGTCGGCGAAAAGGAGGACACTCTGTATTAGGAAGTACAATCCCACAATCCTTTGCAGGGGATCTGGAAAGACGATCATAAGTATGCCGAAGGTGATGGCAATCATAGCAAGGACAGGTTTCGACACCGTGACACCGATCTTCTGGAGCTCTTTCTCTATCGCCTCGCCCATCGACATTCCTCGACTCTCGTTTTTCTCTCGGTCCACGGCAAATGCTTTTGCGTAACGATGAGCACGCATCTGTTCAAGATTTTGAACGGGCTGTTCAAAACTGTTGAATTAAATAGCTGATTGGC